>PDWJ01001359.1_pt1 | contig 38397 bp, 34 predicted proteins | sample 1430881 | NCBI WGS metagenome assembly PDWJ01 (sample SAMN01162460, study PRJNA174530) | Oral metagenome, whole genome shotgun sequencing project. | biome: Marine environment; feature: Marine mammal; material: Swab sample of the gingival sulcus; isolation source: swab sample of gingival sulcus...
GAAATGACAAGGCTTTAAATTGCCACGCATAAAAAGTGCAATTAACTATCTTAAACTTACGTTTTCAAAAATTGTTCTCATGAACGACTTCACTAACTTCGCACAGTTGGTTTCAGCAACCCCAACCTCTCTAGAGTGTTAGATTAGCTACTACTTTCAATCATCGATTGTTAAGATTATAATCTGATAACCAAAATTTGTCAATAGTTAAAAGGGTGACCTATTTTTAGACATGTTATAATTGACTAGATTGAAGTACGCATTATTATTCTTCAAAACCATACAGAAAAGAAAATTAATCATCTTGAGAAATGATATTAATATCTGAATTTAGTGCGTCAATACTAATTGTCAATTTATTTTCGGCGTCTCTGTAGTTCTTTGAACGAAAATTGGCGCGATTAACGCTTTTACCATCAATCAGTAATTGTTTATTTAGGCCATCGACTTCAATGCTATATTGAGCGTTTTTTGGTATATATAAATTAAGTTTTGATTTAAAGGCATCAATTTTAAGAACGGTATTTTTTTCGCCACGATATTGGTAATTGATTTCAACTTCTGCTGCCGAACACTGTACTTTAGCAATATTTAAATTTTGATCATCAACTGTTAAATTGATGTTTGCTGAAGAAAAATCAAGCAGCCAAAGTTTGTCATTTGATAAATAAAGCGGCGCTATATCGCCAAGATCAGATTGGTTAATACTAAATGTATCACAACTGTACAGTGTTTGTTTTTTACTGGTTTCGACATCAAAATCGATTGATTGTTCAGCAATTAGTTCAGCTTCTTCAGTTGACATAATACCAATTTTTTGCGAAAAACTGGCTATTTCAACGCGCCCAATCTCTGGCTCGGTCGGTTCGTAGTGACTGTAATTATCGGTATCTAAATCAATTGTCTTTGTCTCTTTTAAGTCAATCGCACGTTGTTGATAAAAATCAAACGAAGACCCAAATGTACTAAAGATCAGTATAATTGCAATTACAACACACCAAGAGATTGTCTTGATTGTTCGATTTTTAAATGCGATATCAATACCAACCACAATGATAAAAAGTGGCCAAAACACAAATAGCGCATTGATTAGTTCATAGCCTAATACGCCCATTTGAAATAATAAAATTATCGCGCCAATTAATAAGAGAATCGCGCCAGTCGCTTTACTGTTCTTTTTCACTTTATCTTCCTAGTTATATTTGCTAGATTAAGCATAACATGTAACACAAAGCGCAACAACATGTCTAATAATTTTTTAATCTAATTACAAGAAAAGGGCTAATGATTTCTATAATGCGTCAAATAAGGAATCGTTCGCTGCGCGACCACACCAATGAGTATGCCTGTAATAACTGCTGAAACTAATAAAACTGGCAGATAACCAAAGATAGATGGCGTTGCCAGTATGACATAGGCAACAAAAACTTGCCCGACATTGTGAAAGATGGCACCAGCGATACTGATGCCGACAATTGAAAGGTATTTATCTTTAAAACGCCATAACAAAACCATAATGGTGAGTGCAAATAAACCGCCGCCCAACGAGAATAACAAGGCCGACAGACTACCATAAAAAAAACTACTGAGTAGTGTACGCATGATTAATACGACATAGGCATCGCGGTAACTGTAGAGGCTAAGGCACACCAAAGAGACGACATTGGCAAGGCCGAGTCGAACCCCTGGTATGGTAATTGCAATCGGAATAAACCGCTCAAAATAATTAAGCATAATCGCCACAGCTATCATCAGTGATAGCGTTGTCAGCCTTTGTACAGAACCTGATTTCATATAATTACCTAACTTAATTGATGATTGGCAATATCACTATTCACTTTTTTAGCAAATTGTTGTATCATAGCTTTAACAATTGAATGACTTGCCGACTGATAAGGCCTGCCATCAATTTGACTAATTGGTAAGATATCGATTGACGTACCAGTTAGAAATGCAGCGTCACAGTTTATTAAATCACTTTTATGTAGGGCGATTTCATTAAATTGGCAGTGACTTGGGACACACTTTATCACCTCAGCGCGTGTAATGCCAGCCAGTACATTTTTTAATGGCGCTGTATAGATGGTATCATCTTTGATAAAAAAGACATTTGTCTTAGAGCCCTCGGTGATATAACCGTCTTGATCAACCAACAAAAAGTCGTGAATGTTTCGCCTGGCAATATTATCGCGCAATGTCATCAATGATTGTGACTGCTGTTTAACATTGGGTACGTGACGCGTAAATTCGGTTGTTTCAACTGCAACACCAGTTTGGTAAACTGCCTCTGTCGGATAAACACTTTTTATATAAGTGACATCAATTGGCTGTTCTTGACCTACTGTTATCGTCACGCGAATATTGGCAGTTTTTACGCCTTCTGCTGCAATATAGCTTGAAACGGCTTGTTGTATTGTCGCCTTGTCGGCCAAGTCTTGATGACCGCCAAGCGCCAACGATTTTAACAGTCTGTCAATATGAGGGTCTAAAAACAACAGTGCATTTTGGCGCAAGCGAACGACTTCATAGTATATAGTTTGATTCATAGGAGTTACCATGCCTTTTCGATTATTAAAAGCGCGCATTAACTGTAATTACAATCGCATTATTAAACCATTTAAAACGCTTGAAAACTTTACAAATTGGACAGATAATACCGACTTTAGTATCAGTCAAATTGAACCATTTAGTGATAGCAATTTAGAATCTGCCAGTGTCAGATACAGTACTAGTTACCAAAGTAGCACTGTTGATATTAAATTAAATCTAATGCAATCGACTGGCCTAACATCTTATTGTTTTGATGTCTTTTTAATGATTAATTACGCCGAGTTAAACAGTGCTGCTGAAGCGATCATTGCACTTTATAGGGTGCGACTAGACGCCCTACGTTATCAATATAATGGCGATTGGATTATCGCCGATAGCGATTTAACGTTAACCAATTTAAAATAACCCTATGCAACTTTCTGCTTTCCACTTTATAGTCATTTCGAGCATAGTCGAGAAATCTCGGGTTTAATAGCGAGATCTCTCCATTACGCTACGCTCAGTCGAGATGACAAGCTAGTAGCGAATTTGACGCTTCAATCAATAACCATTAAGGTTTTGCTTTTTGCTTTCAACTTTCTGCTTTCCACTTTCTATTTATATACGTTTTATAAGTATATCTTGCATTGGTAATATGCGTTTCACTAAAAATACACTGATAGTCTTTTAAATGGTCGATTGGGTAATAGGTATCGCCGTCAACGTCTAAATCTATTTCAGTTAAGTAAATTTTATCAATAATATCGAGTGTGTTACGGTAGACTTGCCCGCCGCCCGCAATAAATAGTTCGCTACAACCTGCTGCCATATCGAGCGCCTCTTCAAGTGAACGCACCACTAAAATATCTGGCTTTTTTTGCATTGTCTTTGACAAGACAATCATTTTACGGCCGTCTAATTTTTGCGGTAACCCTTGATACGTATAGCGCCCCATTAAAACCGTATTGCCCATTGTCAATCTGCGGAAGCGCGATAGTTCGCCATCAACATGCCACGGCATGCGGCCATCTTTACCGATGATGCCATTTTTAGCTACTGCTACAATATGTGAAATAATCATAACTTGTCTCTATAGCGTATCAGGGTCTTTGCGGTGATAAACGCGCGTCGCCGTCTGTTTTGTCTTTTCGATTTCATCTTCAATTTCGTTTAATTTATCGACGATCAGTTTATTTTCTTCAGTCGGCACATTGTAATAGAGAAATAAATCTTCATATTTTTCCATTATCAAATGCAGTTTGCGATTAATTTCGATAAAGGTCTTAATATTGTCATATTCTTTGAAAGGCAGTGGGTATGGCTTAATGCGCTCTAAGAAATAACGCCCTTTTTTGTTGACATTATAAGCATACGCCACCTCAACACCTGAAACATTAAATTTAACGTAGCATATTTTAGTGTTAATTTCAGTGACCTTGCCTCCCATTTGCCTTAATTTAATTGCATGTAAATTTAGTTCAGCTTCAATTAATTTTTTCATGTTAGGCTCCTATAAATAGACAATGTACATATAGACGCTTGCTACAGTGATTGATAAAATCATAATTGGAAAGCCAATTTTCATAAAATCCCAAAAGGTTAATTTGTAACCGTGTTTTTCTAATAGACCGCCGACGATGACATTAGCCGAAGCGCCAATCATTGTGCCATTGCCGCCCAAGCAAGCACCTAGCGCCAGTGCCCACCACAGCGGGGTGACTTCCATACCAGAAATCTTGCCAATGTTTTGAATAAGCGGTATCATTGTGGCAACAAATGGAATATTATCGAGAAATGCCGAAGCAATTGCCGAACCCCATAAAACGACCAACACGGTTAACACCATATTGCCACCAGTAACTGAAATTAATTTTGTTGCCATCAGTTCGATGACACCGACTTCTTCTAGTGCACCGACTAAAATAAACAGCGACGCAAAAAAGAATATAGTTGGCCATTCAACTTCAGCCAGTATTTCTTCTGGATCCATTTTACTGATCAACAGCAATAAGCCAGCACCAAATAATGCGACTGTCGCCGATTCATAACCCAACGATTGGTGTAATAAAAAACCGACCATTGTTAAGGCCAAAACGAATAGTGATTTAACCATCACTGGCTTGTCTTTAATTGCGACACCTTCGTTCATCGCCATAATCTTTTTACGCGTCTCTTCAGTACTGGTCAAGCGATGCTTAAAAATATACTTCAACACCAACATGCTTACAGCGACAATAATGACGACAATCGGTGATAAGTTTAGTAAAAAGTCATTAAAACCTAACCCTGTAGCGCTGCCAATCATAATATTTGGTGGGTCGCCAATTAATGTTGCCGTGCCACCAATATTGGCGATTAACACTTCGGGTATTAAAAAGGGTATGGGGTTTAATTTTAACGCTTCAGCAATGACAATTGTCACTGGTACCACCAATAAAATTGTCGTGACATTGTCAAGCAAAGCTGATGACACCCCTGTTAAAATCGAAAATAAGACAACAATGCGCCATGGGTCACCTTTGGCAAATTTTGCTGTGCGAATTGCCATGTATTCAAATATACCCGTTTTTCGCATAATATTGACAATAATCATCATACCAATTAACAGAAAAATGGTATTTAAATCAATATAATGAAAAGCCGATTCTTGCCTTTCAACATAAAGTACCATCATCAGTACAGCGCCAAACATGGCAACTGCGGTTCTATTAAATTTTTCTGAGACAATTAATAAGTATGTGAGCACAAATACTGACACACCAGTAATTAAATGATTATCCATTAAATTCCCCACCTTTAGCTACGCTATATCCTTTTTGTTCAAACACTTTAAAATAACCGCGCTATTTTATTCTCTTTACGCCGCTACTAGACTACTCCTATTTGGCAGATTTGTCAAATATTAAAAAGTGCGTAACTGTTCAGCTAGGTTGTCATTTCGAGTGAAGGCGTAGACGTAATCGAGAAATCTCGGGTTTTAAATGACACTAAGCAGTGCCTTGACTGAATAGTTACGAAAGTATAAGTTAGTCTATTTTAATGTAACAATGGTGACACCAGCACCACCCTCACCAAAACCACCTGGTCGCTTTTTCTTGACGTGTTTATGGCGGTTTAAAAAATCATTCAGCCCGCGTTTTAACACACCCGTACCAATACCGTGAATAACGGTTACTTCATTGTGGCGCGACATAAGGGCGTCGTCTAAGTATTTGTCTAAGTTAAAGATCGCCTCATCAAGTGCCTGACCACGCAAATCGACTTCGCGCCCTACGACAGCAGCACTGACATCTTTACCTTTTTCTTTTTTATATTTTTGTTTATTGGCATTCGATTGCTCTGTAATTCTCAAATCTTTGATGTTGGCAGTCATCTTCATAATGCCAACTTGTAGTTGAACTTCGCCCTTATCATCTGGTAAGGCCGTAACAGCGCCCTTTTGACCCAAAGTGGCAATTAACACTTCTTGACCTAACTTTAATTTTTTAGGAATATCGCCAATTGCAACTTTTTCGATGCTTGGTTGTAACGCTTTGTCTTTAGCTTTAAGGTCTTTGCGAATTTGCTCAAAGCGCTTATTGTCAAAATCTATATTTGAGCGCATGTCTTTTAATTCACGCAGTAAATCGTCAGCCTCGGCGCGCGTCTTTTTAATCATTTGACGCGCCTCTTCTTTGGCTTCTTTTAGTAAGCGATTGCGCTGTGTTTCAACTTTTTCTTGTTTTTGACGCGCTTTATCAAACAGTTTTTCAGCTTCTAATTTTAGGCGAATCGCCTCGTCACGCGCGGCTTCAGACTGTCGTCGATTGTCTTCAATGGCACTGAGCACTTCTTCAAATTCAATATTATCTTTGTCGATTAAGCGGTTAGCACTTTCAATAATTATTTCACTTAGACCAAGTTTTTTGCTTATTTCAAAGGCGTTTGATTTACCCGGCACGCCAATTAACAAGCGGTAAGTTGGTGACAAGCTGACGACGTCAAACTCAACCGACGCATTGGCAAACCCAGAAGTTGCCAGCGCAAAGTGTTTCAGTTCTGAATAGTGCGTCGTAGCAACGCTAAGCGCACCCTTTGACTTGACATTATTGAGTATCGCCATCGCCAGTGCAGCACCCTCTGTTGGATCAGTACCAGCGCCGAGTTCGTCGAATAATACCAAGCTGTTAGCATCGACACGATCAATTATATCGACAATATTCTTCATATGCGAACTAAACGTCGACAGACTCTGTTCAATTGACTGTTCATCACCGATATCGGCATAAACGCCGCTAAAAACTGGAAATGTCGATCCATAATCGGCAGGTATATGTAGGCCGCTTTGGGTCATCAAGGCAAATAGGCCAACGGTTTTTAAGGTGACGGTTTTACCTCCTGTATTGGGGCCTGTAATCAATAAACTAGTAAAGTCGTCACCAATATAAAAGCTAATTGGCACAACTTCTTTGGCAGCAATCAAAGGGTGTTTACCGTTTTTTATGACGATTTTCATTTTGTCATTAATCGCAGCCGCAATACCACGCTGCGCAATACTTAATTTGCCCTTAGCAAAGACAAAATCTAAAGTTGTCAGTGCGTTGACTGTCATGCGAATCGTTTCAACTTCAAGTGCAATCATTTGACTAATCTGCTGTAAAATACGCTCAATTTCACGTCGTTCAGCAATGGCCAGTTCGCGCAAATCATTATTTAAGTTGACAATCGCAATCGGCTCAATATACGACGTGGCACCACTGCCGCTTTGGTCGTGTACAATGCCCTTAATATGCGACTTGTGTTCAGACTTAACGGGTATCACAAAGCGATCTTGTCGGATCGTTACAATATTATCTTGCAGATATTTTTGCATATTACTGCTCGAAATCATGCTGTCGAGCCGCGTGCGAATTTGCGCTTCTTTATTTTCGATTGCGCGTCTAATCTTACGCAGCTCAGATGAGGCCGCATCGGCAATTTCACTTTCTGATATAATACAGCGTTCAATTTCATTTTCAATTGCCGTAAAGTTACCAATAGTCACCGCATAGCCCGACAGTATTGGCACCTTTTGATAATTGGCATCAATATCTGTGACATATTTTTTCAGGTGGCGCGCTGTGCGCAGCGAATCGTTTACCTGCAACAGCTGACCAGCATTTAATGCACTGCCAATTTCAGCCAGTTTTAAGGCGTAGTCGACATCGCCAATTGCGCCGACATGAACATCTTTCTTGACCAGCGCATTAAACGCTTCAGTCGTCTCAGCCAGCGCTTGTTCAACCTGCTTTTTATCTTTAAAAGGCGTTAAGTCATCACAAGCAGCCTTTGCCTTTTGTGACACACAATAATCACGAAGCATCTGTTTAATTTTATTGTATTCTAGTATTCGCAAAGTTTTTTCGTTCATAAGTTATCCTTTTATTTTTTAGTACTACTATGAGAACAAATTTATGGCACTTGCGTAAGCCGATGCTTTACGTACGCGGGCACGGCTCCGCGCTTAACGGGGCAATCGGTGGAATTTATCGAAGCGCTTATGCTAACGCTGCGCAATTCTTTTCAGTACTTTTGCTTCGCAAAAGCTACTCCCTGCGGTCGTAGTCGGACATCTTTCCGATACTACCTTTACGTATGTCTTTATACGCTGCAGCCCGCCATCTTGCTTGCGCCACGAACTTGAACATTTTCAACAGCCTGAGAACATTGAGATTAGCAACGTTCGCTCAGGCGCGCTCCGAAAATCTTTTAAAACTCCCCTACGCTCCAAGTGCCCGCATCCATTAAAGCATCTATTACGCTTGTCATACTTAAGTTCACTGATTTACCAACATTGTATAATTCATCACGACTAGTCTTTCGTTATTTTATTTACCTCTGTTAAAAGAATCGAGGATATAAATAAAAAACTTGCGACGCAGCAGATTGTAAACAATCTGCTTAGATTGTCAGCGACGCCAGTACGCGGTGGAGCTTTGTCTTTCGCGTAACGTTCCGCGAAGCGGGTTGTCCTAGCAAAACGATAAAGCTGAACGATTTCAGATCCTCACTATATTTGCTTCGCAAATACGGCTTCGCCGCCCGTATCTTCGGGTATCTAAGAAGCGTTTCAATCGCTGGTTTAAAAAGCGAGATTTCTCGACTACGCTCGAAATGACAAGCTGGAGAGATTTCTCAACTGCGTTCGAAATGACGAGCGAGGAAAATTTCTACTTTTTATTTTACATTCAAACGTAAAACATCTTCAACAATCCGCTTAGTGGTTGCCGCATCTTCATCAGTAAACGACAACAGTAAATTTATATCATCTCTATTATACCATGCCCACCTGTTAATAATCGGTTTTTCAGTAAAATAACCCAGTATGTAATTATCGCAATACACTACCATGTCAGCAACATGTTCACCTTTTACGATAAAAGTTTTCGAACAGTTAAAGCAAACCTGCCCCGCCTCTTTTTTAGGGCAAGTCGCCGAATACATTAGTGGCAATTTGCCGTATGCAAAAATTCGAAATGGGCGTTCTTTTATTAATTCTAAAGCATCGGCTTGCCCAATTTCAGACGAAAGCGTGATATCGTCAACATTTAATCGACGCATTAAATCATAGGCTGCAATATTGTATATTTGACTGTGTTCATCTAAAATTGTTTGTTTATTTATATCAACTTGACCTAACCCAGCCACCATTTGGCTTTCAATAGCTAAATCATGATACTGACTAAACGGGCGCCAACTGTGCTTGACATTTTGCCAATCAGGGTGTTTTAATATGTCGCCATATAGCGCGACATCATATTGACGTAAAACTTGATATTGTTCATCTGTTGTAATTTTACAGACAACTTTAGGCAACTGCGAATTTAGCTTTATAGGCGCTGTCTTGGCATTCTGTTTTGGCAACAAAGGTCTTGCTAAACGCTTTTTATTGAGTGCGTCGATAGACTGACGACGCAGTGTATTAAGCGCTTTTTTAGAAATAAATGACGGCTTGTCAATAGTAATTAAACAGCTATTTAAACAATACGGGGTATCACCCAATTTTGCCAGTTGCTTTTCAATAGCATCGCCACTGATCGGTTTATTTAAGGCAGCTTCTGCATGACAGCTTTGTTCAACTGCTATGTCATCTTCTAAACAGGTGATGACAAATTTTACTTTATAGTGCTGATCAATTGTCAATGCCATGTCAAGTTTTAGCAATTTTTTGTGTTGCACATCTGCACGCACTTCTGACAGTTGTGCCGAACGGGTTCGATAAACTTTAGTACCATTTGACACAGCAGAGCGATAATTGATATTGATAATTTCACCCGCTCTACCATAATCTACCTTGTCGCGTTTTTTATAAATATTAAATATTTCAGTGCCTTTGGCATTGTCAATATTGCCAAATTTAACGGCATCGCCAACGTAAAGGTCGTTCGCCAACCTAATTTTTAAATGGTATTTCCCTGACTTGCCGACAACACTGCCAATATAGTCGCCCAAATTGGTCGCTTGCACTGTATTAAGGCGCTTTTTATCATGCCAAAAATAGCCACTTGAATAACTTCTATTAAAGGCAGATTTCATGTTGTCGATATAGGGTCTTAAGTCGTCGCGCAACATGCCATCGATGGCCTTACGATATGCCAGCACAGTGTGGTAAACATAATCAGCACTGCGCAGACGCCCTTCTATTTTAAACGTTGCTATCGGATATTTTAAAAGTTCGCTAATGCATTCAATGGTTGCCAAATCGCGCATACTGATAAGATGACCACGCTGGTCGTCGATTTGATAATTTAAGCGACAGCTTTGCGCACAGTTGCCACGATTACCACTGCGCCCACCGTTATAGCTGCTCAATAGACAAGCGCCCGAATAGGCGTAACACATGGCGCCATGTGCAAATACTTCAACTTCTGGCATATCTTCACTCAATAGTGATTTTAAGTTTTCTAGCGTCAATTCACGTGCCAACACGACGCGGCTTAAACCCAGCCGCTTGGCATTTTGTAGCCCTTTTTTATTGTAAATCGACATCTGCGTACTGCCGTGAACAGTAAAACTAGGATAGTGCTGTTGCAAGTAGTCAATCACAAATAAGTCTTGCGCAATGATGGCATCTGCCCCCATTGCAACTAATTCGTCTAAATACGCTGCACAATCATCGCATTCTGATTGTTTTATCAAGGTGTTAACTGTTATATAGACCTTGACTGCCATTAAATGCGCTTGTTGAACCGCACGTGTTAAGTCTTCTAGCGAAAAATTAGCTTTTTCAGCGCGCGCACCATAAGCAGGCCCCGCCAAATAAACGGCGTCGGCCCCGGCATTAATTGCAGCTTCTAACATATCAAAATTGCCAACTGGTGCAAGTAATTCGTGCATGCTCCCCCATTAAAAAGCGACGTAACGGTTTCGCTAACCGCACGTCGCCGCTATAAAATTCTATTCTAATGAACAAAATTTGTATCGTTTCGGTCGAGATGACACAAAGTAGTGTCTTTCGAGTAAACAGTTACTTTAATGCAGCTAATTGCATTTGTAAATCTTCGATTGTGCGCTGCGACTCAACAATTGCGTCTTCTTTGTTTTCAAGTTCAAAGCTGAGAATGCGCAATTTGTCTTTAAGGCTTTCTATTTCACTTTGATACTTTGATGCATGTTCTAAAATGCGCTTAAATTCTTTGCTCATGACGTCATAATCGTCTTTGCGCTTATCGGTTTCAACTTCAATATGCTGTGTTTCTTTTTGACTTTTAGTAGGCTGACCCGATTGATCAGCCAATAGTTCTTTGACCGCTTCACATTCTTCTTTAAGTCGAAAGTAATCGTCGGCTATATTGAGCGCTGTCAGTACCGCCACCATTGATGTCGACAGTTTTTTATTGGCTGCAGCAATACTGTTCATGCGCGTATCAACATAACTTGCCACACTCTTAATATAGGTTTTGGGGTCATCACTGACCAACTTATAATCAAAGCCATGTATTGTAACCGTTAATTTGTTTTTTTCTGACATAGAGCGCTCCTCACTAATTTTCTAATACTTTTATTATACCAAAATTTGAGCGAATACCAAATGTTTTTTACAAAGAACGCAGTTCAGCATTGTAGCTAATTTCAAGACCGCGCTGAATTTGACTAAACGACTGTTTGACATCTTCATCGACCAGCGTACGATCTTCAGCGCGAAATACCATTGTATAGGCCATTGACTTTTTATTAGCTGCAATCTGGTCGCCCGTATAGACGTCAAAAAGCTTGGCGTCAACTAGGTACTTGCCACCGTTTTCTTTAATCGTTGCCACCATATCACTATGTGATACGGCACAGTCAACTATAAAGGCGGCATCCATTGATGCAGTCGGAAACTTAGGTAGTTGCTGGTATATAATATCGCTGTTGTAAGCTTCATAAAGCTTATCGAGATTAATTTCGGCAACGTAAACCGCTTTTGGTATATTAAACGCCTTTTGTACAGTCGGATGTATTTGACCAACGTGGCCTAAATAATCGCCTTTTAGCGTCAGTTTAGCGCAACGTCCTGGGTGATAACTACCTTGTTCACTATCAGCTCGATAGACGACATCAGCTAAACGCAAAGTTTCAAAAAGCGAATCAATGATGCGCTTTAAATCGAAATAGTCTTTTTTGTCGTCGGCTAACGCGATGATAAATTTAGTTGTTTCGCCCGGTTCAGCGTTTTTATCAGCATTTGCCAAAAAGACATTGCCCGTTTCAAAGAACGAAACAGCGTCTATTTGACGATTTAAATTTCTAGCAACGACTTGTAGCATGCCAGGAATTAGCGATGGACGCATCACACTGTATTCTTCACCCAATGGATTTCTAATGATCACCTTATCATCACTTTGTTTTAGCACACTGTCATTTAAAGCGTCAATTAAGCTTGGTCCAATAAAAGAATAAGTCACTGTTTCAGATAAGCCATAGCCAACCAAGCGGTTAATAATATTTTTAATAAAGCGCTGTTTGGCGGTTAACCGACCTGCTGTATAATCGCGTGGTTGTGTCATTGGCAGCTTGTCGTAGCCATAAAGACGCGCAATTTCTTCACAGAAATCTATTTCAGCAACCAAATCTAAGCGATAAAACGGCGGCTTTACCTGTAAGACTTCACCATTTGCAACGACATCACAGCCAAGTGATTGTAGCATGTTAATCATTTGGTCAGCTGATAATTCAATGCCAATTAAACTGTTTATTCTGGCGACACGCACATCAATTGATGGTATGACTTGTTGACGTGGATAAGCGTCTATCATACCACAGACCACTGTTCCTGCGTCTAATTGCTCAATTAAATGACAGACGCGGTCGAGTGCAGCAGGTACCAATTGTGGGCTAATACCCTTTTCAAAGCGCGCTGACGCCTCGCTTCTAAGGCCAAGTTTTTTTGATGTTTCGCGAATATTGGTCTTATCAAAGTTGGCAACTTCTATTAACAATCGCTTCGTATTTGAACTGACTTCTGATGTTGCACCACCCATGATACCAGCAATTGCGACAGGGCGTTCGACATCGGCGATGACGAGCATATCTTCTGTTAGCGTGCGTTCGACATCATCTAAAGTTGTCATCACTTCATTTGGCTTAGCATTGCGCACGATGATTTTGCCATCTTTAAGGCAATCTAGGTCAAAGGCATGAATCGGTTGGCCGTATTCTAAAAGTACATAATTAGTGATGTCGACAATATTGTTAATTGGACGCATACCTGCTTTCATTAAACGCACTTGTAGCCACATTGGCGACGGTTTAATGACGACATTGTCAACTAAACGACAGGCATAGCGGGCGCATTTTTCAGGATTGATAATTTCAACTTCAGCACGCCCAGTGATATCACCTTGTGGTCTTTCAACTGTTGTATTGGGCAGTTGATAGTCGCGTCCAAACGTAACAGCTGTTTCACGCGCCATGCCAATAATCGAAAGACAGTCTGGGCGATTTGGCGTAATTTCAAATTCAACGACGTCATCATTTAAGTCTAACGCTTCTGCAATTGGCATGCCAAGCGGATGCGCTTCATTAAATACCAGTAAGCCATCGCTCATATCTTTGGCGATAACTTTATCGCTAAAGCCCAGTTCTTGTAATGAACACATCATACCTTCAGAGCGTTCACCGCGCAGGTCACCGGCTTTGATCACTTTGCCGCCAGTAATGGTTGATCCATCTAGGGCAACGGCAACATAATCGCCCTTTTTCATATTGGTAGCACCTGTCACAATTTGTAAATGATCAGCTTGACCGACATCACATTGACAAACAACCAATTTGTCGGCATTTGGGTGCGACTTTATTTCGATAATTTTACCAACCACAATATTTGACACGCCATCTAACACGGGGTGTATGCCTTCGGTATTTGAACCTGACATAATCATGGCAGATTCGTATGTTTTTAAATCGATATCATCTATTTTTACGTATTCATTTAACCACTTTATTGGCACTAACATGGCAACCTCCTAAAACTGTTTCAAAAAGCGTGCGTCGTTTTCAAATATCAAGCGCAAGTCGTCGATTTCGTACTTTAACATCGTGATGCGGTCTAAGCCCATACCAAAGGCAAAGGCCGAATATTCTTCACTGTCAATACCGCATTCTTCTAGAACATGTGGATGCGTTAGGCCGCATCCTAAAATTTCTATCCAACCCGTGTGTTTACAGAACTTACAGCCATCGCCACCGCATTTAAAACACGATACATCCATTTCAGCACTTGGCTCAGTAAACGGAAAGTAATGTGGTCTAAACTTTGTTTTGACATGGCTGCCAAATATTTGTTTGACAAAGGCGTTTAAGGTGCCCTTTAAATCTGCTAAAGTAATATTTTTATCGACGACCAGTCCTTCGATTTGATGAAACATTGGCGAATGGGTTGCGTCGACTTCGTCTTTTCTAAAACAGCGCCCAGGTGAAATAATTTTAATGGGCGGTTTAGTTTGTTTCATTGTACGCACCTGCACAGGCGATGTCTGTGTTCTCAACAACAAGTGATCAGTAATATAAAAGGTGTCTGATTCACTGCGCGACGGGTGATCAGCTGGTGAATTAAGCGCATCAAAATTATTGTAAACCGTGTCTACTTCAGGTCCTTCTGCCACACTAAAACCCATGCCAATAAAAATTTCAACAATATCATTGAGCGTCTTTGTCAGCGGGTGTAATGTGCCGCAAGTTAGCTCACCAGCAGGTAAAGTGACATCAATTTGTTCACTTGCCAACTTTTCTTTAAGTGCGTTTTCTTTTAGTTCAACATCTTTATCATTGAATAGCTTTTCGACTGCACTGCGCACTTCATTGGCAACCTGCCCCATGGCCGGTCGTTTTTCTTTCGGCAATTTACCCATTAATTTCATGGCACTGGTCAGTTCACCTTTGCGGCCTAAATACTTAACTCTAAAGTCTTGTAATTCGTCGATTGAATTAATGTTTTTAGCATCACTGATTGCAGCCGCCAAAATAGCATTTAGTTTTTCTTTCATATTACCCCCTCGTATTTTATAAATAAAAAACACTTCATCACTAAGGGACGAAATGTTCCGCGGTACCACCCAAATTATTATTACTGTTGTAATAATCGCTCATGATCTTTAACGCAGATACGCGGGTTAATCTACTGCTTTCAATTAACCAACTCCTAAGTGAACTTCAGTAAACTAAACAGGTATTTTGCAGCACCAATACCTCTCTGAAAATGTTTAAAAATACTTACTCTCTTATTCGCAGTCGTTGCAGAAATTATATCATAGTGCCGCTTGCTTGACAACAATAAATATTTATCTGACAAATATTTCAAATTATTAAATTTTAGTTGAATTATTTATGGCGTTTTGGGTAATATTATAGATAGTAAAAAAACGAGGAGGTAATATGGAACTTGTACTTATAAGACATGGTGAAAGCGTTTGGAATAAACTTAATCAATTTACCGGTTGGACCGATGTTGGCCTAACTGAAAAAGGTGCTGAAGAAGCTAAAGAAGGCGCTATTTTACTAAAGAAAGAGCGTTTCGACTTCGACGTTTGTTATACCAGCTATTTAAAACGCGCCATTCACACCTTGAATATCGTATTAGAAGAACTCGATAGAGAGTGGTTGCCAGTTCATAAATCGTGGCGTCTAAACGAAAGACACTACGGCGCCCTACAAGGGCTCAATAAAAAAGAAACGGCTGAATCAGTCGGCGCCGATAAGGTTAAAATGTGGCGTCGTTCGTTTAATGTGCAACCCCCTGCATTAGGTAAAAAAGATGACAGGAATCCGCAGAATCAAGAAGCTTACCGCGATGTTGACCCAACTGAACTGCCGCTTACTGAGTCGCTGAAAGATACAATTGCGCGCGCTTTACCCTATTTTAACGAGCATATTAAAAAAGACATGATCGCTGGTAAGCGCGTTTTAATTGTCGCACATGGCAATTCGATTCGCGCCTTAGTAAAACACTTTGACAATTTAAGCGACGAAGAAATTGTCGGCGTCAATATACCGACTGGTGTACCACTGGTATACGAATTTGAAGGTGACAATTTAAAAGTCGTCAACAAATACTATTTAGGTGACCAAGAAACGCTTAAAGCTAAAATTGAAAGTGTTAAAAACCAAACTAAATAGCAATACTATATTGCAAATCAAAAGCGCTCAGCAATCCACTGAGCGCTTTTGATTTAATTAATCGTATATTTGTTCTAAACTAAATTCAGGGCTAAGCTTAATGTAAAATTGAAGCAATTCTTCGAGGGCATAGATTGGCAGCGGGCCAACTAGCTCTGTATCAACAACGTTTACATTATAACGCTGAAGTTCAGACTTTATTGTTTCATAAACACGATGGATTGGCGTCTTTTCGTAATTCGTCAAGTTCATTGATACTTGTACCAAATTCCTGTCTTCGAGTTCCAGTGCGATTGCCCTAACGTGTTGGAAACCGCCAGTCGCTCCCCTAACCGTCTTGACAATTTTTTTGCCTATTGTTAAATCATCTGTATCAAGATTAATATTAAAGGCAACTAATGGAAAGCGCGAACCGGTAACCGTGGCGCCTGATTTTGCATTAAATTTTGATGGGCCTAAGTCGGGCTGCCATTCTGGCTGTTGCATTTTTTCGCTTAAACCTTCATACTGTCCTTTGCGTATTTTAACCAGAGATTTGCGTGCTGCATCAGGCTGAGCATCTTCGTATAAATAGACCGGTACGCCTAATTCGCCTAAATATTGACCAAAGTCTTTGGCGATTTCAACCGCTTCTTCTGATGTGACATCTTTAACTGGAATAAACGGCACGACATCAACTGCACCCATTCTAGGGTGACTACCCGTATGTTTTGTCATATCAATGGCATCGATTGCCATCTTTGCCAACTGTTTGGTAGCTTCTAGTACCACTTTGGGGTTTCCCCTATAGGTATAGACGGTACGATTGTGGTTGGCATCGGCATTAACTTCCATAACGATTAAATTGTCTTTTGCTAACAACATTTCTGCAATAGCTTTAATTAGGGCTTGATCTTTACCCTCACTGATATTAACTTCCGCCATTAGTACTTTCATGTTTTCCTCCAAATATTATTTTAGTTCACCAATTTCACTTTCAACAGCATTGAGCAACACTTGATCGGCGATTAATTGCTTGGCATTATCTTGATCGATATAGAGTACGCGATCATCTTCCATAAATGAGACTTTTTCTCTTAAAACTTGGTATGCCTTTTTAGTGCCGTCACCCAACAGTTTAGGGTCAGAAAAATCTAGCGCCTGCGCGGCACAGATCCACTCAATTGCCAAAACATATTGGGTATGCTCTAGTATTTGTTTTGCCTTTCGTGCGGCAATTGTACCAAAGCTAACGTGGTCTTCTTGGTTAGCTGAGGTCGGTATCGAATCGACACTGGCAGGATGCGCCAGTATTTTGTTTTCAGAAACGACTGCTGCCGCCGCGTATTGCGGTACCATAAAGCCTGTATTAATGCCACCATTTTTCACCAGAAAGGCTGGCAAGCCACTGAGATCGGGGTTGACAAGGCGTTCAATACGACGTTCTGATACATTGCCATATTCTGCCACGGCAATGCCTAATGTGTCCATGGCAATTGAAATTGGTTGACCGTGAAAATTACCGCCAGACAGTGCTGCTTCTGCCCCTTCTTCTGGGAAAATTAAGGGGTTATCAGTTGCTGCGTTAAGTTCAGTTTCAATCACGCTTTTTACATAGTCGACAGCCAGTCGGCTAGCGCCGTGTATTTGTGGAATACAGCGCAATGTATAAGCGTCTTGCATGCGCTTTTCACCTTGTCGTGTTGTCAGTTTACTATTTTGTGTCAAATGACGCATGTTGGCTGCCACATTGACTTGCCCACTATGTGGCCTTGCCTTATCGTGGATTCTCGGGTCATAGGCATCAACAATACCCGTCAGCGCTTCTACCGTCAAGGCACTGATGATATCGGCAGTCTTTAAAAGTGCCATGCTATCATAAACTGCGTGAACAGCTACGCCCATCATGGCTTGCGTACCATTGATTAAACCCAAGCCTTCTTTTGCCTTTAGTTCGACAGGTGTAATACCAGCTTTTGCCATCGCTTCAGCACCGCTCATCGGCGTGCCTTGATATTCGGCTTCGCCTTCGCCCATTAACACTAATACCATGTGCGCCAGTGGGCAGAGGTCACCACTAGAACCAACGGAACCCTTTTCACGAACAATTGGGTGAACACCCTTGTTAAGCATATCTGCCATTGTTTGAACCGTTTCTACACAAACACCTGAATAGCCTTTGGCAATGCTATTGATGCGCAATAACAACATGGCGCGCACCACTTCAGTATCAAATGGTTGACCAATGCCAACCGCGTCAGCATATATTAAATTTTTCTGTAGCTGCGCCAATTGATCTTCGGCAATGGCAACATCACTAAATTTACCAAAGCCCGTATTTAAACCATAAGTAGGAATTTTTTCACGGCATATTTTTTCAACATAATCACGCGATTTGTTTATTTTAGCAACTGCTTCATCACTTAAATAAACTTGCGCACCATGACGCGTTACAGCAACAACTTGTTCTAAAGTCAAGCTATCGCCGTCGATATACACTTTTTGCGACATAAGACCTCCTATTCTAATGGCATATCAGCTAACTGCTGATTAAGCGCATTAATTTTAGTTTCATCTTTTATTAACGGTAAATTGACTTCGACATTTTTTTTGCAGCCATCAACGCCAACGCGTACTAACGCAACCGCAACTTGAAAGTCGCTCACAGTATTGGGGTTGTAATTACCGTCTAATGTCTTTGCAATTTCTAATACGCGATAACATTTTTTGGCATTTTCTAACGGCACTGAAGCTGCCTTAAAGCCAGCATTTTGAATTTCATGTCGTCTTGCCTGTTTTTGTTCGTCGGTTTCTTTAGGTAAAGCATAGGCATTTTTTATCAGTAGATAGGCCTGTGAATCGTCAAAACAACCTTGTAATAAATCGCTCTTTAACGATTCTAATTCTTCGATAATGCTATTATACTGGTCATCAGACAATTTATAACCCTTACCGATTGATAATTTCGTAACCATTGCCAATAATGCCGCGCCTTCTGCACCAGCTAAAGCGGCTGCACTACCGCCACCGACAGTAAAATCATTGGCGTCGAGAATTAGTTCTAATATTGCTTGATAGTTCATAGTTTACCCTTTCTAGTTTTGTCCATAATTTGACAATGATCAACGACAACTTTGCCAGCTTTGATAACTGTTTTAACAGGGTTGATACCGTGTTTATAGGCAATATCGATATAATCGTTTGCTTGCCAAATTTGAATATCTGCTTTTAAACCAACACTGATACTACCTACCTGCTCGGCAATGCCCAACGCTTGCGCACCGCCATACGTAGCAGCTAGTATTGCCTCTTCAGGCTCAAATTGATGCCTGCGACATGCTAAATCGATAATAAACGGCATTGAAGTCACCCAGTTGCCTGGATTCATATTGGTTGCCAAAGCAACTTTCATACCAGCATCTAACATTGGCCGCGCATTAAAGGGGCGCGGATGTTCAACAGAGTAGTCAGTGCCAGGTAATAATACGCCTACAACACCGCTGTCTACTAGTTGTTTAATACCTTTTTGATCGATAAAGTTAAGATGGTCAGCCGAAGTCGCTTTTAATTGGGCGGCTAACGGCACCCCACCTATATTAGAATAACAATCAGTGTGCATTTTTGGTTCCATGCCGTATTTGCGACCACTTTCCAATACTTTCTCGGCTTCTTCGGCTGTATAATAACCATCATCAATCCAAATGTCGCAAAAATCTGCTAGTTTGTTTTGATAAATGTAAGGCATCACGCGATTGATCATAAAATCGATATAATTAGCTTTGCCCATTTCGGTGTCCCAATAATGAGCGCCTAAATAAGTGGCATAAATATCTACAACGCTGTTTTCTTTACAGAGTTGAATGACTTCAAGTTGTTTTATTTCAGTGTCAAAATCAATGCCATAACCACTTTTAATTTCAACTGTCGTCGTACCACTGAGCAACATTTGATCAATTTTATCGAGCGTACTTGATAATAGCGCCGCTTTAGATAAATCACGTGTATCGCTAATCGATTTAGCTAGCCCTTTTAGTTGATAATTTCTTTTAATTTTATGCGGTGAATCAGGTACCAGCTTATCAATGTATTCTTCTGCCCGATCACCGCCAAAAGCGGTATGCGTGTGTGCATCTACAAAACCTGGCAAAACGACGTTTTCGCTACAATCGATCACCTTACAATTTGGTGCAGCAGTGCGCAAAACCTCGTAGCTGTCAATCTGTTTTATTAGACCATCTTCAATTAGTACACTAGCGCCGTATTTTACGCCCAACTTATCTTGGTTTAATTGATGGCATGTCAGCAATTGATGACAGTCTTTTAAAATTAAGCTCTCTACCTGTTTCATTTTAACCTTCCATTCTGTCTATACTATCCTAAAATAACAGCGCCTGCGATACCAGCGATCATCAGTGGAATATCATAACAGATAAATTGCGGTACACAGGTATCCCAGATATGGTCATGCTGACCGTCGGCGTTAAGACCAGATGTTGGCCCTAAGGTAGTATCTGAAGCTGGTGAACCAGCATCACCTAATGCTGCGGCAACAGAGATCAACAAAATGATCGCGCCAGCACTAAAGCCAAGCGATTGCCCCATCGGCACGTAAAGCGCTGCGACGATTGGCACTGTACCAAATGATGTACCAATACCCATTGTAACCAATAGACCAACGACGATCATAACCGTTGCGCCGACTAATTTGCTACCACCAAGGCTAGCTGTTGTTGCATCAACTAATGCGCCAACTGCACCTGTCGCATTAATAACAGCTGCAAAGCCTGCTGCTACTAACATAACAAACGCAATATAACCCATCATTTTGACACCGCCGTCTAAGATTTCTTGTATATCTGCCCACTTAATTGCCTGAGTTATGATCATTAATAATAAGGCAACAAGTGCACCTAATGGTAATGAACCTGTCCATAACTGAATTGCTAGGGCAACAATACCGGCGATTACTGTAATGATATGATCTTTATTGATTTTTAGATCTTCTTCACTTGTTACTTTTTCGTCTTCAAAGACTGTTTCGTATTCACGTGGTTTATAATACATAAAGACACCAAGTGCTAAACCAACGATCATAGCAAGGCCAGCAATCCAGTTAACGCGCCAAACGTCGCCTAACTCAATAACCATGCCCGCACCAGCCATTGAATCTTTAATAATACCATGGAAAATTGCGCCATAGGCAACTGGCAAAGTAATATATGGCGCTTTTAAACCAAAGCCAAAGGCAATAGAAGCCAGTCTTCTGTCGTATTTGATTTTATTCATTAAACCGAGTAGCGGAGGAATCATAATTGGAATAAAGGCAATGTGTACTGGTATAATTGTGCCTGAAGCCATAGCGGTTAAACAGATAATCAAAGTTAATACCAATTTATTTCCCTTGATTAAAGACCCTATTTTTTGGGCAAGCACACGCGCCGCGCCCGTTTTATGCATCGAATAAGCAAGCGCGCCTAAGAGCACATAACTAAGCGCCGTATTGGCATTGCCGCCCATACCGCCGACAAACACATTCATGATTTCGCCAAGCGACATACCGCTTAAAAGACCACCGACGATTGCGGCAATCATCAAAGACATTAAGACGGATAGTTTTGCCATACATAAGACGATCATTACTATTACAGCAATAACTACAGGGTTTGTAAACATAAATGCCTCCTTTCAAAGAGTATAGTGAAACACAAAGTAACTATTCAGTCAAGTTACTATATTAAATTATAAACACCTAAACTATTCACGGCGATTTGTTTAGGTCAAGCATTACAAGCATAATCGACCGCGAATAATTTAGGTTAAATTTTTATTATCTACCTGGTACGCCTTCTGGACCAAATGTAACCTTTTCAGCTGGTTCCCACCATAGCGGAATCTTAATGCTTTCTTTAGTTACTTTACCCTGACCATTGGCAACGTCTTTTGCAATTTCATAGCCTGCTTGAGCGTGTCTGACAACGCCAATGCCGGAATCAACAGTAAGTGCTGAATCTAGTCTTACAGCGGCTTCAGCAGTACCATCAGCAATCATTGTAACGCCAGTGTGAACAGCTTCACCCATAGAATAGTTAGCTTGGATAGCAATCAGGTCGCAACCAGCAGCGCAGTTTAATAACGCGTTTAGATATGGCCAGTCAGAAATTAAGTCGCCGCCGTCTTTCATATTCTCTGATTCAAATGTTGGATTGACAATAGAACCTGAGTCTAGGTTATCACGTGAGAAGGCAACTGGGCCTTTGATTTCGCCATTTTTAATCGCTTCATTAATGGCAAGACCAAATCTTCTGCGTTCGCCAAAGCCCATATAACAAATACGTGCAGGTAGTGCTTCAATTGGTAGGTGCTTGCGTGCCAGTTTGATCCATCTTTCAACCAAGATGTCGCCTTTACAGATTTCAAGCGCGATGTCATCTGTTTTCTTAAGGTCTTCAGGATCTCCTGAAATACATGTCCAGCGGAAAGGTCCTCTGCCTTCGCAGAATAGTGGTCTGATGTATTCAGCGACAAAGCCAGGAATTGTCATTGCTTCTTCTTCTGGCATGCCAGCGTCGCGGCATTCTTTACGAATACTTGTGCCGTATTCAAATACTTCAACGCCTTCTGCATAGAACTTGTTCATCATACGAAGTTGCTTTTTCATCGTTTCGCGCGCTTCTTTTAAGTAACCTTCACGATTGCTGACACGGTATTCAGCAGCTTCATCAGCGCTATAGCCAGATGGAATATAGCTAATTGGGTCGTGGCAAGGGCACATTTCGCTCATGATATCAGGTCTAAAGCCCTTATCAAATGCTTCTTCAAAGACATCAGCAGCATTACCGACGACAGCAACAGCCAGTGGTTCGCCTTTAGCAGCAGCTTCTTCAGCCATTTTTCTAGCTTCGTCAAATGAATACACTACAGTGTCCATATAGTTTTTCTCGATACGGTTTTTAATAATAACTTCGTCAACGTCAACAACAATGGCAACACCGCCGTGCATCTTCATTGCCCAGCTTTGGTTTCCGCCCATGCCGCCAGCGCCAGCTGTCAAGTAAATTTTACCTGTTAAGTCATCATTAAAGCGCTTGCGTGCGATGGCTGATAGTGTTTCAAATGTACCTTCAATAACACCTTGTGTACCGATGTATTCCCAAGGTGCAGCTGTATATTGCGCGAATATCGTTAAGTTTTTATCTTGTAAATCATAGAAAATAGGCCAAGTTGCCTTCATGATATTTGTTGTAGCCATAACAACACTTGGTGCCAATTTGCTTGTCTTAAAAATAGCGACTGGCATGCCAGATTGTACAACTAACGTTTCATCATCTTCTAATTCTTTTAGTGAATCGACAATTGCATAGTAAGATTCCCAGTTTCTAGCACATTTACCATTACCACCGTAAATAACCAAATGCTCGGGGTGTTCGGCGTTTTCCATGTTGTTTTCCAACATGCGCAAAATAGTTTCTTGCTTCCAACCTTTACAACGTAGCGTATCACCACGCTGTGCTTTTACCTCGTAAAGAATTTCTGGTTTTTGATTGTTCCATTTTGGATTGTTCATAAATATCTCCTTTCTTATCTGACATATTGTCACATATTCTATTAACGCAAAAGTCGTGCCAAAAATTATAGTTAATGAATTGACTGTATTTAGCAATATTTTAGAAATGTTTAGACCAGTGCTTGACTTTAAGTGTAAATTTTTTTGCTCTTAGTGTAAAATAATTTACTTTAATTAAGACATGACGCATTGGCCATGTCTTTTATTGTTGTTATAGATTATATTTTTTTATGTGGTGTTTTTTCATTTTGTATAGTAGACTCTGTCGTGAAATATCTAACTGATTCGCGGTATGTGTTATATTGTAATTGTTATTTTGCAAGGCATCAATAATCATCTTTTTTTCGATATTATTGACTTGACCTGTAAGACCACTGTTTTCTATTTGACAGTTTTCGCGCTGAAAAACTTGATTAAAATATGAAGGAATGTGCTCAAGTTTTATAAATCTTTCGCTGCCCTCTGCTAGAACTAACATGTTTTCAATTAAGTGTTCTAATTGACGAATATTTCCGGGCCAAGAATAAGCCAAAATTAATTTTTTAACCTGATCGCTTAAGGCGACTATATTTTTATTTAGCGAAGCTGCATATTTGCGTATAAAGAAGTCGGATAATTCAACAATATCGCTTTTACGATCACGTAACGGCGGAATAAAAATATTGAATCCTGCTAAGCGATAGTATAAGTCTTCACGCAATAATCCCTTATCAACTAATTCGAGTGGCTTTTCGTTTACAGCACTAATAATGCGACATTTCACTTTATTGATTTGATTGCCGCCAACACGACGGTACTGTTTTTCTTGAATAACGCGCAACAGTTTTACTTGCATGCTGAGTGGCATAGCATTTAATTCATCTAAAAAAAGCGTACCTTCTTTAGCTTCTTCGATTAACCCGCTATGTTCAACTGCACCAGTATAAGCACCCTTAACACAGCCAAATAAAACACTCTCTATTAGATTTTCAGGTATTGCAGAACAGTTGAACGCCACAAATGGTTCGCCGTTATTTTTACCGAAATTATGAATACTCTGCGCAAGCACTTCTTTACCGGTACCCGTTTCACCGATAATCATAATGCTATTATTTAACCATGCAATTGTCTGCGACTGTTTGATAATCGTCTTTATTTCTAGACTAGACCCAACAATATCGGCAAATGTGTATGCTGTTCCATTGGGCATATAGTTTTTATTAGATTGCACTTGTTGATTTTGATTGAGTTCGCGTCTTTTTTCAAAGGTTTCATTGAGTAATTGACGTAAATTGATTTCGTTATTGCAAACCGAAATAACTGCAACAGTTTCATTATCATGTATAATCGGATAAGTCGAGTAAGAAACATAGCGCGGCTTACCATTAATTGTAATATGCGATTTGTAGCTTTTTAGAATAGGTTTATTAGTTTCTAGTACTTTTTTATGTTCAGATATACTCTTATCTTTGTAACCATAGGCGTCCCACAGATACTTATTGAGCATTTCTTCGCTCTTTTTACTCTCGATTTTTTCCATTGCATGATTATAGACAATAATCTTGCCATTTTTATCGCTAACTAATATTCCTTCTTCTAAGTAATTTGACACCATATTGATTAATGACAGTTCGAAACAGTGAACATTATTGTCACTATCACGGTAATAAACAGCATTATTTTCGTCCATCAGTTATCTCCATTTCATAAAAAGCAAATAACTCGGATTTGATCAGTCCCCCTAGACAATATTATATATTTTCTTGTAAAATTATACCATCTTTTTTAGCGTTACGCAATTTGTGTACAAAAAAATAGCGCAAGCCAATTGCTTGCACTATCTCTTATAAGCTATTTATTTAACAATAAACAATCCATCGTCATCGACATCAAAACATAGATCATCACCATCTGAGGCTCGACCACTGATAATGGCTACTGCCAATTTGTTTTCTATTGTGTGTTGCAAAAATCGCTTAAGCGGGCGTGCACCAAACTGTTCATCGTAAGCCTGTTCTATAACGTAATCGACAGCGCGTTCAGTTAAACTGACAGATATGCGACGATCCGCTAAGCGCTGATTGATTTCTTGCAGTAACAACTGCGCAATTGATTTTACGCTAGCTTTATCAAGTGGCTTAAACAAGACAATTTCATCTAACCGATTGAGAAATTCTGGTCTAAAATACTGATGCAAGTGCGCTTTGACAGCATCTTCAACACCATCTTTAAAAGTGCCGTCAACGTTAATGCCGTTTAGCATCAATTCGGCGCCGATGTTTGACGTCATAATAATCACCGTGTTTTTAAAGTCGACTGTGCGCCCTTGTGCGTCGGTTATATGCCCATCATCAAGCACTTGCAAGAGCACATTAAAGACGTCGGGGTGCGCTTTTTCAACTTCGTCAAATAGGATAACCGAATATGGCTTACGACGGATTTGTTCAGTTAGTTGACCACCCTCTTCATAGCCGATATAGCCAGGAGGGGCGCCAATTAATTTTGAAACGGCGTGTTTTTCCATGTATTCACTCATGTCGACACGCACGATGTTTTCGGCGTTATCAAATAGTGAAATCGTCAATTCTTTCGCCAATTGTGTCTTACCAACACCCGTTGGCCCCAAGAACAAAAATGAACCAATTGGCTTTTGTGGGTCTTTAATACCTGCACGCGACCTGATAACAGCATCGCTAACGCGCTCAACAGCAATTTCTTGACCAATCACACGCGTTTTTAAATGCGTCTGTAATGCCAACAGTTTTTCACGTTCGCTTTCAACTAATTTTTCAAGTGGTATTTTTGTCCAACGCGCCACTATGGCAGCAATTTCATCGGCAGTTACAGTTTCTCTGAGCATTTGTTTGTCTTTTTTAGCTGCGCCTTCTAAGACTTCTAATTGCTTTTTTAATTCAGGCAATTTGCCATACTTAAGTTCAGCGGCTTTATTTAGATCGTAATCCCGTTCAGCTCTTTCAATTTGATTGTAGACATCGTCAATTTCTTCTTTTAATTCTGTTAAGCGATCAACAGCTGACTTTTCGTTTTGCCATATTGCTGTTTTAGCATCTAAATCAGCTTTAAGATTAGAAATTGTTTCATCTAATGTCGATTTTTTATTGTTTGAAATGTCATCGGTTTCTTTTTCAAGGGCAGCTCTTTCGATTTCTAATGTCATAATACGACGCGATAAATCATCGAGTTCTGTTGGCATTGACTGCAGTTCTGTCTTGATTGTCGCGCAGGCCTCATCAACTAAATCGATTGCCTTATCTGGTAAAAAGCGATCTGAAATATAGCGATCGCTAAGCACAGCAGCTTGAATGAGCGCATCGTCACTGATGCGAACACCATGAAACACTTCGTAGCGCTCTTTGATACCACGCAGAATTGTGATGGTATCAGCTACAGTTGGCTCTTCAACTAAAACTGGCTGAAATCGCCTTTCTAAAGCCGAATCTTTTTCGATGTATTTTTTGTATTCCATCAGCGTCGTCGCGCCAATACATTTTAGTTCACCACGTGCCAGTAGTGGCTTTAGCATATTACCAGCATCCATCGCACCATCAGTTTTGCCAGCACCGACCACGGTGTGTAGTTCATCGATAAACATGATGATCTTGCCATCGCTATTACTGACTTCATCGAGCACCGCCTTAAGGCGTTCTTCAAATTCACCGCGAAACTTTGCACCAGCGATCAGCGAACCCATATCAAGTGAAAAAATTGTTTTATCTTTTAAGTTTTGCGGTACATCTCCGCGTACAATGCGCATGGCAAGCCCTTCAGCAATCGCCGTTTTACCAACACCTGGTTCGCCAATTAATACAGGATTATTTTTAGTTTTGCGCGACAGTATTCTAACTGCGCGTCTAATTTCATCATCGCGACCAATAACAGGATCTAATTTGTTTTGGCGAGCCCTCTCAACTAGGTCGATACCATATTTTTTTAATGCCTGATAAGTCGCTTCTGGATTGTCTGATGTGACCCGTTTGTTGCCCCTTACATCAGCAAGTGCTGCTAGTATATTTGCCTCAGTTAAGCTATACTCGATTAAAAGCTGATTAATTTGTTGTGGCGGCTGAACGACAATTGCCAATAAGACATGTTCGACACTAATAAATTCGTCACCGAGTTTTTTAGCTTGTTTTTCAGCGCGCTGCATTACCTTATTGAGATCTTGTGCAAGATATTTTTCAGTTGTACCAGACACCTTTGGTAAGCGTGCAATGATTGTTTCTAATTGTTTTGTCAAATGATCAGCATTTGACGAAATTTTATGAACAAGCTGCATCACTAAGCTGTTTTCAATTGTTAGCATCGCTAGTAGCATATGAATTGTGCCAACAGCAGCGTTGCCGTATTCTTCGGTTAATGACAGTGCACGATTAAGTGACTGTACAACATTTTGTGTATATTTTTCTCTGTTCATGTTGCCTCCTCTCTGTTAGCACTCTGGTCGGTAGAGTGCTAATATGGTTCTATTGTAAACTATTAATCCTAAAATTCAAGTCTTTTAATAATTTATTTACATTTAATTTACAACAAAAAAAGGACTTTACCGAAGTAAAGTCAGAGTAGTGTACAAATTAATGCACATTTATAAAGGAGATATTAAATGAATTATGCAATATTATCAATAAAATTATTTGAAAAAAATTCAGCGCGTTCAGCATTAAAATTGTTGATTAGCTTGCGCTTTTCTAAACACATTCCAATAATGCGAATGCGCTTTTTGCCTAGTTTCTGTTTTGGAAATCCCTTAAAATGAAATTTAACACCATCATAATCAAATATAAATTTTGTATAGTCTTCTGCATAGCGTTCAACGATTTCTTCTAATTCATCATGGCTAATTTTGCCTTTCGAATGCATGCGCAAAACTTTGACAAGTTCATATATAACTTCAGATTGCGTTGAAAAATACGGATTATAAATGTATCCCAAAGCGAGTCCTCCTAATGTTCTTATAAGTATACTGTAGTCGGCTGTCTTAGTTGCCCTTAGACCCTTGACTTTGCGTCCTTAAATTTCTTTAAGTTTGCCTTTTAATTTACTTTATCATAGAGAACAAAGTATCTAAGTAAAATGTTTCTATCGACGATTTATATAATTATTATTTTACATTGTTTTTAGCTATCTCATATTGCCTTCAACTATATTAACGTCACATTTTGTAAAAACTTTAATCATTTTGAATAATTTATTTTAAAATGTGTATCAAATATAGTGGAGAACTTTATTTTTTATTTAGAAAGGACGATTATGAAAACAGTTATTATGTATACCAGCCCGACTTGACCACATTGTCATACGGCAAAGCGCCAGTTGGTGCAAAATGGAGTGAAATTTATTGAAAAAGATGTCAGTGTCGACCAAACAGCAGCTGCCGAGTTTCAGGCACTGGGTTTTAGAGGTGTACCATCTTTTAAAATTGACGATGTCACTTTTTCAGGGCTTGATATCAATCGGGTTTTAGGCGAAATCGACTATCGCTTAATCAACTGTCCTGAATGTCAAAAAAAATTAAGAGTGCCTAAAGATGTGACTAAATTAAAAGTCAGCTGCCCGGCTTGTCAGCACAGCTTCACAGTTACTAATTAAAGACATTATAAAACGCCATACAATGTGGCGTTTTTTTGATACTTCTATTATTTCGATTATCTTCTATGAATAATTTTACCTTCATCATTTAACTTTAATCCTAAGTTAAAGCGCAAATTAATATCGTCATGAATGGCAATTGTCTTGCTACCTTTGATTTTTTCTACAATGTTGTGCATCAGTTCTTCTCTATTTTCAATATTTTGCTTCAAATAGCGTATTTGACCAGGTGTAACCAATGCAACCCAATTTCTATTGTATTTTGTAATCGTAATGTATTCAAGTTCACGCCAACTGACCAGTTGGCGATCTCTAAATTTATCTTTTAAACGTAACCCGTTGTTGTCGACTGAGTAAACGGCTGACCACATGCTAATGGCGTCTTTGGATAACAAAACTGTCGCAATTAAAAATAGTGCTTTAATACCCCATTTGTTGACAAACAGCGCCAATGTCACTAACATAAATACGTAGACAAGTGATAAAATTCTTGATTTTAGATTATAACGGTACATTTTGTCTCCTTTAATACGTTGGAATATTTTTATAATAGCTGATTTCGTCGCCATCAATTGCAATGACATCAATGCGATAGTTATCAGGTAGCGGACGATTTGCCGCCTTTATATAGTGCCAAGCGGCCTTCATAATGCGATTAACCTTATAGGGTCTGACATATTCAACGGCTTTGCCGTGATCATCACATGATCGATATTTAACTTCGACAAAGACCAGTGTATCGTTATCGATACAAATGATATCAACTTCACCTTGTTTTATGCGATAATTGCGTTCAATCATCTTTAAGCCAATCGATTCAAGGTATTGCATTGCCAAAGCTTCTTTTTCGTGACCAATGCGCAAGCTCATTTTTGATACCTCGCGTCAACTTTGCTGATGAATACCAATACTTCAGCAACGACATTATAAAGACTTTCAGGAATCGCCTGCCCCAGTTCTAGATTCTGTAATTGTTGCGAAAGGCGTTCATCTTTATAAACGGCCGTATCATTTTGTTTGGCAACTTCAATGATTTTTTCTGCAATGTGCCCTTGTCCTTTTGCAAGTAGGCGTGGCGCGTCGTCTGCGTCTTTATTGTAGCCTAATGCGGCAGCAATTTTTTTAGCCATGCTGTCTCCTATACTTTATGATCAAAAGCCGCTAACTGAACAGGTTCTTGTTTTACCATTTCAGCTAAATTAAAGTCGGCTTGTTCAGTTGAATACGTTACGGTTAAATGTCTGTCAATATGTGCTTCTAGCGCTGTCAATAGTATTTCTTCAAAGCGCTTAATATGAGAACTATAGTTGTCGTTTTCTGTAACAAAATGTATGTTTAATGAATCTTTCTTAAAGTTCAGTTTAACGCGTACTGTTGCCAGTTTTTTTGTGTTTAAAGCGATGTAGACAAGCCCATCATCACTGTTGAATTTGGATCCTTTTTTGTGATTGCTTGCAATGTATATTTCAGCATCTCTCAATTCTTGTTTAAGCTGAACGGGAATCTGTATTGCCTGCCAATTTATTTGATCGTTTATCAAAGAAACACTGCGCTGCGCAACTGCAAGTTGTTCGGTGCGATGCTCACTTTCTGAAACCAGTTTAAGATCGACCAGCTCACGTTGAATTGCCTTAGCTAACTCTGTTAGCTCTTTAATTGCTTTACCGTCTAATTTTTCAGCAAATTCTTCATAATTTAACACTTTGGCGTCGTAGTCATCTAATAACTGCACTAATTGTTTTGGCATCATGTCGCGCGCAGGTTGTATTGCATCAAGTATTTCGCTAAAGGCATCGAGTTTTCCCGTTAAAAATTGATTAAACAATACCGTATTGAGCGGTGTTTTTTCAACCGAAAATTTTTCCATAGCTGCAAATAAATTAGCCAGCTGTGGCTCGCTCTTGTCGGCAATTGTCGCCAACTGTTCCGTCAATATACTCTTTAAATGCACAATTTCAAGACGATTTGCTGATTGATTATCAGCGTTTACTGCAGCTTCTACCGTATTAGTTTGCAACATTGTGCCGTCTTTTGATTCGGGACGTAGTTTTTGCAAGTTGGTCGACTGATTATCGGCAAGCTGTTCAAGCTGTTGGTTGGTCGATACAACTGCTTTATCTTCTAAAGCTGATGTTTTGTCTTCTAACTGCGTTAATTGACCCATATTAACGGCTTGTTTATTTAAAGCGATCGCCTGTTGTTTAATCGATTTTGTCCAATCAATAGTGGCGTCATTATCGTTTTGCGTCAACTGTTTAACAATTTGTTGAAAGCCTACTATTTCACTGCGCAACAAAGTAACCGCTTGCCGTGTCGGTGGCAATTGCTGTTCGTGTAAGGCACGTAGTACATTCAACAGACTATCATTTTTTTTGGAAAAACCTAGTCGTTGCAACTGTGTTAGCAGCGCATTGTCTTGCGACTGTTGCTTTGCTAAAACTTCGTCAGATTCAATTTTAACAAGTAACATATCGTCAAGTTGTGCATCAACCCTAATCACAATATTTTGATTCGGTGTCAGTGGCTTATCTGCTTGATTTTTAGCGCGAACAACATTGCCTTGAATATCTAAAAAGACGAAGTCATCATAAACTTCTAATACTTTGACACTAAGTAACTGACCTGTTCTAAATTGTTTTATAAACGATTCAGATTGATTGCTATTTTGCTTATTTAATTTAGCCGTATTGGCAATTTGAGAAACATGATTGATATTCATTTTAAATCCTGTATAAATGACTGGCGGTGTATGTTACAACTGCCATGTGTCTTTATTTGGGCAATATGATACGCTGTGCCATAACCCTTATGCTTTGCAAAACCGTATTGTGGATATATTTGATCGTACTGTTTTAATAAGCGATCACGCGTTACTTTGGCAATTATCGACGCCGCCGCAATCGCCAAACTCTTTGCATCGCCTTTGACGATACCGTACAATGGTTTATCTACATCAGACAGTTTGACAAAGTCTGTCAATATGATGTCATATACTTTATCGGCACTTTCTATCGCTTTTTGCATTGCCATCTTTGTCGCATTTAAAATATTGACACTATCGATAACGTCACTATCAACGATGCCAACGCCATAACTGATTGCCTGACTCGTGATAACACGATACAATCGCTCACGTTCGGCTTCAGACAGTTTTTTTGAATCATCTAAGCCCAATAATGCTTCAGAAGACTTTATGATGCAGGCAGCAGCTACAACTGGTCCAGCCAACGGCCCCCTGCCCGCTTCGTCAACGCCAATCACATAGCCATTTTTACAATAGTCCAAATCAAATTGATAAAGAGAATTTAAATGCTGTTGACGTTGCTTGTGCTTCAGCATTGCATATTCTGCACTTTTGACTATTTGCTTAACACCTTTGCGATTATCATATTGATAGCGTTCAACAAAAGCAGCCAAATCAGAAGTGGCAGTTTGCTTATAACGTTGTCGTATTGCTTTAATTGATAATTTTTTCAAAATTATTTCTCACTTGGTAGTTCGGTAAGTGCTGCATCGACAGCTGCGTGATCAGGTTGTAATTGTTTAGCATATAATAAAAACTTTCTAGCTAATTTAAATTCTTTTGTATTGATCTGCGCGATGCCCATATTGCAAAGCAAATCGACCTGTTTAGGAAACTTATGTAAGCCATCAGAAAAGGTGTCTTTGGCGCGCTTAAAATCTGCGATCATCATATAAGTAACCCCTAATTCATTATAGACATCAGCATTTGTGGGGTTTAAATCACGCGCTTTATTATAGTGCAGTATCGCAGATGATGCCTGACCCATACTGCGATATGCTAAACCAATAAAAAACTGCACGCGCCAATCGTCTTGACCTTGTTCGCTGATGCACAACAGGGTTTCTAGCCCTTCTTGATAACGACCAACCAAAACCTGTTGATAGCCTGCTTCGTATTTAGCACGATCTTCAAAAATGGAAATATTGGCGATTAGATCGTCTTTTAGTTCACCCGAAAGACCATTTTGCAATGCCTTTTGAGCAAGCTGAAAGGCCTCTCGAAAGGCTTTTCTATGAAAACAAACATAGGTTAAATAGTAATCGACTTCAGGTTTGGCATCTATTTGTTTGGCATCTATCAAAGCATGATACGCTAATTTTAAAAATTGCTTGGCGGTTTCTTGATCACAGTACAACTGATAGTAGACACGTCCCAAGTGAAAATATGCGTCATAACTATCATTATTAAAAAAAACAGCTGCTTTAAAGAAACCAATCGCATCTACCCAATTTTTGTGCGTTACTGCAGTTACGCCCTTTGCTAGGCAATACTGCTCTGGCTGCTTAGTAACCTTTTTAATAATACTGATATAGTCGTTGCGGTGTAAAAATGTACTATCTAAACCGATCACAAGACACATGTTAGAGATGATTTCATTAAAATTAAAGCCATTATCTTGCTGCGCTATTTCACTAATTGCGACATCAGTTACTGGTAGATCAATGCCCTCTTTTAAATTATAACCAGCAACTGTTATTGCTTTATTTGTCGTAATAAAGAAAAACTGCGCTAATCGTTTTTTGTATAAATTTTCTATGTTCATAATCAATCGTCCAAATTTTTAAGTAGTATTTTTTCAGAGTAAAGATTAAAGTAATTAAACGGATGACACCGTAAAAGTTTTATAGGTTTATCGTGAAGTTGAACTTTAACTGTCTTAGCTGCATGGCGTGCCACTTTGACACCGTCGCAACCGACCACTACAGCTGAATAAAGTGGCCTTTCAACTTTCATGTCAATGACCGTCTTTTCTGGCAAGATCATAGATGTTTTAAAAGGATGATTAATTGCGCAGTCATTGGGGTTCATTGGCACTAGCTGTATACATTTAACATCAGGGTGTACTGCGGCACCATTTGCCCATATTGCATAGCCAGTTGAGCCGATTGGCGTTGAAACAATAATACCGTCACCCTTAAAATGATTAAAGTGCTGACCATCGATTAATAGTTCTGCTTTCATCAAGCGTGGTTCTGCTTGTTTTATTAAGACTTCATTAAATGCAAAACAAGAAAAACTTTCATCTTTAACTGTTGTCACACTCACTTTTAATAAGGGATACTTAGAAATTGTATACATATCATTCTTGATGACATCGATAAAGTGACTGAGATACTCAGATGAAATCGTCGGCAAAAAGCCTAAACTGCCGGTATTAATACCTATAAATGGAATTTGCTCGTCGGCATGCTTTCTAATGGCGTTTAACATTGTGCCATCTCCACCGATTGATAGTACCAAATCAGGGTTCTTTGATACAATATTTATATTTTCGTCTTTTAATAATTTGATAAGACGTTCTTTTGTTTTAATTGTATCCTTTTTATAATTGTGATGAATCAGTATATTTTTCATATAACCTACTTTATAACACGAAAACGGCGCTTGTATTCACCCGAATCTAATTGCCTAAACAACAGTTGCCTAAACAACATCAAAATACCACCGACAAATTGACCTACTAATAAGAAAAAGATAATGCTTGCCGCTAATTTAACAGAAATATTATCAACTGGCAAATAAAAGTGCGACTTTAGAAATCTCTCTATAAATTCGTATGCGACAGCGAATATTATGTTTGGTAAATACCATGTTAAAGCGTGTCGTCTTTCAAATTCAATAGTATATTTGAGGCTATCAATGACATAATAGCGCTTGTTTGAAACCACTTCAGGAAGCGCGTTCATGACGAAAACTAACAGTAAAAGATAGATCATTAAAACGAATAATGGCATATATAAAAACTGAACTAAGACGATCATTATAAAGTTATTCAGTATAATCATGCCTAAGATAACACGCGTGTGCACATATAAACCCGTTTTAACATCATCCCAATCAACTTTGTAGCCAAGCGAAGCGCGCGTCGTTATATATAGATAACTTGAAAAAACTGCTGCTTTAACAACCGCTTTAATTAAATAGCCAAATAATGGCAATGGTGCTGTGAGTATTTCAGCAATATAAATTGCTATTACCATTACCGCACCGACAATCATAAATATGGGATTATTAACAAAACAATTAAATGCTTGAATTAATGTTTTTTGATAAAATTTTAGTGTATTATTAATACGGCTCATACAGTCCCTCACATACTAGTCACTTAACTATTTTACCACGTTAAACTAAAATATGCACCCTATATCATATTTTTTTATCGAGAAATATTATCTCTTTAAAGTCAAAAACTATGCTGCTTCCAGCATAGTTTTTAGAATTGTTTATTGTCAAACTAACTATTTAACTTGAACCATATCATCTGGGTCTTCGTCAATTGATTTCATTGAGAAGCCAGTGTAACCGTAGATAACTGAAATAATTGGGTTACAGATGTTGAGCACACAATAAGGCACATATGTCCAAGGTTCAACACCAAGCGCACCCATCATGTAAGCGCCACAGGTGTTCCATGGAATAAGTGGTGACGTAAGTGTTGCTGAATCTTCCAATGCACGTGACAGGTTTTTCGGGTGTAAGCCCATTTCATCATAAGTTGTCTTGTACATACGACCAGGAATAACGATCGCTAAGTACTGGTCACCAGCGATGATGTTCATGACGACAGCTGTTAAGATCGTCGATAATACTAAGCCACCGCGACCTTTGAAGACTTTTAAGATGCCGCCTGCTAAAACTTTTAACAAGCCGGTTTTTTCCATAACACCGCCGAAAGTAAGCGCACAGAGAATCAGTGAAATTGTCCACATCATACTTTGCATACCACCACGGCTTAATAGGTCGTTGACCATATCAGAAGATGTTGAGTACGCAATACCATTTTGCATAACATTGTAAACATCTGCTAAAGCGTAACTTGCGCCTTCAGCATTCTGCTGCATGAACATACCAACACCACCAAGTAAAGCACCGCCGAAGAGACCAGGAATTGCAGGTACCTTCATAATAACGGCTGTAATTGTGATAATTGGAATAATCAGAAGCAATGGTGAAATTGTAAATGTTTGATCTAAAACTGTTAAGAATTCGTTTACAGCACCTGTATCAACATTACCTTGTGCTTGTAAACTGAGCACACCAAATACAACTAAAGCGATGATATAACTTGGTGTAACAGTAAAGACCATGTGTTTGATGTGACCAAAAAGTGTAGCGCCTGAAACAGCAGGAGCCAAGTTGGTTGTGTCTGACAGTGGTGACATTTTATCACCAAAGTAAGAACCAGAGATAACTGCACCGGCAACTACTGGCGCTGCAAAACCTAAACCTGTACCAACGCCCATAAGTGCGATACCAACAGTTGCAGCCGTCGTCCAAGAAGAACCAGTTGCAAGTGAAACAATAGAACAAATAAGAAGCGTTGCAACTAAGAAAATTTTTGGCGATAAAATCTTTAAGCCATAATAAATCATAGTAGGAACAACACCAGATGCAACCCATGTACCAACGACCATACCAATAATCATAAGAATAATAATTGCGCCCATTGACATTTTAATAACATCAACAATACCTTCTTCGAGCTCGGCCCATGTATAACCAAGTACAAAGATGCCAAAAACGGCAGCAAAGATGGCAGACATGAACAATGGAATATGCGCTTCTTCAAGCCCTGTCCAAAGTACAAATGTCAAGTTGATGACTAAGAAAATAATTGGTATTAATGCCATCACAATTGTCGGTTGTTTCTTTTCCTTCATGTTAGAATAACCCTCCTTTTTATCTTGGGCTTGATTGCCCGTTGATATCATTATACACAAAAAATTCACAAAAATATAGTCTAATCTTAAAAAATATTCTTGTGAATTTTTGTAAAGTTTTCTAAAATTACGTAAATATCAGCTTTATAGACGATTATTACACTGTTAAAATAACTGAAAATTCTTATTCTTCGCTTGATTTTGGCGCACGAATTGCCACGATATCATCTTCCATATAGCGCGCCATTGCATACAGGCAATCTGATAGACGATTGACAAATTTCATAATTGTATCGGCAACTACTGCGACTTTGGCAAGTGAAATCATCCGTCTTTCAGCGCGACGACAGACCGTTCTAGCCACGTGTAGCGCTGCCGCAACGCCGTTTGTGCCTGGCAAAATAAAAGTAAAAGCGCCATTTTGGTCCATTTTTTCAACGTATAAATCGATCCATTCTTCAAGTTGCTTAATGTCTTCTGGCTTAATCCGATCCTTAAACTTTTCACCATCTTGCGTGGCAAGTTCACCACCGACCTTAAATAAATAGGTTTGGATCCATTCAATTTGATCGCGCATTTTTTGATCGTCAACCAAATTTTTGGCAACGCCTAGTGTCGACTTGAGCTCGTCAATTGTGCCATAGGCTTCAACCCGAATATCATCTTTGTCAACGCGTGCACCGTCGTATAGGCTCGTTCGCCCTTTGTCTCCTGATTTAGTATAAATTTTAATAGTAACACCTCCTAATTTTATGTTTTTTATTATTATATCACTTCTTTTCAATTGATAATAGTTCTAAATAAAAAAACGCACGCCAATGAATTGTTTTCATAGCGCGCTTCGTATTTTTGCTAAAAATTACAATTTGAAGTTTGCCACTTCACTTTGTAATTCGCAGGCAATTTCTGCCAAGCTTTCACTTGCACCAGCAATACTATCAATCGCTTGAAGTTGTATTTCAACATTTGCTGTCGCCTCTTCAGTTGTTGCAGCATTATCCTCAGCAATTGCCGATAGTTTCTGAATGACTGATATAACACAGTTATTTTTTTGTTCAATTATCTTAGAACTATCATGTATATGCGTTAATATTTGCTTGCTTTTTTCAACCGTCTCTTCAATTTCATTAAACTTGTTTCGTGTAATAAGCGTTTGATTATCTTGTTTATCAACAATGTTACCGACATATTTCATTTGCTCAACAGCGTTTTGTGATTTGCCCTTAAGCGCTTCAATAATTGCTCTTATTTCGTCGGTAAAAGCATTTGAATCTTCAGCCAATTTTCTGATTTCTTCAGCAACTACGGCGAACCCTTTGCCCGCTTCACCTGCTCTAGCTGCTTCACTCACTGTTGATATGTAGGGGAATTACCCTATACTACCCACGAACTTATATATTATATTGATTTTTTGTATTTTTTCTCCGTTTATTGTTTCT
>PDWJ01000960.1_pt1 | contig 38371 bp, 32 predicted proteins | sample 1430881 | NCBI WGS metagenome assembly PDWJ01 (sample SAMN01162460, study PRJNA174530) | Oral metagenome, whole genome shotgun sequencing project. | biome: Marine environment; feature: Marine mammal; material: Swab sample of the gingival sulcus; isolation source: swab sample of gingival sulcus...
GCGGGTTGGGCATGAACTGATCCTCCTGAACAGGATGAATCAGAAATCAGACCAAATGTGAACCCCGCGCGATTCAACGTAAGATGGAAGCGCTTTAAAACGTAGATTCAAAGCGTTACATGGTTAACAAAAGATGAACCGCCGCTTCCGGTCAGCCCCGCCGCGAGTTCAAACGCCGGTTCGGACAATCCTCCCGCACGCCCGAAACCTCCGCCTCCCATACAGGAACACCCCCCGGACACGCAGGAGGCCGGGGGGAATGTTGGGGTACGTGCGCCGCTGGGTCCGGCGTCTTGGGGGCAATTGTGTTGATCAGGCGCGCCCGTAGGCTTCGGAAATCGCCACTTTCATCGCCTCGTCCACCGAGCGGTCGCCCCAGGTGGCGAGTTGGAAGGCGGGGTAGAAACGTTCCGCATTCGCCACCGCCGAGCCGATCAGCAGGTTGATCTGTTCCGGCCCCGCCACCTGGCCACCGGCCAGCACCAGCCCGTAGCGATAGACCATCAGCCGCTGTTCGTGCCAATAGGTGAAAGCCCCGGACCAGATCTGGTCGTTGCTGAGGTTAAGCGCTTCGTAAAGCTCCGGAAGCCGCGCTTCGGGCGTCTCCATCTCGAAGGTGCAGATCAACCGCAATGTCTCGTCGAACGCGCTCCAGGCGAGCGTGATCGAATAGGTCCGCCACTGACCTTCTACCGCCATGGCGATCTGGTCGTCCGCCACGCGGTTGAAATCCCACGCCTGGGTTTCGGCGAGGGTCTCTACAATGTCGATTGGATGCAAGTCTTCCGTCGCAAGGAAGTGGTCGGTCGCCGTCATCGGCTGTCCCTTTCTGCTCGTTTGAGCCCCGGCGGAGCAGAAAACACCGCGGCCCGTTTGCCTCTTGAGGGTCCGGCGTCTGACGCGCCGGCTCCCTGAAAGCGACGGTGGGGCATTCGATTCGCGCTGTAAAGCAGAAACGGTTTTTTTCGCGAATTCTTCGCAATCGGGGCCTGAGGGAGACTCGATAAGTATACTTTTCGAACATTTCGGGTGGCCCCGCCCAGATTTGCGTCACTTGCACAATTCGCGTATCGGGTGACTCTACCCGACCGGCGGCAACATCGGGCGGGCCCGCTCTCAGGCGCGGTGGTTCCAGCCCCAGAACCCTTCCATGCTCGCCCGGTAGCCGTCCGAAAGCGCGCGCAGCCCCGGTCCGTCGAGCGCGCCGCGCTGGCTCCAGGCGGATGCGGCAACCCCCATCAGCCGCGGCATCAGCATCGGCCAGAGCTGGTCTTCCCCGGTGGTGAATTCGCTCCAGAAATTGCCCTGCACCCCGAGAACCCGCCGGGCGATGTCTCCGGCATCCTCGGGCACCGGATCCCAGCCGACCGTCTTTTCGAGCGCCGTGGAGCCGACCCCGTTGGCACCCCAATCGTCGCGGTCCCAGGTGTGGGCCATGTCGAGATAGGCGTGCTGGGCCGGGCACATGACCACGTCATAGCCCGCCCGCGCGGCCTCGACGCCGGGGCTCTGGCCAAGCCAGGAAAACAGGATCGCGCCGTTGCCGATGCCGCCGTTGCGGCCCTTGCGGGCCTCGTGCCAGGCGGCCGGGCGGATGCCGTCGCGCGCCAGATGCGCCGCCATCCGCGCCATCATCCAGCCCTGCACGTCATCGTTCGTCGAAAGCCTCAGTTTCGCTTTCAGCGCCGCCACCGCGGGCGACCGCTTCCAGGCGCTTTTCGACAGCTCGTCGCAGCCGAGGTGCAAATGGCCGAAGGGAAACCAGCCCGCCACCTCCGTCGCCAGCCGTGGCAGCACCTCCCAGGTTTTTTCCATCGCCGGGTTCACCGTGTTGCCGGTATAGCCCATGGAACTGCCCTCGATCGAGCTATCCGCCGGGTCGCGCAGCCCGGGGATCACCTGGGTGAGCGCAAAACAATGCGCCGGCATCTCGATCTCGGGCATCACCTCGATATTGAGCCTTTCCGCATGGGCGAGGATGCGGCCGACGTCCTCCCGCGAATAGCTCCCCCCGGCCCGCGGCCCGCCGCCCCGGAAGCCGGGAAACATCTCGCCCTCGCCGCGAAACGCCGTCTTCTGCCAGAGCTCCGGGTAGCAGGCCACTTCGAGCCGGAAAGCCTCGTCATCGGCGAAATGCCAGTGGAAGCGGTTGAGCTTCAAGAGCGCCATCAGGTCGAGCAACCGGAGGATGGTCTCGACCGACTGGAAGTTGCGGGCGCAGTCGAGCTGCTGGCCGCGCCAGCCGAAACGCGGAGCGTCGGCGATCCGGGCCGCGGGGATGCGCCCGCCGTGGGTGATTTGCAGATGCCGGAGCGTCACCGCCCCATAGAGCACCCCGGCCCGGTCGCGCACGGACAGCGTCACGCCCTGCGCATCAAGCACCAGAAAGTAGCCCTCGGGCGGCAGGGCGCCGTCACGGACGATCCGCACCGGCAGCCCGTCTGGCGCGAGGAAAGGGGCGTCACCCACCCGGGCCCTGACCTTGATGCGCGCGATGGCCGCGAAAGCCTCATGGTCGCAGGCAAAGCCGCGCGTGGCGTCGATTGTGCCGCCGGTGAGCGCCGCGGCGGTGGGCGGCGGGCAGAGCATCAGCCTGTTGGCCCCGGCCGCTTTCGGGGCGGGCGGCTTGCCGGTGCGCACCCCGGCCTCGATGGGCGGCAGCGGCAGGATACCGCCGGCGTGGCGCAGATAGGGTCCGAGCGGCAGCCAGGCGCGGTTGACCGGCGGGTAACGCTTGCGCCGGTAGGCCACCACCACCTCATGCGGGCGTCCGGGCACAAGATCGGGCAACGCCACCTGAAGATGCCCGCCGAGGCTGCCCACAGGCTTGCCGCCGGAAATCACTTCACCGGGCGCCATCAGCGAGAAGCAGAAAACCGGCCGCGAAAGCGCCTCCCCGACCGTGATGGTGCAATGGATCTCGCGGTCCTTGACCTCGACCTCAAACCGAGCGCTCATGCGGCGCGGCCCCTCGCCGGGCCAGAGCGGCCGGCCAACAGGCCCCTACGCGGGCCAACGCCCGAAACACATGTCATTGCGGCCACCCCCAGCCTTCGATTTCCCCGCCCCCCTATAACATGCGTGGCGGGCGCGGCCACCGGGTCAGGCGGGTGCGGGCGGAAAAACCGCCGCCCCAAGCTGTGGCAGATTTGCACGCCCGGCCAGAATTGTCACATTATTTCAATATTATACCATTATTCCGGACTAATGGACAAAGGGGCGGATACACCGCGCGGCCCACGGGGGCCATTCACCGCATCTCAGCCCCCCAAAAGCACCACCTCGATCAGGAACGGCCCCTCGACCCGCGCGGCCTGCTCAAGTGCCGCTTCCAGCTCCGCAACCGTCCCGGCCCGCGCCCCGGGCACCCCCTGCCCCGCCGCGAGCGCAACCCAGTCGAGCGCCGGATTGGCGATGTCGAACATGGCGGAGGCGTTCTTGCCGGCGGGCGGCAGGCCGAGATGGGCAAGTTCGTCGTGGAGGATCCGGTAGCCGCGATTGGCCATGATCAGCACCGTGGCGTCGAGCGTCTCGCGCGCGAGCGTCCAGAACGATTGCAGCTGATACATCGCCGAGCCGTCGCCCGAAACCGTAAAGACCGGCCGGTCGGGGCAGGCGGTGGCCACGCCGATGGTGGTCGGAAGCGCCTGGCCGATGGAACCACCGGTGTTGTTGACCCGGCTATGGGCGGCGGCGCGGTCCATATGCGGCCAGATGCCGGGACCGGCGGTCAGCGCCTCGTTCACCACGATGGCCCCTTCGGGGAGGTGACGCGCGAGCACACGGCCGGTCTTGTCGGGGTCGAGCGCGCCTTCGGGGCGGTCGGGCAGGAGGCGGGTGAGGCGGGGCGGTTCGGCCGCGCCGGCATCGAGAAGCCGGGCGATCTCTTCAAGGGTCCAGGCGATGTCCCAATCCGGCGGGCAGAGCCGGTCGATGGTCGCCTCCGGCGGGGTGGTCATCGAGGGCAGGCCGGGATAGGCGAAGAAGGCCACCGGCGGGGCCTCGCCGACGCAGACCATGTGGCGGGTGCCCCCGAGCGCCGCGAGGGCGGCTTCCACCGGATAGGGCATCTGGTCGATCGCCACCGCGCCCTCGCCGCGGTCGATCCGGGCGCAGAAGAATTGCGACAGCAGGCGGCAGCCGGTCTTCGCGGCGATCTTTCCGGCGGTCTCGGCGAGGGGCCCGTGAAGCGCCGGGCCGCCGAGCATCAGCACCGCGCCCGGGGCCTTCAGCGCTTCGGCGGCGGCGGCGATGCGGGCGGCATCAGGCCGGTGCAGGGGCGCGGGCGGACGGGCCGCGACCGGCCCGGCGGCGCTCTCGGTCCATGCGCTGTCGGCGGGGAGGATCAGCGTGGCGATCTGTCCGCCCTTCGCACGGGAAGCGCGCACCGCCGCGGCGGTATCTTCGGCCATGCTGCCCGCATCCGCGGCCCGGCGCGTCCAGTGGGAAACCGAGGCCACCACACCGTCGAGATCGGCGGTGAGCGGGGCGTCGTATTGCAGATGGTAACCGGCATGGTCGCCGACCACATTGACCACCGGGCTCGCCCCCTTGCGGGCGTTGTGCAGATTGGCCCAGCTGTTGCCGAAACCGGGGCCGAGATGCAGGAGCGTGGCGGCGGGCCTGCCGGTCATCCGGGCATAGCCGTCGGCGGCCCCGGTGACGCCGCCCTCGAACAGGCAGAGCACGCAGTGCATTTCCGGGTGGCTGTCGAGCGCGGCGACGAAATGCATCTCGGAGGTACCGGGATTGGCAAAAACGGTATCCACCCCCGAGGCGAGCAGGGTTTTCACGAGCACTTCGGCACCTTTCATCGGGGGTCTCCTTCCGGGGTGAGGGGCTGGTGGCAGTCTAAAGCATGTCGCGCAAAAGTGGGTACCGGTTTTGCGCTTTTCGACATGCGGCAGCAAACCACGGAGCGCGACGCGCTCCGGCGCTTTACCCCCGAAGGGAAGGGGTGGCTGGTGCCGCTGTTTGAGTATTTGAACCAGGAAAAAGGGGGCGCGCCGGGAAAGGCAGGCGGCGGCCTTGGGAGGGTCAGAGGCCGAGCAGGCGGTGCAGGGTGGATCTGAGGGCGGTGAAGGCGTCGGGGAGATGAAGGGCAGCCTTCCAGTCTTCGAGGGTGACGGTGAGGGCGATGAGGCTGTCGTCCACCGGGCCGAGGTCGGGCATGGCGAAGACCGCGTCGAGCAGGCGGTCGCCGGAAAAGCCCCAGGCGAGGATCAGCAGGGCGAAGAGGCTGGCGGTGAATCTGGCGTTGTCTGACATCTCCCGGGCCTCAGAACTGGAAATAGATGAAGGGGGCGACGCCGTCCTGCGTCACCGCGAACAGGAGCCAGATGCCCAAGCCGAGGAGGCTGGCCTGGAGCACCGGGCCGAGGCGGGCAAGCGCGGCTTCGGCGGCATCGCGCCAGCTCAGGGGGGCGGCGTTCATGGCGAGGCCGAGGGCGAGCAGGGCGAGCGCGAAGGGGGTGAGCGCGGGGGCGGCAAGGGCGTCGGCGCGGGTGAAGGCGGCAAAGAGGCCGAGCGTGTCGGCAAGGCCCGGGGCGCGGAAGGGGATCCAGAGCGCCGCCACGAAGGTGAAGACCAGCGGCACGGCGATGAGCCGCGGCAGGCCGAGCCCGGCGCGGCGGAAGAGGCGTTCGACCGCGAGCCCGGCCCCGTGCAGCCCTCCCCAGAGCAGGAAGTTCCACCCCGCCCCGTGCCAGAGCCCCGCGAGGGTCATGGTGGCGATCAGCACCACGTTCTGGCGCAGGCGCGAGCCGTGGTTGCCGCCGAGCGGGATATAGAGATAGTCGCGGATCCAGGTGGACAGCGAGATATGCCAGCGCTGCCAGAAGTCGCGCAGCGAGGCGGCACGGTAGGGCTGGTTGAAATTGCGGTGGAAGCGGTAGCCGAGCAGCAGCGCCACGCCGATGGCGATGTCGGAATAGCCCGAGAAGTCGCAATAGATCTGCACCGTATAGGCCAGCACGCCGGCGAGCGCCGAAAGCCAGTTCTGGCCCTCGGGGAGGCCGAAGACCGGGTCGGCCAGCAGCACCGAGAGGTAATTGGCTACCACCATCTTCTTGAACAGCCCCGACAGGATCAGCACGATCGCGGCGGCGCGGGCGGCGGCATCGGGGCGGATCGGCGCGTCGATCTGCGGCAGGAAATGCGCCGCCCGCACGATCGGGCCGGCCACGAGTTGCGGGAAGAAGGAGATATAGAGGAAGACATCGGCCGGGTTGCGCCGGGCCGCGACATGGCCACGGTCGACATCCATCACATAGGAGATCGCCTGGAAGGTGTAGAACGAGATCCCCACCGGCAGGATCAGCACCATCCAGGTGAGATCGCGCGCGAGCGCGGTGCCGTCGAGCAGCCGCGTGAGGTTCAGCATGAAGAAGTCGTAATATTTGAACAGGCCGAGCACGAAGAGCATCAGCGCGATCGAGGCGAAGCGGGCAAAGCGGCGCAGGCGCGCCTGTGTCACACCGAGTGTCACGCCGAGGCCGCCGAGCCAGGCGGTGAGCGAGACCAGCGCCATCAGCGCGGTGAAGCGCACATCCCACGCCGCATAGAAAGTATAGGACGCCGCAATCAGCAGCGCCTTGCGGGCGGCAGGGCGGTCCCAGACGAAACCGTTCAGCGCCAGAACGAGCGTGAAGAACCCGATGAACTGGAGCGTCGGGAAAAGCATGCGGGCTTACTGGAGGCTGGCGATCTCGACGCTGGACGGCGAGAACAGGCCGGGATTGTCGCGGTCGATCGCGGCGAGGATCTCGTTGACCACGAGGCTGTAGCCCGCGCCGGTGAAATGCGAACCGTCGCCGGAGCGGATCTTGCTGCCGTTCACCGTGGTGGCGAAGGCGCCGCCCGGGCCGGCGGTGACGGCGGAAAGCGGCAGGAAATGCGCGCCGGTCTCGCGGGAGAGATCGCGAAACAATCTGTTTGCCTTGGTCAGCAAGGCGTTGCGGTGAGAATCGGCATCGGGTGCCGGGCCGAGCCAATAGACCACCGTGCCGTTGGCGGCGGCGACGTCGAGAATATCGCGGGCACGGGAGGTATAGGCTTCGTCCCAGGCGTCGGTGTCATAGGCGACGCTCTTGCCACCGGCGAACCGCAGCGGCTGGTTGTCGTTGGCGCCGAAATGGGCGACCACGATGTCGGGCCGGCCGGCACTGGCGATGGAGACGAATTGCGCCGGCCAGTCGTAGAAATCGCTGCGCGCAAGGCCGGTGGAGGTCTTGCCATGGTTGAGGACCGTCACCGGCAGGCCGCGCTTCGCCACCTCCTGTTTCAGAAACATCCCGAAGCCGTCGGCGAGCGAATCGCCGATCACCATCAGCCGCAGCGGGTCGGCGGCGCTGACGCTGCGGGTGACGCGCGCGGGCAGCACAGCGTTTGCGCTGCGGACAACCGGGGCGGGCAGGCTGGTGGTGTCGCTCACGGGTCTGGCCTCCACGTCCGGTGCCGGGGCATGAAACAGGCTGCCCAGATCCTGGGCGCTGGCGCGCTGGAGATCGCTGCCGCAGGCGGCGGTCAGCACCAGCACCAGCGGCGCGGCGAGTTTACTGAACCGGGACATCTTGGAAGGCGAGCCTGCGGTTGGTGGCATTGATGATGTCGACCAGGTCGTCGAGCACGGCCCGGGCCACCACGTCATAGCCCGGCAGGGTGAAATGCACCTTGTCGGCGGCACGCATCTTCACCACCTGACCGTCAATCCTGCCGCTCATGGCAAATTCGCCGGTGCCGAACTGGGTCAGCTCGTGAATGTCGATGAACCTGGCGCCCGCCTTGCGCGCGGCGCGGCGCTGCACATTGGTGATGATCTGGTAATTCGGCTCGAATTTGGTATTGCCGACCACCGGCAGGCCAACCCAGAACACCTCGGCGCTGTTGGCCTCAAGCGTACCCGCGAGCGCGCTCACCCGCCCGGCGTAGAGATCCTGCCAGACCTCGGTGTTGAAAATTTCGCGCGTCGCGCCGTTGCGGATGAAGTTGATGTCGTTCGCACCGATCTGCACCACGGCAACATCGGTGGTGCCGGGCGCGGGGGGGCCCGCCTTTTTCATGTAGCGGTCGATCCATTCCTCGCCGGAGCTTTTCGCCAGCCCGTCGGACACCGCGGTGATGCGCAGCACCTCCATGGTGTCGCAGGTCACGAAGGTGCGCTGGAACGAGGCCCAGAGCCCGTCGGCGAGGCTGTCGCCCAGCACCACAAGGCGCATCGGCGCGGTCGGGCAGACGGCGGCCTCAGCGGCGGAAGCCGGTCCGGTCGTGACAGCGACCGCCGCCGAAATCAGCCCGAAGATGGCTCCGAACACTCTTCGTTTCATACCCTGCCCTCACGTTTTCCTGTCTGCGGCCTAGCCCTGGCCGGTCACTGATTTCGCATAGGCGCGAACCGCCGCCTCGGTCCCCGGACCGGGCACCCCGTCGACCGCACCCCTGTACAGACCCTGCTCGCGCAGCTTCCCCTGGATGATCCTTACGACTTCCGCGCTGCGACTCGCAAGGTCAGTCGTCAGCCGGTCGGTCGCAGTGGCATCCCCTTGCTGAAGCGCGCTCCAATAGAGTTCGCCGGCAAGGCCGGGCTGCGGCGGACCCTCGCGCGGGTGTTCGAGAATCCCGGCAAGTGAGGCCTGCGCGCGCAGATACCCCGCATCCGCCGCCTGCTGCAACCAATGCACCGCCTGCGGCTCGGACGGCGCCACCCCGACGCCGTTGAGGTGATACTGGCCAAGGAAATACTGCGCCAGCGCATCACCCTCGCGGGCGATCCTCTCGGCCACTTCAAAAGCTTCGTGGCCCGATTTCCCTGGCACGAGATCCTTTGAATAGAGCAGTGTCAGCATCTCCTGCGACAGCCAGTCGCCCCGCGCCGCCCCTTCGAGCGCCAGCGCCTCGACCGCGACCGGGTCAACAGCGCGGCCGTCTTCCGGGGTGTAGGCGACGAAGGCCGCGAGCCCGAAGGCGGCGGGCACCCGGGCCTCCATGCCGGCGGCATAGGCGGCGGAGGCGGTTGTGCGGTCACCCCCGGCCTGGGCGATACGGCCCAGAATCACGGACGTGAGGCCGTCGTCGGGATAGGCTTCGGCCACGGCGCCACAGGCGGCCAGCGCCGCCGCCTGGTCGATGTCTTCCAGTTTGCGCGGGCCGCCCATCTGCGGCAGCCCCGCCGCGGCCAGGCAAGGGGCGCGGGCGGTTTCGAGCTTCGCCAGACGGTCAAGCGCTTCCCGCGCTGCGCCTGCGCCATCGCAGGTAATGCACGCCGACAGATAGGCCTCGAGCGCCGCCGGATCGCCCTCCTCCAGCGCCGCCGCAAGCGCCGCACGCTCGGCCTGGTAGACCGTATCCGCCTCAAGCTCCGCGATCAGCGCTTCGGCATCGCCCATATGGGCACAGGCCAGGCAGGTCTCGGCATAGGCGCGCAGCGCCGCCAGATCGCGCGCCGCCCGGGCTTCGGCAAAAGCGCGCCCCTCCGCCTCGAGCGCCGCGGCCTCGGCCTGCAATTGCCCGATCCGGGTCAGCGCGGCATCGCTGTGGGCACAGATCCGGCAATGATCGACATAGATCGCCAGCCGTTCGGGGGAACCATCGTTGCGGATTTCGTCCCACATTGCCTCTTCCAGCGCGGCAATCTCCGCCCGCGCCGCCATCACACCGAGCCGCTCGGAAAGCCGCGCTTCACCAGGGCAGAAGATGCAGCTTTCGAGATAGGTCGCGACGGCTTCAGGCCTCTCGGAGCCCTCAAGGAACATCGCCTCGAAAAGCTCGGCATCAAGCCGCGCTTCGGCCTCCGGCACCGGGGTGAGCGGATGGGCGACAAGCGGCGCCTCGGCCGGGCCCCGGGTGAGGATCAGGCTGTAGGCCGCGCCGCAGCCACGCGCCGCCGACCGCTCCAGCGCGCCCGTCAGGAAGGCCGATGCCTCCGCGACGCGCGTGACCCCGTCGCCATCGCCAAAGGGCGGGCGGTCGGCAAGGCCGCTGGCGATCGCGTCATGCAACGGATGGGCCGCCGTGCAGGCCGGCCGGCCTTCGGGCGCGACCATCAGCACCGTCATGTCGAACCCCAGAGGGTCGAGCGCCGCCCGCAGCCCCGGGAGAGCGGCGGGGAAACCGTCGTCGGCATCGGCAATCTCAAGAAAGACCGCCCGCCGCGCCTGCGCCCCGAAAGCGTCAAGGGTTTCGCCAAGGCGGGCGCCGAAGACCGGCACCGGCAGCGCCTCGCCGCCAAGCATGAGCCGGAAACCGCCCGGTTCCGCGTGAAGCCCCGCCCGCAGCGCCACGAACAGTTCCTCGAAAGCTCCGGGCAGCACCGACCCCGGCTCGTCGCCGGTCGAGACCGGCCGCGCCTTCAGCCGCGCTGCCTGAAGCGCCGCCTCGACCCCGGCATCGCCCGGCAGGGCATCGAGCGCGGGCAGACCGCCGGTCCGGGCCGCCGCCCCACCGATCGCCAGAAGCTGCGCGGCATCGGGCCCCGCCGCGGCGGCAACGGGCGTGAGAGCTGTGGCGATCGCGAGGAACAGGCCGGTGAACCGGCGGAACACGGGGGGCAGGCGCAAGGCGGTTTCTCCAGTCTGGCAATCGGGCGCCCGGGGGGATCGCGAACAAGCGGGGCGCGGGCGCAAGGTTAGCCAAGCCCCGCCTCCCAAACAAGCGCAACCCTTGGCCCGCCGCCCCGGCGCAGCAAGCCCCACCCCATGCCGCCGCTTTTCTGACTTCGGTGTTTCCCCCGCCACCGTTTGGTCTATTCTTGACCCGCGACAACATTGCCCGATTCGCCCGGGCAGACTTGCCGCTCCGACCGAAGACGACATGCGCGGCATCCATGTGACGGGTTTCTGCGCTGTCTGGCCCCGCAGCCGCCCGGTCCTCCGGCTGCCGGCCCCAAGCAAACGGCCGCTCACGCCCTGGCGGGAACGGCCCGAAGGAGACAAGATGCAATCGCTCGACCTGTACCGCAGCATTCTCGATGGCAACCGTGAGGGAAAAGGCGGTGGCGTGGCCTCGATCTGCTCGGCGCATCCGCTGGTGCTGAAGGCGCTGTTCCGCACCGCGAAACGCCGCGACACGCTGGCGCTGGTCGAAAGCACCTCCAACCAGGTCGACCAGTTCGGCGGCTATACCGGCATGAAGCCTGCCGATTTCGCCCGCATGGTTCATGAGCTGGCCGATGCGGAGGGCTTCCCGCGCGAGCGCATCCTGCTCGGCGGCGACCATCTCGGCCCCAACACCTGGGTCGCCGAGGGCCCCGAGGCGGCAATGGCCAAGACCCGCGATCTGGTCGCGGCTTACGTCAAGGCAGGCTACCGCAAGATCCACCTCGACGCCTCTTTCGTCTGCAAGGGCGACCCGGTTCCGATCACCGATGAAATCGTCTCCGCCCGCGCCGCCGAGATGGCGGAAGTGGCGGAAGCCAGTTGGGAAGGCGAGCCGCCGGTCTATATCATCGGCACCGAAGTGCCCTACCCCGGCGGCGTGGTCGACGAGGAAGAGGACGAGATGCATGTCACCGGCGCCGACGATGTGCGCGCCACCATCGAGGCCTTCCGGGCGGCCTTTGCCGCGCGCGGGCTCGAGGCGGCCTGGGAACGGGTCACCGGTGTGGTGGTGCAGCCGGGGGTCGAGTTCGGCGACGGGCTGGTGCAGGATTACAAGGGCGCCGAGGCGCTGTCGAAGGTGATCCTCGACTATCCGGGCATGGTGTTCGAGGCGCATTCGACCGATTACCAGACGCCCGCCAACCTCAGCCGTCTGGTGCGGGACCATTTCGCGATTCTCAAGGTCGGCCCCTGGCTCACCTGGGCGCTGCGTGAAGGCTTCATGGCGCTGGAGCTGATCGAGCGCGAGCTGGCCCCCGCGGCGCCGTCGGCCTTCCGCGAGACGCTGGTCGGCGCGATGCGGGACAATCCGAAATACTGGCGGTCGTATTACACCGGCAGCGAGGCCGAGATCGCCTACAAGCTGGTCTATTCCTATTCCGACCGGGCGCGCTACTACCTGCCGGCGGAGGCGGTGAAAGCCTCGGTCGAGCGGCTGTTCGCCAATCTCGACGGCGGGCTGGCCGAGGGGCTGCTGAGCCAGTTCCTGCCGAACCAGTATCGCGCGGTGCGCGAGGGCCGGGTGGCGGCGGCGCCGGAAGACCTCGCCATCGACCGCGTCGCCGAGATCATCGGGCTCTATCTCGACGCCTGAGGGCTGCGGGTCAAGCGCACCGGGACGATACGCCGGGGCAATGCGCCGGAGGCACGGGAACGGGCGTTTCCGGGCCGTGTGGCGGTTGCGGCGGCGGCCCACCCCGATATGAGCCCGACACCGGCCGGACGGCGTGTGCTGCGCGCGCCTTCTGCGCCCTCTGTGCTCCGCTGTCAGCGGGCCAACAGGGGGCCACGCGGGCGGGCGCAAGGAAGTACCATGCCGGCGAGTGCGGGGGATTGCCTGCTTGACAAATTCGGTCAGGCTTTCAATACAACTGCGTGGCAAGCCAGAAACCGTCCAGCCAGCCCCAGACCGGGGCCGGATGAGTCGTGTCCGGGATCCAACCCCGGTGCCCGGCCCGGATACCAGCCGGAGACCACCCGGAGCCCGGCCCCGAACATATTCAGGAGGATTCCCAGATGACACCGCGGTTCACCCCCATCATGGCCGTCGCGCTGACGCTTGTCGCCGCCCCGGCCCTCGCCCGCGACGTTACCCATGAGCTTGGCACCACCGATGTGCCCGACAATCCCGAGCGGATCGTGGTGCTCGAATTCAGCTATATCGACGCGCTGGCTTCGGTCGGCGTGGCCCCGGTGGGCATCGCCGACGACAACAAGCGCGAACGGGTGATCCCGGCCTATACCGACGTCATCGGCGACGACTGGGTTTCGGTCGGCACCCGCAAGACCCCGAGCCTCGAGGTGATCGCCTCGCTCCAGCCCGATCTGATCATCGCCGACAAGACCCGCCATTCGGCGGCTTACGAAACCCTGTCCGAGATCGCCCCGACCATCGTGTTCGACAGTCTCGGCGGCGACTACCACGATTCGGTGGACCAGATGGCCGCAATCGGCGAGGCGATCGGCAAGTCCGGGGAAATGGCCGAGCGCATCGCCGAGCACAAGGCGACGATGGCCGGCTATGTCGAGCAGATCAAGCCGCGTGCCGAAGGCATCTCGGCGCAGTTCGGCGTGACCAATGCCAAGGGCCTGTGGCTGCACTCGCCGCAATCCTACAACGGCTCGCTTCTGGAAATGTTCGGTTTCGACAGCAACATGGACAAGGGCGAAGGCGCGGTCTACGAAAAGGTCTATGTGCCGACCACGCTCGAACAGCTTTCCGAGATCGACCCCGACATTCTGATCCTCGGGGCCTATGTGGAGCCGAGCTTCGTGGACGGGCTGGAGGGCGAAACCCTCTATCAGAACCTCACTTCGGTCAGGAACGGCCATGTCTTCGACGTCAACGCCCATAACTGGGCGCGGCTGCGCGGCATGCTGGCCGCCGAACTGACCGCGGCGGATCTGGTCGGGATCATGGACAGGATCGAGTGACAACACCGCGGCCAGCGCCGCGCCGAAGGCGCCTGCCCGCGGGCCTGACCCTCGGGGTGGCCCTGGCCGCGCTTCTCGGCGGCGCGCTGTTCTCGCTGGCAACCGGCGGACGTTCGGATGTCGGGCTTGCCGAACTCTGGGCACCCGAAGGGCTGGCGGCAACCGTGGTCTACGAAACCCGTGCGCCGCGCAGCCTGGCGGCGGCCCTGCTTGGCGTCAACCTGGCGCTGGCGGGGCTGATCCTGCAAGCCATCACCCGCAACCCGCTGGCCTCCCCGGCGATCCTCGGGCTCAATCAGGGCGCCGCGCTCGGCCTCGCGCTGGGGCTGGTGCTGCCGGCGCTCGCGGGCATCCCGATCGAGGCGACGGCGCTCACCGGAGCGCTTGTCGCCGGGGTGCTGACCTTTGCCATTTCCGGCGGCTTCGCCGGGCGGATGGACGCCATGCGCCTGGTGCTGGGCGGGGTCGCGGTCGGCGCGTTTTCCTATGCCATGGTCCGTTTTACCTACACGCTCGAAGACGAGCTTGCCCGCGATGTGGTGCGCTGGACCGTAGGCGACATCACCGACATGCGCTGGGCGTCCGCGCTGAGACTGCTGTTCTGGGGCCTGCCCGGCCTCTTCGCCAGCCTCGCCCTGTCGCACCGGCTGAACCTCATGGCACTCGGCCAGGACACCGCCCAGGGCCTGGGGGCCGATCCGCGCGTGACCCTGTTGCTGGGCACCGTCGTGGCCGCCGCCCTGACCGGGGTGAGCGTGTCGGTGGCCGGGCCGATTGCCTTTGCCGGGCTGGTGGTGCCGCATCTGGCGCGGCTGCTGTTCGGCGGCGATCACCGGGTGCTGGTGCCGGTCGCGGCGCTGCTCGGCGCGGCGCTGATGCTGCTCGCCGACGGGCTGTCGAAAACCCTGACCCAGCCGGTGGAAGCCCCCATAGGCGTGATCGCCGCCCTGATCGGCGCGCCGTGGTTCCTGTGGCTGACCCTGAGCCGGAAGACCGCGTTTTGACCCGCCGCACCGCCCTCGTCCTCGCCGCCCTCGGCCTCGCTCTCGCAGCCGCCTTCCTCTGGAGCCTCGCCGCCGGGGCGGTGGCGGTCCCCGCACCGGTGATCATGAACACCCTGTTCGGCCTCGACGGGCCGCAGCAGGACTTCATCATCAACCGTTCACGCCTGCCGCGCAGCCTGCTGGCGCTGGCCACCGGCGGCGCGCTGGCGCTCTCGGGCGCGATCATTCAGGCGCTGCTGCGCAATGCCCTCGCCAGCCCGAAGATCATCGGCATCAATTCCGGTGCCGCGCTGGCGGTGCTGACGGGAACGATTCTGGCCCCCGATCTGGCGCTGCGCTGGCTGCCGCTGGTGGCGATGGTGGGCGGGCTGCTCGCCGCCGGGGCCATCTATGCGCTGTCGGCCCTGCGCCCGGTCTCGCCGGCGCGGCTGGTGCTGGTCGGGATCGCGGTGGCGATGAGCTGCGACGCCGGGGTCGATTTCATCATGGTCACGGCGGATGCCTATGACATTTCGGCGCCGCTGGTCTGGCTCACCGGCTCGCTTTGGGCGCGCGGCTGGCCACATCTGGAGGCGGTCTGGCCGGCGCTGTCGGTGCTCGCGCTGCTCTGCCTCGCCCTGTCGTTCCGGCTCGATCTGATCCGCCTCGGCGCGGCCCAGGCGACCGGGCTCGGCATGAACGTACCCCTCGAACGGCTGCTGCTGCTCACCCTCGCCGCCCTGCTCGCCTCGGTTTCGGTGAGCGCCGTCGGCGTGGTCGGCTTCATCGGGCTGATGGCCCCGCATATCGCCCGCCGGCTGGTGGGCGGGCACCACGCCGCGCTGCTGCCCGCGGCAATGCTGACCGGCGCGCTGCTGGTGCTCCTCGCCGATGCCGCCGGGCGCGCCCTGGCCCCGCCGATCGAAGTGTCGGCGGGCATCCTGACGGCAATGCTGGGCGCGCCGTTCTTCGTCTTCATCCTGCTGACCAGCCACACGGGAACCCGGGAATGAGCATCGAACTGACCGACATCCGCGCCGGTTACGGGGATTTCACCCTCGAAGGTATCACCACGACCATCCGCGAAGGCAGTCTGAGCGCACTGATCGGACCGAACGGCTGCGGCAAATCCACCCTGCTCAAGACCATCGCCCGCCAGCTCCGCCTCGAACGCGGCGCGGTGCGCATCGCCGGGCATGACATCGCCGCCCTGTCGACCCGGGCGGTGGCGCGCCAGGTCGCGGTTCTGCCCCAGCAGCCGGTGGTGCCGCCGGGGATCAGCGTCGAACAACTGGTCGGCTACGGCCGCGCGCCGCATCAGAACCTGTTCGGCCTGCGCAGCCGCGAGGATCAGGACAGGATCGACGCCGCCCTCGACGCGGTCGCCATGACCGGGCTGCGCAGACGTCTGGTCAGCGAATTGTCCGGTGGTCAGCGTCAGCGCGCCTTTCTCGCCATGTGCATCGCCCAGGACACACCCTATGTCCTGCTTGACGAGCCGACGAGCTTTCTCGACATCAGGTATCAGTACGAAGTGCTGGAACTGACCGCAGCCCTGCACAAGGCGGGCAAGACCGTGGTCGCGGTGCTGCACGACATTGCCCATGCGGCACGGTTCGCGACCGATCTGGTGGTGATGAAATCCGGCCGTCTCTACGCGACCGGCGCCCCGGATGAGGTCATCACCCCCGATCTCATGTCCCGGGTCTACGGGATTGACGCCCATGTCTACCCCGATCCCGTCACCGGCACCAAGGTGGTGAGCCCTCAACCGACGGGCTTGCCGGTCATGCCGGGATGATCCGGCCCGGGGCGGGGCTGTTTTCGCCAGACCTCGCGGCAGGTTGCCAACCGCCGGGATACCGCGCGCACCTCTCCCCCCGACCCGGGCAATTGCAGGCCATGAAGGGCTCATGCCGACACTGCCTTGCGGGTCGGGGGGCTCCGGGTTCACCCCCCTTACGGCACATAGGCCTCGATCGAGCCGCTGCCATTCACATCGTTGGTGCCCGCGCCGGTGAAACCGGACAGGAAAACCGACGCCGACCCGTTCGCCTCGATGTCGTAGCGGCCGCCCGATGAGGTGCAGCCGTCGAGCCACATTTTCGTGACCCCGCCCGTCGTGTGACCGGCGGCCCAGTTGGCGTAGTCCATGACCGGGTCGCGCGCGGTGCAGCCGAGGTTCCAGGTCTCGCCGATCTGCCCGTCCTGGTCGATGTCATGCACATTGCGGTTCTTGTTGCCGGTATAGCTGCCGTTCACCCGGATGATCGCCGCCCCGTGCGAGGACGAGCCGTTGCAGATGTTGTCGGTCACGAAGCCGTTGCCGCGTCCGGTGCAGCCGATTTCCAGCACGAAGGGCGCCGCGCCGCCTGCCGATGCGGGCTGGTAGTTGAACCCGTCGAACCGGTTCGCCGCCCCGACACAATCCTGCAACACCGCAACGCCGCTGGTGACGATCTTCCAGCCGGTATTGGCGGCGGCGTATTTCACCGCGCAATCCCGGGCGTAGATCTGCATGTCGCCATCGGCAACCGCAGCCCCCGCGTAGAACGGATACCACCCGCCTTCGAGATGCACCTTCTCCATGTAGAGCGCGGTGCCGGGTTCGCGCAGGCAAAGCCCGTACTGATCGGAATTGTTGGCCACCCTTCTGGTGTAGACCCGCAGATCACCGTCCGGCGCGCGGCCATCGGAGGTATGGACCCAGACGCTCGTCCCGTCCTGAAACCACGTCCCCGCCGTCGCCTGGCACGCCGCCACGCCCGACGCCGCGTCCAGCGCGCTGTAATCGCCGCCCGCCGTGAGATGCGCCGCGTCGAACACATTGCTGACGCTGCCCGCCGGGAGGGTCGCGGTATAGGCCCCGTCATCGGCGGCCCAGGCAAGGCTGTCGTCATGCATCGACGAGATGACGGGCGCGCCGTCCCAGGAGGTGATCTGGAGCAGCCGCGCCTGCGGATAGTTGCGCAGGCAGGTGGCATAGGGGTAGAGCCCGCCCTTCGCCCGGATCATGACCGCCCCGCCCTGCTGCCCCCGCGCTACCGCCACATGCAGCGATTTCAGCGGCGCGTCCGCGGTGCCGGGGTTGGCGTCGTCGCCGGTGGCGCCATCGACATGGAGCGCCAGCACCTCCGGGTTGGCCTCGCTGAGCGGCGGGGTGAGCGCCACCGAGGAATGGTAGCTGCCGCCGTCCTCGCAGACCTCGAACCCGCCCGGCACCGCGCGGCTGAACCCGGCCGGCACGGCGCGGGGCGTGTGGCCGAGCGGCCGGTGCATGTCGGCGGGGGCGACAGAGGGCGCCGACAGGCTCAGGCTGCGGCGCTCCAGCCGGTGGGTCTGGTCATGGCCATAGGCGCCCAGAAGCTCGATCTCGCCCGGGGGCACGTTGCCGAAGCTGAACACGTAGGGCGCGCCGCCGTTCATGGCATAGTGGATGGTCAGGCTCTGATCCGCCGCGCGGAAGAAATAGTCGAACACGATCCGCATCGGCGTGCCCGGCTGCTTGTCGAGCTTCGAGGTGATCCGCGTATCGTCCTCATGAAACCAGCCATTGGCCGGGAAGGCCCAGAAGCGCCGGCGCCCCGTGCCGCTGCGCACCGCAATGCCGGTGGTCTTGCCCGATTTCGGGGTCTGGTCGATGGTATGGCGCACATGCATGTCGCCCGACACGGTGAGCCCGGTCGCAAAGGCCAGAATGTCGTTGTGCTCGGTGTTCCTGAGCGTCACGCCCTCGCCCGCCTGCTCCACGGTGAACGCCGCCGTGCCGCCGTCGGTGAGGTTGGTCGCGGTAATGGCGCCCGCGTCGAGAGCGAAGGGGGCGAGAGGGTCGGGCGTGGAGGCCCCGCCCCCATGCCCGCCGAGCCGCGCCAGCCCGAAGGTCCGGATGATCTGATCGCGCATCTGGGTTCACCCGTGCGAGACGGAAACGTCAACGTTGCCGCTTTTCGGCCAGGCCCAGAGATGGACGCTTTCGCCCACACCGGGGAACAGATCCGCCAGCGCAAGGTCGGCGGCCAGCACCGACCAGGGCAGAAGCATCACCGACCCGTCGGTCGAGGCGGGCGGTGTGGGGCCGGTGGTGGCGCAGAGATGAAAATCCTGCGACCCGACAACCCGGGCCGCGGCAACTGCGTCGTCAGTGAGCCGGGTCGGAACGCCCGCAGGGCAGGAAACGGTGGTGTTTTTCGGCATGGGTCAATCTCCATGTGAGCCTGATGGTCGTGAAACGCGAAAGCGACGCGCCGCTGGCCAAGGCGGCCAGAACCTGTTGGAGGGCATCACCGGCCAGAGCTTTCCCAGGCCGGGCAACGGACCGATACGCAGCGGGCTTCCCCCGGTGCCCGGGGCGCGCGCAGGGCGGGGGGCAGACGGCAAGGTCCAGCGAACCCCGGGAAACCACGCGCATCGTGTCGGGGGATTGATAGGAATGGGGGGCGAAAAGCCGGTAAACGCAGCGCACGCTGCCCCGCACCTCAGGCACAAGAGCGGCACGGGTTGCACCCCGGCGTTTTGGAGCCGGACAAGCCGGACGGGAGGCGTGCATACCGCCCCCGTGCTCAGATGCCGATCAGGCGATCAGGCGATCAGCGCCTTGATGTCCTGCACTTTCGCCGCCACCAGAGCGGCATCGCCCCCGGCATCTGCCCGGGCCTCGACATTGAGGCGCAGGAGCGGTTCGGTGTTGGAGGCGCGCAGATTGAAGCGCCAGTCCGCAAAGGCAAGCGACAGCCCGTCGGTGTCGTCGCGCGCGCGCGCCTTGCCGGCGAAAGCCGCCTCGACCCGGGCGACCGCGGCGGGCACGTCGTCGACGCGGAAATTGATCTCGCCCGAAGACGGGAAGGCCGCGCGGCGGGCGTCGACGAGCTCTGCGAGCGTTGCGCCACGACGGCCCATCAGCTCGACCACGAGAAGCCACGGGATCATGCCGGAATCGCAGGCCACGAAATCGCGGAAATAATGATGCGCCGACATTTCGCCGCCATAGACCGCCCCGCTTTCGCGCATCACCTGCTTGATGAACGCATGCCCGGTGCGCGATTGCACCGCTTCGCCGCCGGCCCGGCCGACCACATCGAGGGTGTTCCAGATCACGCGGGGGTCATGGACGATCTTCGCCCCCGGCTCCTTGGCAAGAAACGCCTCCGCCAGCAGGCCGACGACATATTCGCCGGGGATGAAACCGCCCCTGGCGTCAAACAGGAAGCAACGGTCGAAATCGCCGTCCCAGGCGATGCCGATGTCGGCACCCCCGGCCACCACCGCCTCGGCCGTCACCGGCTGGTTTTCGGGCAGGAGCGGGTTGGGGATGCCGTTGGGGAAGCTGCCGTCGGGCGCATGGTGCAGCCGCACCACCTCGAGCGGGGCACCCGCCGCCTTGAGCGCGTCGAACAGCGCGTCAAACGTCGGCCCGGCCGCGCCATTGCCGGCATTGACGAGGATTTTCAACGGCTTGAGCGCCGCCACATCGACGAAAGACAACACCCGCCCGACATAGGCCGCACGCGCGCCTTCGGCCTCGACCACCCGTCCGGGCCGGGCCGCGGGGCTAAATCCGCCCGCCTCGGCGAGCTGTTTCACCCGCCCAAGCTCCGTCGCCGGGTCAAGCGGCGCCGAGCCCGCCTTGACCATCTTCATGCCGTTGTAATCCATCGGGTTGTGCGAGGCGGTCACGCAGATGCCGCCGTCGGCCCCGAAATGAGTGGTGGCGAAATACATCTCCTCGGTGCCGGAGAGCCCGAGGTCGAGCACCTCGACCCCCTGCGCCACCAGCCCCTCGGCCACCGCCCCGGCCAGCGCCTCGGAACTCTCGCGAATGTCGCGCCCGAGCACCACCCGGCGCGCCTCCAGCGCCACGGCGAAGCCCCGGCCGATCGCCCGGGCAATGTCTTCGTCGAGATTGTCGCCAAGGCGGCCGCGGATGTCATAGGCCTTGAAACAGGTCAGCTCAGTCACGGGCGTATACGTCCTCATAGCGGATGATGTCGTCTTCACCGAGATAGGAGCCGGTCTGCACCTCGATCAGCACCATGTTCATCTTGCCCGGGTTGGCCATGCGGTGCTTGGCGCCGAGCGGGATGTAGACCGACTGGTTCTCGGTCACCAGCTGCACCTTGTCGTCGATGGTCACCTCCGCCGTGCCCGAGACCACGACCCAGTGCTCCGCGCGGTGGTGGTGCGATTGCAGCGACAGCGCCGCCCCCGGCTTCACCACGATCCGCTTCACCTGGAAGCGCTCGGCCAGCACCAGACTTTCGAACCAGCCCCACGGCCGGTGGTCGAGCGGGAAGGCGGTGGCCTGGTGGGCGCCCTTGTCCTTCAGCGCGGTGACCACCTGTTTCACGTCCTGGGCGCGGTCGATATCGGCCACCAGAACCGCATCCTTCATCGCCACGGCGATGATGTTTTCGAGCCCCAGCCCGACCACCTCGAGCCCCTCATCGTCGGAGCGCAACAGGCTGTTGCGGCAGTCGATGGCGGTGGCATTGCCGCCGAGCGCCACGCCGGTGTCGTCCTGCGGGCTCTCGCGCCAGATCGCATCCCAGCCGCCGAGGTCGGACCAGCCGGCGGCAAACGGCACCACGGCGAGGTTGTCGGCGCGTTCCATCACCGCATAGTCCAGCGAAATGCTCTCGGCGCCGGCCCAGCTTTCCGGGTCGAGGCGGTGGAAATCGAGATCCGGCCGGCCGCCCGCAACGGCACGTGCCACCGGCTCGACGAGCCCCGGCGCGTGCTGCACGAAAGCTTCGACAATGGCCTTCACCGAAAACAGGAAGATGCCTGCGTTCCACAGATGCCTGCCCCCCGCGACCATCGCCTCCGCGGTCTCCGTCCCGGGCTTTTCGACGAAGCGGACGAGATCCATGAGATGCGGTTCGGTATCGGCATGGGGCTCTGCCAGTTCGAGGTAGCCGTAACCGGTCTCGGCATGGTCGGGCGCAATGCCGAAGGTCACCAGCTTGCCCGCCTTTGCCGCGGGCACGCCAAGTTCAACGGCGGCGCGGAAGGCGTCCGGGTCAGGCACCAGATGGTCGGACGGGGCCACCAGCATCAGCGCATCGTCAGCGGCGCCGGTACGGTCGAGCCAGAGGGCGGCGGCAAGCACGGCCGGGGCGGTGTTGCGCCCCTCCGGCTCGATCAGAATTGCCGCCGGATCGGTCCCGATGGCGGTGAGCTGTTCGCCGACGATGAAGCGGAAATCGGCATTTGTCAGCACCAGCGGCGGGGCATAGCCCTTGCCCGACAGCCGTTGCGCCGAGGCCTGAAACGGCGTGGTCTCGCCGATCAGCGGCACGAACTGCTTGGGGTAGGATTTACGCGACAGCGGCCAAAGCCGTGTTCCCGAACCGCCTGCCAACAAAACCGGTGTAATCATCGTGTCCATTCCCGTCAGAACCATGCCTGGGCCGTCCACCCGGCCGCTTGCCGGTCGGCCAAACCCGCCCGTTGCGTCACTCCACCGCCCTCCGGCCCACCGCCCTCCGGCGCGGAGCGCACCAGAAGGAAAGCTGAAAGGCACCGGCCGGATTCGAACGCCACCGGGCTGTTCGAGCGCTACCATGCCACCTGGGCTGCGACAACGCGTTAGCCCGCCGGAAAGGGCCGGCAACAATCTGTTGACCATTCGTGGCCAGAGTTTGACCGGCCTTTGGCTGGCTTGCGGAACCGTCTGCGGTGGCGCCGGCCGGGGCACGGTCTTGCGCGATCGGGCAGCGCAATTCGCACGCGCCCCGGACCGCCGGGCGAGACGGCCGAAGGGACAGCTCCATTTTCGCAATGGGGCCATTGGCAGCGGTATCGCCGCGCTGGACATGCGCAAATGCACCGCTTTCCACGCCACGCCGGGAAATCTGGCAAAACTATGACCGTTTCACACCGGAACCGCCAAGAAAAGGCGGAAATTGTTTCAAATTCTTGCCCGACTCGCCTGCGCATATCCGAATTGTAGTCTTGGGTACAACGCCAAGGTGACCCGCAAGATCGCCGCCCCTCTAGCGGCGCAAATTGCAGTCGCAAGAGCGCATTGGATGACCAGGCTTCGCCCGGCAACGGCAAAGTGAATGATTCGCTTCCGGTCGCCGGTGTAAACGGACTGTTTCGAAAGCGTTGCGAGGGCATTTTGATCATTCACAACCCGGTCGGCGTCTACGACCCCCCACAGCCTTCTCTCAGCCATCCCAGGCCAATCGGCGGCACCCCGGTATTCTGGGCGGGAAAACGTGTCTTCGACATTGCGGTGAGCCTGGCGCTGCTGCCGCTTCTGGCGCTGTTTGCCATCCTGCTCCTGGTGCTCAACCTCAAATTCAACAAGGGGCCCCTGTTCTTTCAGCAGACCCGGATGGGCCGGAAACTCAAGCCCTTCACCGCACTCAAGTTCCGCTCCATGCAGCCTGCCGAAGCGATCACGCGCGCGGTCGATGATCCGGTCGAACAACACCGCATTACCGCGCTCGGCCAGGTATTGAGAAAAACCCGAATCGACGAATTGCCACAGATCATCAATGTGTTGGCCGGTGAGATGAGCCTGATCGGACCGCGGCCCGACTATATCGAACACGCCCGCGAATATCTGGTCGAAATCCCCGAGTACCGCGCCCGCCACCTTGTGCGACCCGGTATTTCCGGCCTTGCTCAGGTCACCCTTGGTTACGCCGAAGGGCTCGATGCGACCCGCGCCAAGGCCAATGCCGATCTCGCCTACATCCGCAATGCGTCTTTCGGGCTGGAACTGCGGGTGGTCTGGCTGACGCTCATCACCGTGCTCATGCTCCGCGGCACCTGAAACGCAGGCGCCAGCCACCTCGGCGCTTGACCTGCCGGGCGCCCGATTGTTTATGCCGTGTCATGTCATGGCTGACCCAGATCTTCAGCAGCGAGCCCGGCAGGGGCAAGGATGAACGCCCGCGATTTGACGCCCCGCTCGCGCCAGCCGAGCGGATCGCCGTCGTCGGCGACGTTCATGGCAATGACCGGCTGCTGATTTCGCTCCTGAACCGCCTGGGCGGACTTGACCCCGCTCCGGACCGGCTGGTGTTCGTCGGCGACCTCGTGGATCGCGGCGAAAACAGCGCAAATGTGCTGTCGCTGCTGTTCGGGCTGCAACGCAGGCTGGGCAGGAAGATGGTGGTGCTGCGCGGAAACCACGAGCAGATGATGCTCGACTTTCTCGACACCCCGACCCTCTGCGCCGCGCGCTGGCTGCGCCATGGCGGGCTTCAGACGCTGGCGAGCTTCGGTATCGGTGGTGCGGTGGGAACGCTGTCCGGCGAACAGGCCAACCACATCCGCGACAGGCTGGCCGAGGCGATGGGGGCGGCAATGATCGACTGGCTGTGGGAAACGCCGAGCCGCTTTTCCACCGGCAATGTGCATGTCGTCCACGCCGCCGCCGATCCCCGGGTGCCGATGACCGCGCAATCCGCCGACACGCTGACCTGGGGGCATCCGGATTTCTTCCGCCGCGCCCGCAGCGACGGGCAATGGGTGGTCCACGGGCACACGATCGTCGGGGAGGTGGTTGCCACCGAGGGCCGGATCGGGGTCGACACCGGCGCTTTCGCCACCGGGCGGCTGTCGGCCGTCTGCATCGGTCCGGGAACGCTTGACGTGATTTCGGTGCCCGATCCGGCGGCCTGAAAGCGGAAGCCGGACTCTCCGCTACAGCCGGGATCCGAGGCAACAGGAACCTTGCAAACTGGTGAAAACGCCCCGAAAGTGCGCCATTTTTGCCATGCCACCGGATTTCCGGCTCATTTCGCGTTCCGCGATGCCCACATGGCTGGTATAAGGCCCGACAATGGAGGATGCGGCGCCAGCGCCGTTGCTACACTTAGGGGATACATATGCGTATTTTTGCTGTCATGGCGATGGTCGCGTCGCTCGCGGCATGCGGGAACGCGGCCATTCTCACCGGCGAAACCGATGCCGGAAATGTCACGATCGTTGCCGTTACCAGAGAATCCATTGCGACAGCCAATGCGTCGCCCTACCGCCCGCGCGCGCTGCCCGCGATCTTCAGCCACTCGGCGGGGACCGGCGGTGCGCCGATGGGCAGCGGCGCTGTGCCGGAGCCGGCCTACTCGCCCGAATCGCGCCCTGTCGAGATGGCGACCCGCCTGCCCGAGCCCTTCACCCCCGGCCCCTATACCATTGGCGTCGGCGATGTTCTGCTGCTGTCCACCCCGAATTCCGCCAGCACCGTCGAGGCCCTCGCCGGCCTGCTCGCCGCGCAGTCGAGCCGCCAGGGCTACACCGTGCAGGATGACGGCGCGATCGCCATTCCCGAGGTCGGCCGCATCAGCCTTGCCGGGCTGACCCTCGAGGAAGCCGAAGCCGCGATTTTCCAGGCTCTCGTCGGCAACCAGTTCGATCCGACCTTCTCGCTCGAGATCGCCGAGTTCAACTCCCAGTCGGTGAACATCGGCGGCGCCGTGAAACAGGCCGCTTCGGTCCCGATCACCCTGCAAACCCCGACGCTTTCGAAAGCGATTACCGCCGCCGGTGGCGTGAGCCTGACCGATCGCGATTATGCGACGATCCGCCTCTATCGTGACGGGTCGATCTATCAGGTGCCGATGTCGGCCTACATGTCCGATCCGAAGGTCCAGGGCATGGCGCTGAAGGACGGCGATTCGATCTTCGTCGACACCGCCTTCGATCTCGACAAGGCCTCGGCCTATTTCACCCAGCAGATCCAGCTTGCCAACTTCCGTCAGGCCCAGCGTGAGACCGCACTTGCCCAGTTGAAAGCGGAAGTCGCGCTGCGGCGCGAAGAGCTTTCCGAGCGCCGTTCGAATTACCTTTCCAAGATCGAGCTCGACGCGGTGAAGCGCGACTACGTCTATGTCGCCGGTGAAGTGGGTGTGCAGAGCCGGTTTACCCTGCCCTTCGAGCGCAAGGCCTCGCTGGCCGATGCGCTGTTTACCGAAGCCTCCGGCGTGCCGAGTGAAAAAGGCTCTCTTGCCCATCTCTACGTGATCCGCGCCGCGGCCAAGAGCAACGAAGTGGTGGCCTGGCATCTCGACGCCTCCAACGCCGCCAATCTGGTTCTGGCAACCCGCTTCGAGCTGCGCCCGAACGATGTGGTCTTCGTGCTCGAAAATCCGGTCCGCACTGCCGAGCGTCTGTTCAGCATGCTCGGGACCGGTGCTGAGGTGGTGGATACGATCAACGGCCTCTGAGCCAACCCAGGACTTGCCGAAAGGGCCGCCGGTTTCGGCGGCCCTTTTCTTTGCCCTGCTGGCCCGGGCATCGTTTGCACCGGGCGCCATGGCGCTCAGAACAGGAAGTCCTCCGCAGCGAACGCAAAGTCCGAATTGTCCCCGACATGGACGAGCACTTCCTCGCCCTGCGCCTCTATCCTCATCCAGGCCCGGCCCCTGGTGCTGATGTCGAGCCCGCCAGGCCCGCCGACCCCCCATTCCGACAGGTCGATCACGTCGCTTCCCTGTTCGAAGTCGCAGATCCGGTCCTTGAAGCCATCGTGACGCAGGAAGAACACGTCCGCCCCCTCGCCACCGATCAGATCGTCCACGCCCTTGCCGTCGTAGATCACATCGTCACCGGCACCGCCATAGAGCCAGTCGTTCCCCCATCCGCCGCGCAGAACATCGTCGCCCTGCCGGCCATAGAGCACATCGGCCCCGCGCATCCCGTTCAACTCGGCATCGAATGGGGTGCCGCCAAGGTAGGAGTCGGCCCCCTGTGATCCGGTGATCTGCACCCGCTCCGGGGCCTGTTGAACACCGGCCACGCCATTGGAATCAACGCCTTCGAGCGTAATCCAGCCGGCCCCGCCGACCTTGATGATCGTATTTCCCCCGTCGGCAAAGACCTTGTGGGCCGCGGCCAGCCGCTCCAGCGTCGTGAAGGCGCGGCCGTTGATCACCAGAACATCCTCGCCGAGCGTGAAATCGGTAATCGTATTCTCACCGATTCTGTGCGAGACAGAACCGAACACAAACCGGTCCCGCCCGGGCCCGCCGGTTATGGTATCGTCGCCATTGCCGATCTCGAACCGGTCTTCGCCCGCGCCGCCGCGAACCACGTCGTTGCCGTAATACCGGCCCTGCCCGTTGTCGATGAAGGTGTCGTCGCCGGCGCCGAGCATCACCAGATCGCGCCCCGGGCCGCCTCTGACCACATCGTCGCCCAGACCGGCGGTAATGGTATCGGCCTGCGACCCACCGTCGATCACGTCATTGCCCGCCCCGCCGAAGAGCTGGTCGGCACCAAAGCGGCCATGGATCAGATCGTCGCCCCTGGTGCCGCGCAATACGTCGGCACCGGTGGAGCCAAACAGAAAGTCATTGCCCGCGGTCCCGATCTCCACTTCGCCCGGCGCGGTCTCGTAGACCACTTCGACCACAATCATTTCGTATGGCGAGAAGGTGAGCACCTCTTCGGCATGGCTCTGGAACCAGCGGAACCCGTATTCCTGCGTTTCCACATGGGTGCCTTGCAGATAGCCCTTGGCATCGGGGTCGTCGACACTGATCCGCGTGACCTCGACCAGGGGCATCCGCCCGTCGCCGCGCCAGGCGGAAAGGTCGAGATCGAGCGCCTGGCCCGCATCGCTGCGCGATCCCATGTAGAACAGCACCCGGTCCTCGGCACCGAAACCGTAGACATGCACATCGTCTCCGGTCTCCCACATGTTCCCCGTCGCGGCCCCGTTCAGATCGAGCACCGAAGTGCCGGTCAGCTGATCCTGCATCAGGTCAAACAGATAGCTGGCCGGTTTCTCCGCACCTTCGAGGGTTTCGAGCGAGGTAAAACAGCCGTTGCGTACCGGCCAGAGGTTCATGTGGTCGATCCCGGCGGAGACCATCTGGCTGAACAGGCTGACCAGCGGTTCGAGCTGTTTGATCCCGTCATAATGATCGCGCAGCCTGTCGATGGCATCGCCCGAACCGAAGGACACTTCCCATTCGGTCACGTTCCAGTCCACATCGCCGCCGAAGATCTCACCGAGGGCCGCGAGATTGTCGATGATCGTGGTGTCGCCCACCAGCCAGTCCTGCGGATTCCTCTCCAGCTCCAGCCAGGGGTAGACATGCGTCAGCAACGCATCGACCGCATCGGTCGCGCCGGCGGCCTCGAAGGCGGCAGCCATTGCCTCGCGAAAATCCACCGCCTTGCGCCAGTTCCTGGGCACCCATGTCCAGAGCGCCTGCACACCGATCCAGGGCTCGTCTGCGGGCGCATAGCCGGCGGCCTTGATCTGATTGTCGAGCGCCAGCGTGATCGCGGCCGCAATCTCCGCATAGGCATTTGAAAACGCCTGCATTTCATCGGCATTCAGGCGGGTTTCCGGGTCGAGCTTCTCGGCCAGAAGATCAAATTCGTTGCCGATCTCGAAACCGTCGATCTGCACCCCGAGATCGTCTGCCGCCCCGAACAGCGATTGCGCATAGAGCGCCACCTGTTGCCGGGCGCTCGTGGCATCGACCGCCATCGTCGCCGGATCGAGAAACCGCCATGTCGGCAGAACGATCGACACCGACCAGCCATTGGCCGCGGCGTCCCGGAGAAACTCATAGGTGTGGGTGCCGGGCTCCACCACAATATCGTCGAGCACGTTGTAGGCCTCGGGGTTGACCTTGTCTTCGGAAACGCCGCCGCCCGGAAACCGCACCGAGATCGCCCCGGAGCCGGACAGATCGTTCACCGCATTCTGGTAGGCGGGCAATGCGCCGCCCCCGGCGGCCTCATCCTTCACCGAGATGTAGTTCACGCCGAAATGGTGGTCAAAGATCTCCCCACCCCGCACGGCTTCCCCGTGCGGGACCGTGACGTGCGCCATGGCGGTGTCCCCTCGAATACTTCCCTATACCCGAGGGTGACGAGACCCCGACGTCAGGACGTTCTCGGGACCTGATTTTGACCGAATTGTGCCACTTCAGAAAAATTTGAAGAAAACTTGCCAGCGCGTGGCCAGATCGCGCAACCCGAGCACAGCCCGGGCTCCCGGGGCCTGTGCCTTTTTCCTGGCCGAAATACGCCCGCCGCCACGGCCTTCCCCCGCGCGCCCGTTGCCTGCGTCAGTTCGAATGCAGGAAATGCATCACGTCACCGTCCTGCACCACATAGGCCTTGCCCTCGGCCCGCATCTTGCCGGCTTCCTTGGCGCCCGCCTCGCCGCCCGCGGCCACGAAATCATCATAGGCAATGGTCTCGGCACGGATGAAGCCCTTCTCGAAATCGCCATGGATCACGCCGGCCGCCTGCGGTGCCCGGGTGCCTTCGCGGATCGTCCAGGCGCGGGCCTCCTTCGGCCCGACGGTGAAGAAGGTCTCCAGATGCAAGAGCTTGTAGCCCGCCTTGATCAGCCGGTCGAGCCCGGCCTCATGCAGCCCGAGCTCCTCAAGAAACATCGCCTGCTCGTCGCCATCGAGCTGGCTGATCTCCTCTTCGATCCGCGCCGAAATCACCACCGCCGCGGCGCCCTCCTTCGCCGCCATCTCGGCCACCGCGCGGCTGTGGGCATTGCCCTGCGCAGCCTCGTCCTCGCCGACATTGCAGACGTAAAGCACCTTCTTGGTGGTGAGCAGCTGCAACCCCTTCCAGGCCGCCTTGTCCTCTTCGTCGACCGCCACCTTGCGCGCCGGCTGGCCCTCCTCGAGCGAGGCCAGCGCCGCCTTCAGCAGCCGCTCCTGCTGCACCGCTTCCTTGTCGCCGCCCCGCACCTTGCGCACGAGGTTCTGGAGCCGCTTCTCGATGGATTCCATGTCGGCGATCATCAGCTCGGTCTCGATCACCTCGGCATCGGCCACCGGATCCACCCGGTCCTCCACATGGGTCACGTCGCCGTCTTCGAAACACCGCAACACATGGGCGATCGCATCCACCTCGCGGATATTGGCAAGAAACTGGTTGCCCAGCCCCTCCCCCTTCGAGGCGCCCTTCACCAGCCCGGCGATATCAACGAAAGACATCCGCGTCGGGATGATCTCCTTCGACCCCGCGATCTCCGCCAGCCGGTCGAGCCGCGCGTCCGGCATCACCACATCGCCGACATTGGGCTCGATGGTGCAGAACGGAAAATTCGCCGCCTGCGCCGCGGCGGTCTTCGTCAGCGCATTGAACAGCGTCGACTTGCCCACATTGGGCAGCCCCACGATCCCGACCTTGAACCCCATGGCAAACGCCCTCCCTTTCGCATTCCGGCGCGTTCTAGAAAAATTCCCCCCCCGCCGCAACGCCTCCCGCGCCATGGATGGCGCTTTGCCAAAAGACAGCCCCTCACCCTGCCCGCCGATCACCCCTTTGCGGCGCCCCCGGACCAACCGCACAGGCCCCTCTTCCTTGTTCCATAAACACCTCGGGGGTCCGGGGGCCGAGCCCCGGCCCGGACCGCTCCACCCGTCACGGCGCTTGATTTTCACCCACCCCTGCCGCACACCATCGAGACCGAACCGCGCCCTCAGGAGAGCAGACCACATGACCCGCATCGACGACACGTTTGCCGCGCTGAAATCCCGGGGCCGCAAGGCCTTCGTGGCCTATGTGATGGCCGGCGACCCCGATCAGGAGACCTCGCTCGCGATCATGCGCGGACTGCCGGCCGCGGGGGTCGATGTGATCGAGCTTGGCCTGCCGTTCACCGATCCGATGGCCGACGGTCCGACGATCCAGCTGGCCGGCCAACGCGCGCTGGAGGCCGGGCAGACCCTGCGCAAGACCCTCGCCATGGCCGCAGCCTTCCGCGAGCAGGACCAGCGCACGCCGATCGTGCTGATGGGCTATTACAACCCGATCCACAACCATGGCGTGCCGCGGTTTCTGGAAGACGCGAAAGCGGCAGGGATCGACGGGCTGATCATCGTCGATCTGCCGCCGGAGGAAGACGCGGAGCTTTGCCTGCCGGCCCGGGAGGCCGGGCTGGATTTCATCCGCCTCGCCACCCCCACGACCGACGACAGACGCCTGCCCAGGGTGCTCACCAACACCTCCGGCTTCGTCTATTACGTCTCCATCACCGGCATCACCGGCGCCGCGGAGGCACAGGCGGATGCGGTGGCGCCGGAGGTGGCGCGGATCAAGGCGGCCACGGATCTGCCGGTGGTGGTCGGTTTCGGGGTGAAGACCGCCGCGACGGCGGAAGCGATCGCCGGGGTGGCGGACGGAACGGTGGTGGGCTCGGCCATTGTCGACCGGATCGGCAAAGGCGAGAGCGTGGACGCGGTGCTGGATTTCGTGAAAGAGCTGGCGGACGGGGCGCACCGGGGCTGACTACCGGGCCTGAGTCTGGGGGCATTTGCGCGCCCGTGCCCGGGGGTTTCACACCCCCGGACCCCCGTGGAGTATTTGACCCAGGAAAAAGAGGGGGTGCGGGGTCAGGCGGAGGGGGTGTCGAGGTCGTGCTCGAGGAAGCGTTCGAACGCGTCGAGATCGACGGGATCGAATTGTCCGAAGGCCTGCATCCAGATACTCGCATCGCGCAGGGCGTCCGGCTCCAGCTTGCACCATTTCACCCGGCCGCGTTTTTCCTGGCTGATGAGGCCCGCGCTGTTGAGCATGGCGAGGTGTTTGGAGATCGCCGCGAGCGAAATGTCGAAGGGTTCGGCAACGTCGGTCACGGCCATGTCGTCTTCGAGCAGCATCGCGAGGATCGCGCGTCTTGTGGGGTCGGCGAGCGCGGCGAAGACCATGTCGAGGCGGTTATCCATGATGGGCGGGTAGCGCGGGCGGGGGAAATCGTCAACCGATCGGTTGAATATGAAAATCCGGGGCGCGGCCGGCCTCGGGACGGAAGGCAAGGGGTCGCCCTTGGGAAGGTGACTTGTTTTCAATGCCTTACCCGCCAAGGCGTTGGCGCTAACCACCGTTGACTCGGAGCCCCGCAGCCAATAGCACAGAGTGGGGAGCATCAGGAGGCAATCCGCTTGGCAGAACCGCAGGACCAGCTTTCGCAAGACCGCTTGCAGGCGTTCGAGGAAAGGCTGGCGAAGGCGAAGGCCGGGGTTGAGGATGTTTCCCACATGAAGAAGGATTATGCCCAGGCGAACCTCGCCTGGCGGATGGTCATCGAGCTTGTTGCCGGTCTCGGGATCGGCTTCGGCATGGGATACGGGCTGGATCACCTTTTCGGCACGATGCCCCTGTTTCTGGTGACTTTCGTTTTCCTTGGCCTGGCGGCGGGTGTGAAGACCATGCTGGCCTCGGCGAAGGAAATCGAGATGCATCAGGTCGCCGGGGCGGGCGGCGCGCAAGACAAACGGGCGGCAGCCGCCGCCGAGGACGAGGAAGAAAGACGTGGCGACTGAAGCGCATGGCGAAGAAACCGGCGGCCTGGTGTTCCACCCGCTCGACCAGTTCATCGTGAAGCCCCTGTTCGGCGGCGATCACGTGGGCATGTTCACCATCACCAATGCGACGCTCTGGCTCGCGCTGGCGGTGCTCGCCATCGTTGCGATCTTCGTGCTCGGCACGCGGGGCCGCGCCATCGTGCCCTCGCGGTCGCAATCCGTCGCCGAAGTGCTTTACGGCTTCACCTACAAGACGGTGGAAGACGTCGCCGGCAAGGACGCGCTGAAGTTCTTCCCCTACATCTTCACCCTGTTCATGTTCATCCTGGTATCGAACTTCCTCGGCCTGTTGCCGATGAGCTTTGCCACCACCTCGCATATTGCGGTGACCGGGGTTCTGGCGCTGGCAGTGTTCCTCACCGTCACCATCGTCGGTTTCGTCAAGAACGGCGTGGGCTTTCTCGGCCTGTTCTGGGTTTCGTCGGCGCCGCTGGTGCTGCGCCCGATCCTCGCGGTGATCGAGTTGATCTCCTATTTCGTGCGCCCCGTCAGCCACAGCATTCGTCTTGGCGGCAACATCATGGCCGGCCACGCGGTGATGAAGGTTTTCGCGGGCTTCGCCGCGGTCGCCGCGATCTCGCCGGTTGCCGTGCTGTCGATCACCGCGATCTACGGGCTCGAAGTGCTGGTCGCCGGTGTGCAGGCCTATGTGTTCACCATCCTGACCGTCGTCTACCTCAAGGATGCGCTGCATCCGGCGCACTGAACCGGTGCACTGAGGCGCTGAGCTGAGGCATCAATCAAGGGCGACGCCCGCAGAAACGCAAAGAAATCCAACCATTCCATCGTAAGGAGAGAGAACAATGGAAGGCAATATCGCAGAACTCGGTCAATACATCGGTGCCGGCCTCGCGGGCATCGGTTCGGGTGCCGCCGCAATCGGTGTCGGCCATGTCGCCGGCAACTTCCTCGCGGGCGCGCTGCGCAACCCGTCGGCCGCACAGGGCCAGACCGCAATGCTGTTTATCGGCATCGCCTTCGCCGAAGCGCTCGGGATCTTCTCGTTCCTCGTCGCGGTGCTGCTGATGTATGGCGTCTGATCCACCCGAACCTTCCTTACGAACGGGCGGGGGAGCCTTGAGGGCTCGCCTGCCCGATCCGACACGGGTTCCAGGAGGACAGTATGGCCAGCGGAACAGATACCCACGCCACCGAAGCGGCGCATGGTGCGGCAGAAGCGTCGGCCGGACTGCCGCAGCTCGAGTTCGGCACCTTCCCGAACCAGATATTCTGGCTCGTGGTTGCGCTCGTCGTGATCTTCTTCGTGCTCACCCGCGTGGCCCTGCCGCGCATCGCCGGCGTTCTCGCCGAGCGCAAGAGCACGATCACCAACGATATTGCGGCCGCGGACGAGTTGAAACAGAAGGCCGAAGAGGCCGAAGAGGCCTATAACGCCGCGCTCGCCGAGGCCCGTGCCGAGGCCGGCAGGATCGCGGCGGAGGCAAAGGCTGAAATCCAGGCCGAACTCGACGCCGCCCAGGCCAGGGCCGATGCGGAAATCGCCGCCAGGGCCGCCGAATCGGAAGCGGCGATTGCCGAGATCCGCGCCGGGGCGGTCGAAGCCGTGAAAGCCGTCGCCAGGGACACGGCGGGAGAAATCCTCTCCTCCATGGGCTTCAAGGCCGAGGCCAGGTCCATCACTGCGGCGATCAATGCACGGATGAAAGGGTAAGACGATGATCAGGCTTCTCACCCCGGCCCTTGTGCTGGCCGCAAGCCCGGCGTTTGCCGCCTCCGGGCCGTTCTTCTCGCTGGGCAACACGAACTTCGTCGTTCTGCTTGCCTTCATCGTTTTCGTCGGGGTTCTGGTCTATTTCAAGGTGCCCGGAATGATCGCCGGGATGCTCGACAAACGGGCAGAGGGCATTGTGGCCGAGCTCAACGAGGCGCGTTCCCTGCGCGAAGAGGCGCAGATGATACTTGCCTCCTATGAGCGCAAGCAAAAGGAGGTGGCCGAGCAGGCCGCGGCGATCGTGGACCACGCCCGGCGCGAGGCCGCCGAAGCCGCCGAAGCCGCCAAGGAAGACCTCAAGGCGAGTATCGAGCGCCGCATCGCCGCAGCCGGAGACCAGATCAAGTCGGCCAAACTGGCCGCGGTGAACGAGGTGCGCAACACCGCCGTTACCGTTGCCGTTGGTGCAGCTCAGGATCTGATCGCCAGGAAGATGAGCGCCACTGAAGGCAACAAGCTGATCGACGAGGCGATCAGGGACGTCGAGGCCAACCTGCACTGAAGCTGGCTGAGGCGTGAAACAGATCCAGGCCCGGAGGGAAACCTCCGGGCTTTTTCCATGGGGCCCGCCGGTTTCGGACCCGAACAGGGCCTGCATCGCTCAAAAGCGGCATCCGTCTCTGCCGCCCGACACAACCCCGAGGCTTGACTTGCCGCCCCTGAGCCGTCATGTGCTTTGCAAGCCCCCAAAAGGACACCCGGGCCCATTGGCCCGTTCCGCCCGCGCCAGCCGCACGGGACAGATGAAAGACCACACATGACATTCGAAACCCTGGGGCTGTCGCCCCGCCTTGCGGCGCGGCTCGCCGAGCAGGGCATCACCGATCCGACGCCGATCCAGCGCGAAGCGATCCCCCATGCCCTTGCCGGACGCGACGTGATGGGCATTGCCCAGACCGGCACCGGCAAGACCGCCGCCTTCGGCCTGCCGATGGCGCACAAGCTGTTGACCGCGGGCACCAAACCCGCCCCCAAGACCGTGCGCGGGCTGATCCTGACCCCCACCCGGGAACTCGCCCAGCAGATCAGCGACAACCTCGCCGCCTATACGCGCGACACCCATCTGCGGGTCGGGCTGGTGGTCGGCGGCGCGTCGATCAACGTCCAGATCAACCGGCTGGCGCGCGGCACCGATCTGCTGGTCGCCACGCCCGGACGGCTGATCGACCTGCTGGAGCGCCACGCCGTCCGGCTCGACGCCGCGCGCTATCTGGTACTCGACGAGGCCGACCAGATGCTGGACATGGGCTTCATCCATGCGCTGCGGCGGATCGCGCCGCTGCTGCCGAAGGAACGCCAGACCATGCTGTTTTCCGCCACCATGCCGAAGCTGATGGCGGAGCTGTCGCGGGCCTATCTGACCGATCCGGTGCGGGTCGAAGTGTCGCCCCCGGGCAAGCCCGCCGACAAGGTGACCCAGGGGCTGCATTTCGTCGAACAGGCGGGCAAGACCCGGCTGCTGGTCGAACATCTCGACGCTCACAAGGATGAGCTTGCGCTGGTCTTCACCCGTACCAAGCATGGGGCCAACCGGCTTGCGAAGGCGCTCGATACCGAAGGATTCGCCGTTGGGGCGATCCACGGCAACAAGTCCCAGAGCGCGCGCGAACGCACGATCCGGGCGTTTCGCGCCGGGGATCTCACCGTTCTGGTGGCGACCGACGTGGCCGCGCGCGGGCTCGACATTCCCGGCGTGCGCCATGTGTATAATTACGACCTGCCGAATGTGCCGGACAACTACGTCCACCGCATCGGCCGCACCGCGCGGGCCGGTCGCGACGGCCGCGCGGTGGCCTTCTGCGCCCCTGCCGAGATGAGCGAGTTGAGGGCGATCCAGAAGGTGATGGGCCGCGACATCCCGGTGCATGGCGGCGCGCCCTGGACCGGGGCCGCCGAGCCCGTCCGCAAGGGGCGCGGCACGCCCGCCAGCACGAAATCCGGGGGCAAACCCGCAGGCACCGGTGGACGGCGCCGCAGCCGGCGGCGGCGGGGGCCGAAAAGGGCGGCATAGCCAGCCGGCGCGCGCTTTTGTCCCTTGATTTCCGGTAGGTCCGGTCAGACGCTTGAACCGGATGGAGGCATAAGGAGAACAAGGGAGAGTCTCATGGGGCTGTTCGATTTTCTCACCGGCACCAAACGCCCGCCAAAAGGCACACCCCCCGCCCCGATGGCCGATGTCGAGGCGGCGATCCTCGGCGTGAACCGCGACACCGCCCCGTTTCAGGTGCGCCGCGACGACAGTGGCAAGGCCGATTATGTAGCGGAATGGAAGATCGTCGATGCCGCGTGGTATGAGATCTTCGCCAAGGCCGGGCTGAAGAAGGTGTTCCGCATCTACATGAAGCTCGATCCGGAAGCGAAGGCGGTGCGGGCCGTCGATGAGGAGTGGTCGGTCGAATGGCGGGCCGGTGTGCCGAAGCTCACAATCGCGGCAGAAGCGTTCCGCGGCCAGAAAAAGGAATTCAGCTTCGGCACGGCCTATGCCTTTACCGAAGAGTTGAGGCCAGGAGTCGTTTACAACTACAAGTTTTCGACCGGCGAGATAAAGACACCGCTGCAAAAGGCCGTTACCGGAAAGGGCTGGATCTGGCGCGGAGTGGCGTTCGGCAAGCTCTGAACGCAGAGCAGGGGTAAAGGCACTCTGCCCCCGGCCACATGCTCCTGCCATGCGGCACCTGGTGTATTTTCGGGGCCGGATACCGGTTTGCTACGGGTTAACGTGGCAGCTTTCCATCGGCTTCATGCTGTGTATGTTCTTGAATATCAAGCCTGATTTGACTATTCTATTAGTCCGGTATTCCGGACTAATGGAAGTAAGAGAAACGCCGCTGCCGAGGCCCCTTCCCGGTGCCGGAACGACATTTTTCCTGCACGCAACGCTGTTCCCCGAACAGCCTCCCTCACACCTTGTCCGGGCGGAAGCGAAATCCGCCGGCTCTGCCACAGCGCTCGAAAACCGCGCCTGCCGCGACACCGCGCCCCTTCCGCCGGTGCCTCGCAAGCGCTAGGTTCGCCGCGAAAGACTGCAATCGGGTCGGGCGGCGCATATCGCCGGCCCGGCCCGGCCTTCGCCACCAGCCAGACGGGCTGGCCGGGCGCATCAGCCAACCGGAGACACCCCGTGCAAGCCACCACCGATACACCCGCCCGCCTCGTTCTCGAGCAACGCCCGGTGGGGCTCAGCCTCGGGCTGGTCGTCATCACCCTGGCCACGCTCGCCTTCGCCGTTGTGCTCTTCAGCCGCGGCAGCGATGCCGGGGTGATATTCCTGTGCTTCGCGATCTCGCCGCCCGTGTTTGCCTATTTCTTCCTCGAAAGCCGCAAGCTCACGCTGGATCGGGACGCGGCCAGCGTAACGCTCGAATTCCGTGCCCCCCGCGGCAGGCGCGGCGCGACGCATCCCTTGCCCGATGATGCCAAAGTGGTGCTCGAACGCCCCGGGCCGACACCGGAAGCCCGCCTTGTGCCGCCGGAAGGCGCACCGGGTGTGCCCCTGCGCGCGGTGCTTGTCGGGGGGGCGGGCGAGCGTGTTGCGCTGTCTGAAGCCTATTCGAAAGGGCCTGAGGCCTACCGGATGATGCAGGCGGTCAACGGCTGGCTCGGCGCGGAGTAAGGCGGCGGCGGGGCACGGGGCCCCACCTGCCTGTCTACCCGGCCCCCTGCCCTGACAAAGCTTGACTCGCACCCGCCCCCGCCTTACCTCACCCGGGACCCCGGAAGCCATGTCTTCCGGTCCCATGGGTTTCGGCCCGGGATCGCCCCCCGTCAGCGCGGATGCGCCCACGGGGGCAAGTGGCGTTTGGGGGTCGCAACCAACGCGCGCCGCCCGGGGCGGAACCACACGGCATAAGGAGCCGAGACATGTTCGAGAGCCTTTCAGACCGCCTCTCCGGCGTATTCGACCGGCTGACCCGCCAGGGCGCGCTCAGCGAAGACGATGTGAAAACCGCCCTGCGCGAGGTGCGGGTGGCGCTGCTGGAGGCGGACGTCTCGCTGCCGGTCGCGCGCGACTTCGTGAAGAAGGTACAGGAAAAGGCCACCGGACAGGCCGTCACCAAATCCGTCACCCCCGGCCAGCAGGTGGTCAAGATCGTCCATGACGAGCTGGTCGCGGTGCTGACCGGCGCGGAAGACCCGGGCAAGCTCAAGATCGACAACCCGCCCGCGCCGATCCTGATGGTCGGGCTTCAGGGCGGCGGCAAGACCACCACCACCGCCAAGCTCGCCAAGCGCCTGAAGGAGCGTGACAACAAACGCGTCCTGATGGCCTCGCTCGACGTCTACCGCCCCGCCGCCATGCAACAGCTCGAGGTGCTGGGCCAGCAGATCGGCGTCGACACGCTGCCGATCGTCGCGGGCGAAAAGCCGGTCGACATCGCGCGGCGCGCCAGGACCCAGGCCTCCCTCGGCGGTTATGACGTCTACATGCTCGACACCGCGGGGCGTCTGCATATCGACGAAGTGCTGATGGACGAGGTCGAACAGGTGCGCAATGCGGTCAACCCGCGCGAGACCCTGCTGGTGGTCGACGGGCTCACCGGTCAGGTCGCTGTCGAGGTGGCGGCCGAGTTCGACGCCAAGATCGGCATTTCCGGCGTGGTGCTCACCCGGATGGATGGCGACGGCCGCGGCGGTGCCGCGCTCTCCATGCGCGCCGTCACCGGCAAGCCGATCCGCTTCGTCGGCCTCGGCGAGAAGATGGACGCGCTCGAGACCTTCGAACCCGACCGCATCGCCGGGCGCATCCTCGGCATGGGCGACATCGTGGCGCTGGTCGAGAAGGCGCAGGAGACCATCGAGGCCGAACAGGCCGAACGCATG
>PDWJ01000962.1_pt1 | contig 38314 bp, 37 predicted proteins | sample 1430881 | NCBI WGS metagenome assembly PDWJ01 (sample SAMN01162460, study PRJNA174530) | Oral metagenome, whole genome shotgun sequencing project. | biome: Marine environment; feature: Marine mammal; material: Swab sample of the gingival sulcus; isolation source: swab sample of gingival sulcus...
ATTCCTATGACAAAAGTGCCTATCGTGGGCGCAATGTGATTGAGCGGATGTTCTGCCGCCTCAAGGATTTCCGCAGGATTGCAACACGTTACGACAAAAAAGCCGATAACTTCCTATCGGCAATCTTCCCCGCCGCCACAATCGTGTGGTGGACCAATTGAGTCCCGACCCTAATGCGAACAGGCCGGGCGGGACAGTTCTGGAACATATGACCCTCATGCAAAGGCCCCTACCACCCCGCCGCCTTGCGCAGCATATTCAGCGCCACCAGCATCAAAAACAGCGCAAACAGCCGCTTCAGCGGTTTCGGGTCCATCCTATGCGCCAGCTTCACCCCATAAGGCGCGGTGATCAGCGTCATGCTGATCGTCACCACAAAGGCCGGCAGATTGACCGCCCCCACCGTGAAAGGCGGGCGCGAGTCGGTGGGGATATCGAGCCACAGAAACCCGATCACGCTGGGCACTGCGATCAGCACCCCCAGCCCGGCGGCGGTGGCCACGGCGCGGTGGATCGGCACGGCGTAAAGGCTCATCAACGGCACCCCGAACGAGCCCCCGCCAATCCCCATCAGCACCGAGAAAAACCCGATAATCGGGGACAAAACCGCCCGTTTCACCCCGGTCGGCATCGCCGAGCCCAACCGCCAGCTATCGCGGCCAAGGGCCATATACAGCCCGATCCCCAGCGCCAGCACTCCGAAAATGCCCTGCAACACCACCGAACGCAGCGCCGCCGCCACCAGCACCGCCAAAGCTGCGCCAATCACGATCCCCGGGGCAAAACCGCGCAGAATCGGCCATTCCACCGCGCCCTTTTTATGGTGGCTGGAAACCGAACGCAGAGAGGTCACGATGATCGTCGCCAGCGATGTTGCTAGGCAGACCTGCATGATCTGATCTCCGCCATAGCCCAGCGCCGAGAAAATATAGAAATAGGCCGGCACCAGAATAATGCCGCCCCCCACGCCCAACAGGCCGGCTATGATGCCGGCAAAGGCTCCGATGGCCAGCAGCATCGCCAGCATGGGCAGCAAAGTCGTCATTTCGGGCATCTGTCTTTTACCTATCTCATCAGGGTTTTAGCGAGTTTGCACAAATGCAAGCGCGGCGTCCAGCACCTCAAGCCCGGCCCCCGGTTTGGAGGCACCTTCGGACAGACACCGCCGCCAGCCGCGGGCACCGGGGCGGCCAGAAAACAGGCCCATCATATGGCGGGTGACCGCGTGCAACCGCCCGCCCTGCTCCAGATGGCGCTGGATATAGGGGCGCATTTCGTCCACCACCTGCTCGGTGGTTTTGACATGATCCACGCCGAAAATATCGGCATCGGCCCGCAGCAAAATCGCCTCGGGGCTGTGATAGGCGGCCCGCCCGATCATCACCCCATCCAACCCCGAATCCAGCAGATCGGCGGCTTGCGTCAGGCTCTCCACCCCGCCATTGAGCGAGATATGCAGATCGGGGAACTGCTGCTTCATCGCCAGCACCAGATCGTAATCCAGCGGCGGAATGCTGCGGTTTTCCTTGGGGCTGAGCCCTTGGAGCCAGGCTTTGCGGGCATGGATGCTAAGCCGGCGCACACCGGCGGCACGCATTTTCTCAATGAAACCCGGCAGCATCTGAGCCGGATCCTGATCATCCACCCCGATGCGGCATTTCACGGTGACCTCGACATCCGCAGCGGCAATCATTTCAGCCACGCACTCGGCCACCAGATCGGGCTGCAACATCAACACCGCGCCAAAATGCCCCGACTGCACCCGATCCGATGGGCAACCGACATTCAGATTGACTTCGTCATAGCCGTGATCGCAGCAAATGCGGGTGGCGGCGGCCAGTTCGGCCGGATCCGAACCGCCCAGCTGCACGGCAACCGGATGCTCGGCCGGATCGAAATCGAGCAAATGCACCGCCCGCCCGCGCACCAAAGCAGGTGCCGCGACCATCTCGGTATAGAGCAACACCTCAGAGGACATCAGCCGGTGCAGATAGCGACAATGGCGGTCGGTCCAGTCCATCATGGGGGCAACGGAAAGGCGGGCAGCCCTGAGAACAGCGTATCCTACGCTTTGTCTAATTTCAGACATGATCCGCACTCTCCCGCACTTTAGGCACTTATCCTCTGGCATAGAGGACTGTTTGTTGGCCTGAAGGACACCCAAACCACCCGAAACCAACGCTCAGAAGGATATTTGATAATGCATCTGCCGAAGAACGTAAACGCAGACATGCAAAGCACAGGATAAATAAACAGCTCCAATGCGTCTGATCGTTTTGTCCGCGACATGTGGTCGCCGGCGAGAACCTGAAATTGTGCGGTTGGAACGGGTCAGATTCACGAAGGGAGAGCCAATTTGTCAGAGCGGCCTCAAATAAACCGGCCCCCCGTTTCTTTGAGGGGCAAGGGCCGAAACCCTTGCCCGGTCAGGAGAAAACCCGACGGATTACTGACTCAACAGCACGTCCAGCGGCAGGTTTTTCGATGCGGTCCACTCGTCGATGCGGTGCGGTTTGCCGTCCGAAATTTCGGTGATCTGCATCAGTGTCGCGTTCTGAATGTGCATTTCATCCGAGAAGCTGCGCGGGCCAAAGGTGGTCGGCTCCCCGGCCATCGCTTCCAGTTTCGGCGTCACCGCGCTGGCGTCCAGCGTGCCCGCCCGCTCGACCGCCTTGGCCCAGAGGTCGATCAGCACATAGCCCGGATAGACATACTGGCTCGACGGACGCGCCCCGGTCGCCTTTTCGTAGGCCAGGTTAAAGGCTTCCACCTCCGCGCGCGGATCGTCGCCGAAGATCGAGCCTTGCACCGGCACATAGAAGTCCGACAGGTTCGGCACAGCGTCGAGCCAGTAAGAGCCATCCACCGCCGACCCGTTCAGGATGATCGACTTGATCCCAGCAGCCCGGATTTGACGCAGCGCGGACGCGGCGCCGGGCATAACCGAACACAGCGCAATCGCGTCCGGCTCTTCCGGCAGCGCCTTGATGCGGCTGATCTGACCCGCGATGGACGCGTCATCGTTCAGGAACGTGTCCTTGCCCACGATCTTTGCGCCCTCAAGCTGCGGGAACATCCACTCGAACCCGGTGCAAATGCCCTTGTTATACTCGATAAAGGTGTCCTCCAGCACATAGGCGGTGCGCACCTCCTTCGCATTATAGGCCCACTCACCAATGGTCGCCCCCTGCACCGCCGCCAGAACCGAGGCGGAGAAACTGTTGGGGCCAACGCCGTGAATGCCCGCCTTGATGTCTTCGGCGCAGAGGAAGAAGGAATTCAGCCCCTCGCTCTCCGCCACCAGCGCCGCCGGGGCGCCGAAATCATAGTCACAGGACACGACCAGCATATCCGCCCCCTGATCCACCAGATCCAGCGCCGCGCGCGAGGCTTCCGCCCGGTCGGTGCGCGTGTCGGCTACGATCATGTTGATCTGCTTGCCCAACAGCCCCCCGGCCGCGTTGATCTCGTCGATCCGAATGCGGGCCGCACTGACCGCGGGCGCGTCATAGGCTTCCATCCAGCCCGACTGCGCCACGGCAAAGCCCACCGTAATGTCATCGGCCATCAGCGGTGTCGCCAGCGCCATTTGTCCCGTCAGGACAGCTCCAAGTATTTTTCCGGTTTTCATTCAGATTCCTCCCTATGGAATGGTCACTATTATTTTCCCACAAACTTCAGCATCCATCTGGATGACGGTTTGAGGTCATGTCCGGCCATCAGACCAAGTGGCCGGAATATCAGGATCAGGATCATGAACACCCCGATCAGAACTTCTTTCGAACCCGCCGGCAGCATCACCTGCGTGCCATAAAACTCCACGCCGCGCTCCATGCCCTTGAACAGCTCGATACAGACGGAAATCGCGATCACTCCGACCACCGCGCCCGACAGGCTGCCAACGCCGCCCACAACCAGCATGGCCAGCATCAGGAAGGTCATGGTCAGGTAGAAGCTGCCGACATTGAGAATGCCGAGGTAATGGCCAAAGAGCGCCCCGGCGACGCCGCAGAAAAAGGCGCTGATCGTGTAGGCCAGCAGGCGGTGGCGGTATTGGTCAATGGCGGATGCCTGCGCGGCAACCTCGTCTTCGCGGGTCGCGCGCAGGGCCAGCCCCGAGGAAGACAAGCCATACACCGCCGCCGCGACAATCGCCACCGAAGCCCAGCCCAGCGCGACCCACATATCAACATAGCGCGGCAGGCCCGCAACCGTCGAGGTGCCGCCGGTCACGCCCGACCAGTTGGACCAGATCGTGTTCATCATGGCGAGGAAAGCGAAAGAAGCGATTGAGGCCGCAATGCCGCTGAGCCGTAAAATCGCCGCGCCCGACAAAAGCGCCAGCACCATCGCGACCACCCCGCCCATCAGAGCCGCGGGCAGGACCGGCCATTGGGTGTCGAGCAGAAATTGCGGCAACCCTTCCAGCAAGGTGGCCTTCATCACCGGCCGCAAGGTCAGCCACGCCGACACATAGGCCCCCACCATCGCAAAGGCCGCATGGGCAAAGCTGATCACCCCGGAATTGCCGACAAATATCCAAAAGCCCACCACAAGCGTGACATAGATCAGCGCTTCGGCGGTGGTGCGCTGTAAAGAGCGGCTGCCTAGGAAGTAGGTCAGCAAAACAATACCCAACAAAAGGCCGATCAAAATCAGCGGCGTCAGAGCGGAGGCATAAAAACGCGCTTTATGAAGATTTTTCTCAGGCATGGCTCAAATCCTGTTGCTGACGCTGGAAAGCGTGAAAAGACCCTGCGGACGCACCAAAAGCACGACAATAACGAGGCCGTAGACAAAGGCATCGCGGAAGGGGCGCAGCTCGACCGGCAGATAGGCCTGAAGCAGGGTCGAAACCGCCCCCAGCACCAGCCCGGCGACAACCGCGCCCGACAGGCTGCCCATGCCGCCCAGCACCGTCGCCACAAAGGCAATCAGCACCAGCGACCCGCCCATGCGCACATCCGCAACCCCCGTCTGCGCCACGAAAATCAGCGCCAGCATCGCCGCCAGCAGACCGGACACGCCAAAGGCCATCATGATCACCCGGTTGGCCCGAACCCCCAACAGCCGCGCCATGCCAAAATTCTCTGCCGCCGCGCGCATTTCCAGCCCGATACGGGTGAATTTCAGCAACAGCGACAGGGCGATCAGCATCACAATAATGGTGAAAATCACGATCAGTTGGAGCAAAGGCACCGCCGCGCCCAGAAACTCGACCGGCTGGCCCAGATTGGGCCAGAGGCTGACCGCTTTGGGCCGCCCGCCATAAACCATGAGCAACAGGTTCTGGATCACCACGCCAAGCGAAAAACTGGCCACCATGAGCGACACGGGCTCGGCATTGCGCAGCCGTCGGAACACGAGAAACTCCGACAGAACCGCCAGTCCAACCCCAATCGCCAACACCGCCGGGATCAGCACCCAGGCCGGTGCCGCGCCCAGACCCATCACCGCCACCGCATCGCGCGAGGGCACGATGAGGGCAAAGACGCAAAAAGCCAGAAACTGCGCCTGCGCGAAATTCACCAACTGCATGACGCCAAAAATCAACGCAACCCCCAGCGCCGCCGTGGCGTAAATCCCGCCCAGCGACAGTGCATCAAAGACAAGCTGCAAATTCATGGTTACGCCTCCATTCCGAAATAGGCCGCTGACATCAACTCATCCTGCGCAAAGTCTTCCACCCGGCCCTGATGGGTGATCTTGCCGTTGTTGAGCAGGATCAGCTCACCGCCGACCCGCGCCGCCCGGCTGGTGCTTTGCTCAACGATAACCAGCGTCAGCCCGCGCTCCTCGCGCAGAAAACACAGCCGGTCATAAACCTCGTCCACCACCTTCGGCGCCAGCCCAAGCGATGGCTCATCCACCAGGACGATTTTCGGGTTGGTCATGATGGCGCGCCCGATGACCAGCATCTGCTGCTGCCCACCCGAAAGCGCCCCGGCAGAAGCGTGCCGCCGCTCCCTCAGGATCGGGAAAATCTGGTAAATCTCGTCAAGATCGGCGGCGATGGCGATCTTGTCGCGTCGCATCCCCGTGCCCAGCATCAAATTTTCTTCGATGGTCAGCGTGGCAAAAACCCGCCGCCCCTCGGGCACCATCGACAGGCCCATCCGCGCAATCAGCGACGCGCTCATCCCCGAAACGATGGTACCGTCGATCTCGATGCGCCCCTTGCGCGGCTGGATCTCGCCCGCGATCGAGCGCAGCAAACTACTTTTGCCCGCCCCATTCGGCCCCGAGATAAAGACAAGATCCCCCTCGGCAATGGTAAAGGATACATCCCGCAGCGCCGTGAGCTTGCCGAATTGCACCATCAGATTGTGAACCGCAATTTCCGACATCAGGCATTCTCCTCGTCATGTTGCGAGACCATTTCATCCTGATCGGCCCCAAGATACGCCTCGCGCACCGCCCGGCTGCCCAAAATGACCCCCCGGTCGCCCATCTTGATGACCTGCCCCCCGTCCAGCACATAGACGTTGGAACAGGTGGACAGGACCATGCCGACATTGTGTTCGATCAGCAAAACGCCGACCCCCATCTCGGTGGCAATGCGGGTGATCAGGCCCGAAAGCTCGCGCGCCTCCTGTGCCGACATCCCCGCCGCCGGTTCGTCCAGCAGCAGGTATTGCGGCTCAAACATCAGCGCGCGGGCAATCGAAACCCGGCGCTCATCGGTATAAGGAAGCCCCGCCGCCTGACTCCCCGACAGGTGATCGAGACCAAACCATTTCAACAGCCGATGCGCCTCGACCTCGGAATTGTGCCGCGTATGTCCCAGCCCGACCCCGGCCACGGCGAGGTTGTCCAGCAGGTCCAGCCCGGAAAACAACCGCCCGGCCTGAAAGGTGCGCGCCAGCCCCTTGCGGCGTATCCTGAACGGCGCGTCATGCCCGACATCGACCCCGTCCAGATACACCGTCCCGGAAGTGGGCGCCTGAAACCCGGTCATCACGTTGACACAGGTGGTCTTGCCCGCGCCATTCGGCCCGATCAGGCCCACAACCTCCCCCGGGCTCAGGTGAATCGAAACGTCCTGAAGGGCGTTGAACCCCCCAAAGGCCACGTCCACTGATCGCAATTCCAATGCCACTCATCTGATCCTTTTTGTTACCCGTCGAAACGCCCCCAATCCCCCGCCCCGCCCGCGGCCCGCCTCCGATCTTCGCAACTGAAACGGATCGGGGGCGGAGCCGGGCCTCGGGGAGAGGAAGGCCGCTCTTCGGTCAGTCCTGCGCCGTAATGACGTAGGTGCCGGTTTCGTGCAGATCGACGCTCCAGCCCGGCTCGATGACGATGGTTGTCGTCACCTCTTCGATCACCGCCGGCCCGTGCAGCTTGTCGCCCGCGCCCATCTTCGCCCCGTCGTAAACCGGGGTGTCGGTGATGGAGCCATCGGCGTCGAACACCATCTCGCGGGTGCCCTTGAGCGCGGAATGCGCCCCTTGCCCCGCCGCGATGGTCATCTTGCGCGGCTTGTCCACATGCCCGGCAATGGTGCTTTCGACATTGACCACCTCGACCGCGCTGTGGGGCTCGTCGTAGGTGTAGAGCTCCTTGTGGCGGGCGTGGAAGGCGGCCTTGATGTCCTCCAGGCGGTCTTCGGTCACCTCGAAGGGCTCGATCTCGACCGTACATTCGTGCACCTGTCCGACGTAGCGCATGTCGAGCGAGCGGCGGATGGAGATGCGGTCTTCGGTGAAGCCGTCTCCCGCCAGATCCTTGCGGCCGCGGGTTTCCAGCCCGGAGAAGAGCTTGTCGAGCTTCTCGGCCGCTTCCGCACCCTCAACCCGGATCGGCGCCGGAGCCATGTAGTTATACTTCACGTCCGAGATGATCTGCCCGTAGGCGCAAAGCCCGGAGGCCAGCTTCGAGACCAGCACCTTCGAGATGCCCATTTCGCGGGCCAGCGCGGTGATATGCGCCCCCGTGGCCCCGCCCGCGCCCATCAGCACGAAGTCGCGGGGGTCGTAGCCCCGTTCGACCGACACGCGGCGGATGGCGTTGACCATGTTGTTGTTGACGATGGTGAACATTCCGTAAGCGGCCTTTTCCACCGAGATGCCCAGCGGGTCGGCCAGATGGGCCTTGATCGCGGCGCGGGCCTTGGCCACGTCCAGCGGCAGGCGCCCGCCGACCAGACCGTCGGCGTTGAGATAGCCCAGCGTCAGGTTGGCGTCGGTGGTGGTGGGACGGTCGCCGCCCTGTCCGTAACAGGCGGGCCCCGGTTCGGACCCTGCCGACTGCGGTCCCATCTGCATCAGGCCCATGCTGTCGATCCAGCCGATGGAGCCGCCCCCGGCGCCAAGGGTCTCCACCTGAATCATCGGGATGCCGATGCGGTAGCGCAGGAAGTCGATGTTCTTGTTGACGTTAGCCACCCCGTCGCGGGTGAGGGTGATGTCAAACGAGGTGCCGCCCATGTCGCAGGTGATGATGTTCTTGTCGCCCCAGGGCGCGGCCACATCCAGCGCGGCTTGCGGCGCCGAGGCCGGGCCGGAGTTGATCGCGTAGACCGACTGGTCGGTCACAACCTTGCCCAGCGCCAGACCGCCGTTCGACTGGAAGTAGCGCACCGGATGCTGGCTGCCCAACTCGCGGAAATAGCCGTCCACCGCTTCGACGTAGCGTTGCAGGATCGGGGCGAGATAGGCGTTGACGATGGCGGTCGAGGTGCGGGTGTATTCGCGCACCTGCGGGTAAAGCTGCGAGCCGACGGTCAGGCGCACGCCCGGCATCATTTCGCGGACGATCTCGGCGGCGCGCAGTTCGTGCTCGGTGTGCAGAACCGACCAGACGAAGGAAATCGCAACTGATTCAACGCCTTCTCGGATGAAATACTCGCAAGCCGCGCGCACGTCGTCCTCGTTCATCGGGGTCTTGACGGCGCCGGTCGAGATTACCCGCTCGCGCACGCCTTTGCGCAGATGACGGGGCACCAGCATGGTGGCGGGGGGGTAGTCGGGGTCGTAGCGGTAGCCGTCTTCCTTGTGACCAAGGCGGATCTCGATGCTGTCCTGGTGGCCTTTGGTGGCGATGAGCCCCGTCTTGGCGCCGTTGTGGGTGATGAGCGCGTTGAGGCCCACGGTGGTTCCGTTGATGCACAGGTCGGCGTTGGAGACCACCTCCTGCGGGGTCAGGCCGGTTTCTTCCTCGATCAGCGCCAGACCGTTCTCGATGGCTCTGGTCGGCTCGCTCGGAGTGGAGAGCACCTTGAACAGCCGCAGGTCGCCTTCCTTGTCAGCCAGAATGAAGTCGGTGAAGGTGCCGCCGGCGTCGATGCCCAGACGATATTTCGTACGCATGTTGTTTGTCCTTTTATGTCCGAGAGATCAGGCCGCGCGGGCCTTGGCGGTTGCGGCTTCGTCTACCGCGAGGGTGTCCGCATCGACGATGACGCCGTAGTCGAGCCGCGCCCCCTCGATGCTGACCAGCCCGTTGCGGATGTCATTGACCACCTTGTGAACGTCGCGCTCGAAGGGGTTGCCGTAGCCGCCGCCACCGGGGTTCATGTTGGCGGCGATTTCGCCGGGTTTGATGGTTTCGATGACGTTTTCGGTGATGACCTGCGTCTCGCCGCCCCGCGTCAGCTCAAGCCGCCCGACCTTCTTGTGAACCATGGTCGATTTCGCGCCCGCAGCTCCCATGGCCGGAATGCGCCGCCCCTCGCCGAAGGTGATCAGCGTCATGTCGCTGTCGAGTGGCTCGACCGCCCAGCGGGTGCCCGATCCGCCCCGGAACCGGCCTGCGCCGCCACTGTCTTCCATCAGGCCATATTCGTGGATGATGATCGGATAGCTGTGCTCCAGCATTTCGATGTCGCCCGAAGTGAGCGCGCCGAAGCAGCACTCGGGGCCGCAGGCGTGCCAGCCGTCCTGCGTGGCGGTGGCCCCGGCGCCGGAAATGATCGAGGCGAGCACCATGGTTACATATTCTTCGTCGTGGCGCGTGTCCCAACCGGCGATGTTGCAGCCGTTGGCATGACCCCACGAGGCCGAGACCTTCTCCGGCGCGGCCTGCTCGAAGGCGAGGCGCACGGCGTCGGTGAGGGTTTCCATGGGGGTTGTGGTGCAGTTCATGTGCGGGGCGGGGCTTTGGGCGTTGCACAGGGTGCCCTTCTTGCCCATGTCCACCGACACATTGCGGTAAAGGCCCTCGTTGTAGGGGGGCGGAAGCTGGGCGAACATCATCAGCCCGAGGTAGACGCCCGAATAGCTGTTCCCCTCGTAGGAGTTGATGAAATAGGGCACCTGCGGGGGGCTCTCGATCTCAATGTGGCAGCTCTCGCCCTTGATCGTCACTGTCGCGGTAATGTCGAAGTCGCCAAAGCCGTGGCCCGCATCCTCCAGGATCGCCGTGCCGGAGTAGGTGCCGTCGGGAACCTTGGAAATAAGGCCGTTCATGTGCTGATTAGCCATGGAGAGCAGCTCTTCGATACACTCCTGCACCACGTCCTTGCCGTATTTGTCCATCAGCGCGACGAGGTTGCGCGCCCCCACCTGACAGGCGCCGATCAGCGCGTTGAAGTCGCCCTCCTGATCGCGGCGGGCGCGCATGTTGGTGAGCAGCATGTTGAGAATGTCGTCACGGGGAACGCCCTTGTCCCACAGCTTGATCGGCGGAATGCGCAAACCTTCGGCGTAAATCTCGGTGGCTTCGGGGTTGTAACCTGCGGGAACGGGGCCGCCGATGTCGGTCAGGTGGCCTTTGCATACAGTCCAGAACACCAGCTCGCCCTTGTAAAACACCGGGTAATACATGCAGGTGTCGATGATGTGCGAGCCACCATAGGCCGGGTCGTTATGCAAGATCAGGTCGCCCTCGTGAATGTCGCCCTCGAAGAAGCCAGCCACCGTTTTCATCGCCGGGATCAGCGAGCCGAGGTGAATGGGAATATCCTGCCCCTGCAAGATCATCTCGGGCGTATGGTTGAACAGCGCGGTCGAATAATCATGCGCAAGGTTGAAAACCGACGACCGCGCGGTCTGTTCCAGCGCCAGCGTCATTTCGCGTTGCGTCGTCTCCAAAACGCCGCGCACTACGGACAAAGTAATAGGGTCAACGGACTTGCCGGGCATATATTCCTCCACTTGTTGAACGCCGCGACAGAGCACGACCTGTTGTTTTCCAACCAGAGTGTGAGGTTTCCCGCCGCTCGTCTTGACGATCCGTGCAGGAAGTTTTGTTAATCCGTGCAGTCGTAAAAAAAGTGCTTTGTCGCAGGGGAATTTTCGCCTAGCCTCAGGGATACCTTTTTTTGGGAGGAGAAAGGGCATGAACGATACCGTGCGGTTTTCGACGAATACCGCGCCGGCGGGCTATGGGGCGAGCGCGTGGAACAACGCAATCTCGGAAACCTACTTTCCGCTCGGCCTGCAGTTTCGCGACGAACAACGCTTTCAGGGACACTTGTCCAAAACCGTGGTCGGCTCGATCGACCTGTCGCGCCTGACGTCGCATCCGGTGCATTATGAGCGGCGCAAACGCCATATCCGGGGGGCAGAACAGGAGGATTACCTGATCACTATCCCGCGCTCGACCCCGGTTCAGTTTCGGCAAATGGGCAAGGAAGTGCGCTGCGAACCGGGCGGGTTTCTCATTGAGCGCGGCGACGAACCCTACCGCTTTTTCTATGAGCGCCCCAATGACCTGTTCGTGGTCAAGGTCGCCAAGCGCGACATGATGGACCGTCTGCGCCAGCCCGACCGCCATTGCGCCCATGTCTTCGACGCCACCAGCGGCCCCGGCGCCCTGTTCGTGTCTCTGGTCGAACAATCGCAAAAACACGCGCCCAGCTCGGGAAAGGGCACCGGTCGGGTGCTGGAACGACACCTGATGGACCTGCTGGCCCTGACCATCGAACAATCAGAACAGGGTAGTGAAGACACCCGCGGCAGCAGCGTCCGCGCGGCCCATATGGTGCGAATTCGCGAATATGTCGCACAGAACCTGAAAAACCCCGGCCTGTCGCCCGACAGCATCGCCGCCGCCTGCGGCATCTCCAAACGCTACCTGCACGACCTGTTCAAAGACGTGAACGGCACCGTGTCGCAGCACGTGCGCGACGAACGGCTCAACGCGGCGCGCGAACAACTGGCCGCCATGCCCGACATCGCCATCGCCGAAATCGCCTACCGCTTCGGTTTCTCCGATCAGGCCCAGTTCTCCCGCCTTTTCCGCCTGCGCTTCGGCGTCACGCCAACAGGTTTTCGCGCCGATCAGGCGCGTAATTAAGATCAGAGGATTACGGTCTGGCGTGCCTCTTCAAAGTCCTGAAAGATATTGAACACCCATCGCAAATAGGGAAATAGCCATGGCATTTTCAAAATGCGTTTATATGTGCGCCTTCCATCGATGCGTTTGCCTTGGGATGGCGCAGGTGGTGCCTTGCGGCCATCCGAAAAGCGGATCAATGCCCCAAACTGCGCGGCGTCATAGATCCTTTTCGCAAGCATTTTGGCTTGCCTGAAACCAAACGACCCGGGTCTGCTCGCGGAACCATATCAGGTCTTTGTAAACGCGATCCAAGGAACAGGACTCGCGGATTTGCGAACCTGCAAAGGGATTTTGCCATTTGGCCGTGGGTGGCCCGGTTTGATACCCATCCGATTGATCTGTCGGATTTGCCCAATGTCAAACGCTGGTATCTGGAACTGGCCGGCCGGGCTTTCAGCGTGGCTATGCACAGCCGAAAAATGTCGGGCGGGTGCCAATGTGGTGACATTCGTTATGAAATCAACCCAAAAGCCGCCAAAATGATCGTGTGCCACTGCACCAGCTGTCAGAAGCAATCCGCATCTGCTTTTGGTCTGGTCTATATTATTCCCGGCAAGGATGTGACGTTACTGCGAGGGATGTTGAAAAAATGGGTGCGCACGACCGACAGCGGACACCTTCATGTGCCCGACATGCGGGACGCGGATCTGGCACGGCGACCCAGAAAAGGAAGACACGATCAAGCTGCGCGCCGGCACCCTGGACGCGCCGGTTGACATCACCAACGCAGTTCACATCTGGACGCAAAGCAAACTCCCCGGCGTTATCATCCCCGCAGGCGCAAAAACCTTTGAACAAGCCCCAAACTGACGACCGCTTGTCTTTGGCCAGCACAAAACGGCGGCCAGAACGGGTGTGGGAAATCAACCCAGCCGATGGTGATCTGCCCGACCGAGCGGGGCAGCTTAGGGAGAAGGCAGATTGGCGCAAACGTTTCTTGAGTCCCCCCTAGCAACAGAAAAGGGCCACCGCTTATGGTGGCCCTTTTGCAATTTGTCGCGAGAACGGTCAGCTCCCGGCCCGGTGGGGCCGTTTACATCATGCCGCCCATACCGCCCATGCCGCCCATGTCAGGCATACCGCCGCCAGCCGCTGCGCCTTTTGGCTCGGGCTTGTCGGCAACCATGGCTTCGGTGGTGATCAGCAGACCGGCAATCGAAGCCGCATCTTCCAGAGCGGTGCGGACCACTTTGGCTGGGTCGATCACGCCGAATTTGAACATGTCGCCATATTCTTCGGACTGCGCGTTAAAGCCAAAGGTCGGATCGTCGCTTTCGCGCACCTTGCCAGCCACAACAGCACCATCAACACCGGCGTTTTCAGCGATCTGACGCAGAGGCGCCTCGATCGCGCGGCGCACAATGGCGATACCCGCGGCCTGATCAGGATTGTCGCCCTTCAGATCGGCCAGCCCTTTGGCAGCCTGCACCAGAGCCACACCACCGCCGACAATCACACCTTCCTGCACCGCAGCGCGGGTAGCGTTCAGCGCGTCATCGACACGGTCTTTGCGCTCTTTCACTTCGACTTCGGTCATGCCGCCAACGCGGATCACGGCAACACCACCGGCCAGCTTGGCCACGCGCTCTTGCAGCTTTTCACGGTCGTAGTCAGACGCAGTATCTTCGATCTGGGTGCGGATCTGTGCCACGCGGGCTTCAATTTCCGCCTTGTCGCCATTGCCGTCAACGATGGTGGTCTCGTCTTTGGTGATCTCGATTTTCTTGGCGGTGCCCAGCATGTCGATGGTGACATTTTCCAGCTTCATGCCCAGCTCTTCGCTGATCACCTGACCGCCGGTCAGAATGCCGATATCCTGCAGCATCGCCTTGCGACGATCACCAAAGCCAGGAGCCTTGACAGCCGCGATTTTCAGACCGCCGCGCAGCTTGTTCACCACCAGAGTGGCCAGCGCTTCGCCATCCACATCCTCGGCGATAATCAGCAGAGGCTTACCGGACTGAATCACGGTTTCCAGCAGCGGCACCATGGGTTGCAGCGAAGACAGTTTCTTTTCGTGCAGCAGCACCAAGCAATCTTCCATCTCGGCAATCATCTTGTCCGGGTTGGTGACGAAATAAGGCGACAGATAGCCGCGGTCAAATTGCATCCCCTCAACAACAGTGGTCTCGGTTTCCAGACCCTTGTTTTCCTCAACGGTGATCACACCTTCATTGCCGACCTTCTGCATCGCATCAGCGATTTGCTGACCGATTTCAGCCTCACCATTGGCCGAGATGGTGCCAACCTGAGCAACCTCGGCGGAATCCTCCACATCACGGGCCGAAGCCTTGATGCCTTCGACAACCTTGGCAGTGGCCAGGTCGATGCCGCGCTTCAGGTCCATCGGGTTCAGACCGGCCGCAACCTGCTTGAGCCCCTCACGCACGATGGCCTGAGCCAGAACGGTCGCGGTGGTGGTGCCGTCACCGGCTTCGTCATTGGTGCGGCTGGCGACTTCTTTCACCATCTGCGCGCCCATGTTTTCGAACTTGTCTTCCAGCTCGATTTCCTTGGCAACCGAGACACCGTCCTTGGTGATGCGCGGTGCGCCAAAGGATTTGTCGATCACCACATTGCGCCCTTTTGGACCCAGCGTCACCTTGACGGCATCGGCGAGGATATTCACACCGGCCAGCATCCGGTTGCGGGCATCGGTTTCGAATTTGACTTCTTTAGCCATTTCGTAAAACTCCTAGAAATTGGTAATAAATGCGAAAGACGCGATCAGCCCAGCAGGCCCATGATGTCGCTTTCTTTCATGATCAGCAGCTCTTCGCCGTCAATGGTGACTTCTGTGCCGGACCATTTGCCGAACAGGATTTTGTCGCCCGCCTTGACGTCCATGGCAATACGCTCGCCGTCATCGTCCTTGGCACCGGCACCTACGGCCACAACCAGCCCTTCGGCAGGTTTTTCCTTGGCGCTGTCGGGGATAATCAGTCCGCCAGCAGTTTTGTCATCGCTTTCGATACGGCGTACCAGAACACGGTCATGCAGAGGTGTAAAAGCCATCTTTGAACGCTCCTTCGTTCAGGGTTAAAATCAGATTAGCACTCGGCGCGGGTGAGTGCTAACAGATGGCATTTAGGGAGCCCACCCGGCGGTGTCAAGCCGGATGGGGACAATTTTACCGGCAAAGGCGGGTTCTGGTGTGGGGGTGGATGGGGTGAGTTTGCTTTGTTGATCTGCAAATTGGACGGCCAGAGCGGCCCTATGCCCAAGACCTCTGCATCGCTGGGTTCCGCATAAGAAACGCCGGGATACGTCTGCCTGGGTAAGCGCAGCCCGGCCCATCGGCCGGGCGGGACAGATTGGAGGGCGTAACATTTCACAGAGGTCTTTAACCTGCTTCACGATTCCGGCTCCACCCGACCATAAGCCTCCAACCCCTGCCCTCCGATCGCCGTGAGCTGATACACCCCAAGTCCCACCCGTTCAAACCAGCCATAGTGATCATCCCGCATGATCCGGGTGGCCCCGGGCACGCCACAGGCCTTGGCCACCACCGCCCCCTTGCTGGGGCCGTGCTGCTCCAGATAGGTGGCGCAGCGCAGCGCATCCTGCCGGTAAGAGGTCACCACCTTACCGCGCACAGCCCCTCCTGCATTGGGGTCGCCAACACGGCGGGCAAATTCGCGCAACAATAGGGTCTTGCGCTTGACAGACTTGCGCGGACAGTAAGGCACCGGATCGGCCAGCACCTCGACAAACCCATCGCGCAACCGCACCGTCATCAGCCCCAGACCCAACCGCCGACACAGCCCCAGATTGTTCTTTAACGCTTTGCCGCTGCTATGAGGCACCGCCAGATAAACCGCATCGCTGATCGCCTGCCGGGCAATCCCCTGATGCAGCAGGGCCAGTGAGAACGCCAGCTTCAGCTCGACCAGAACCGGCGCGTCCTCGCCTTCGCGGATGGCCACCACATCCACGGCCCCCACCTCGCCCTTGACCTGATAGCCTTGCGCCTGCAGGTAAGATTTCACCGGGTGATAGAGATCGCTTTCACGGATGCGGGGCATGGGATGGCCTTTTGCGCCGCTGCATACTATGCCCGCGCCGATGCGGCAAGTCTGGCAAAACCTGCCCGCCCGGAAACAGCAAACAACGGGTGACACCCTGAAAAATCCCGACTATAACGGCGCAAAATCACAACCAGGCACATGGAAAACCCAGATGATCAAAATTTTCGGCCACACCGCCCCTGACACCGACGCCACCGCTTCTGCACTAATCTGGGCGTGGTATCTGAACGATATCCTGAACAAACCGGCCACCGCCTGCATTCAGGGCGAACCCAATACCGAGGCCGCCTTTGTACTGAAACGCTGGGGCTTTGATGCGCCCGAACTGCTGGAAGACGTTGCCGATGGCGAAAAGGTGGTGATCGTCGACACCAACAACCCAGCCGAGCTGCCCGCCAATATCGCCAATGCCGATATCCGCCAGATCATCGACCACCACCTGCTGGTCGGCGGGCTGTCAACGAAGGGTCCGATCAACATCACCCTGCGCCCGGTGGCGGCAACGGCAACAGTAATGTATAGCATCATGCGTGAACCGGCGCTGGATAACATGCCCGATGCGATCAAAGGGCTGATCCTGTCCTGCATCCTGTCGGATACGCTGGAGTTCCGCTCGCCCACCACCACCCCGCGCGATATTGAGGTCGCCAAGCGCATGGCCGCCGATCTGAAGCTGGACATCCCCAGCTATGCTGCGGAAATGTTCGCCGCCAAATCCGACATCTCGCATTTCTCGGATGCCGAATTGCTGCGGCTGGATTCGAAAATCTTCGAACTGGACGATAAAAAATTCCGGGTCTCGGTGCTGGAAACCACCGCTCCAGCCACGGTGCTGGGACGCAAGGATAGCCTGATGCACAGCATGGGCGATGTCGCCGCCGAAGATGGCGTTGATCAGGTACTGCTGTTCGTGGTTGATATCCTCAACGAACAATCCACCCTGCTGATCCCCAATGAGCTGAGCAAAACGGTCGCCGAAAAATCCTTTGATGTGGCCGTCACCTCTGACACGGTGGTTCTGCCCGGCGTTGTCAGCCGCAAAAAGCAAATCATCCCCAACCTCAAGATGTAAGTGCCAACAAACCAGCAAAGGGCGCGCCCAGCGCCCTTTTCCGCTTAATTGATTTTGACGTAACGGCCTGAAAGCAACATGACCCAGATTATCAACGCCCTGTCGGAAATTTCCAGCCAATATGATGCCCTGTTCGTCGATCTGTGGGGCTGTGTGCATGATGGGGTCAAACCCTTCCCCGCTGCGGTTGCCGCCCTGCAAAACTATCGAAAAACCGGCGGCAAAGTGGTGCTGATCACCAACGCCCCGCGCCACAGCGATAATGTCAAAGCGCAACTGGCGCGCATGAACATCCCCGCCGACAGCTGGGATGTGATCGTCTCCTCGGGTGATAGCGCCCGGGCCAGTGTGTTTCGCGGCTCGGTCGGCCAAAAGGTCTATTATATGGGGGCCGGAACTGATCTGAGCTTTTTCGACCCGATCGACATCGTTGAAAACCCGGTGGACATCCAGCATGTGCCACTGGATCAGGCCGAGGGCATCGTTTGCGTCGGCCCGTTTGACCCCCATGCCGACCCGCAGCTGATGCGCCCGGATTTTCTGCTGGCCAAACAGAACGGGCTGAAAATGCTCTGCGCCAACCCCGATATCGTGGTGGATCGCGGCGGCGTGCGCGAATGGTGCGCCGGGGCGCTGGCCGCGCTTTATACTGAAATGGGCGGGCAGGTGATCTATACTGGCAAACCGCACCCGGCGATTTACGATCTGGCCCGGTTGCGTCTGGCCCGTCTGGGCACCGATATCGACAGCAGCCGCATCCTGTGCATCGGCGATGGCATCGCCACCGATATTCAGGGCGCGCTGAGCGAAGATATGGACAGCCTGTTCATCTCGGGCGGTCTGGCCGCGGCCGAAACCAAAACCACCGATCAGCCCGACCCCGACGCGCTGAACGCCTATTTCGACGCCCATCAAACCACTGCCCGCTATGCCATTGGGCATTTGCGCTAACCCAGAAAGAAAGGCCCTGCCATGATCAAAGCGGAAGACATCGGAACCATCTATCTGGAAGACCTGCAAATCGGCATGACCCGCAGCCTGAGCAAACAGATCGGCTCGGCAGAAATCGACATGTTCGCCACCGTCAGCGAAGACCGCAACCCGATCCATCTGGACGAAGCCGCCGGAGCGGCCTCGATTTTCAAAACCCGCATCGCCCATGGCATGTTATCGGCCAGCCTGTTTTCCGCCCTGATCGGCGAACGCCTGCCCGGCCATGGCACCATTTACCTGTCACAAAACCTGCGCTTTACCGCGCCGGTTTTTATTGATGATGTGGTCGAAGCCTCGGTCACAGTCACCGAAATCATCCCCGAAAAACGCCGGGTGCGGCTGGATTGTGTCGCAAAGGTGGGCGATAAAGTGGTAATTTCCGGCGATGCTTTGGTGCTTGCCCCCAGCCGTCACTAGAGATACTCAAGCCCTATGCAGATTATTCGCGATTATCAGTTTACCCTCCCTCAGGATTGCGGGGCCAGCGTGGCCATCGGCAATTTCGACGGTGTGCATCTGGGTCATCAGGCGGTGATCGATATCGCCGCAGACCACGCCAAACGCCTGAACTGCCCGCTGGGCGTGATGACCTTTGAGCCCCACCCGCGCCAATATTTCGCCCCCGACGGCCCGGCCTTTCGCCTGATGAGCGCCGAAAGCCGCGCCAACCGGTTGCAAAAACTGGGGGTAGAAAAGCTCTATGAGATCAATTTCAACGATGCGCTCTCCTCACTCAGCGCACGGGATTTTGCCCAAAATGTGATCAAGGACGGGCTGGATCTGAAACATGTGGTGATTGGTCAGGATTTCCGCTTTGGCAACCAGCGCGATGGCAGCGCACGGGATTTGCAGGCCTTCGGGCAGGAAATCGGCTTTGGCGTCACCATTGCCGAGCTGATCGAGGTCGCCGATACCGAGGTCTCCTCGACCGCGATCCGCAATGATCTGAGCAATGGCAACCCCGAAGCCGCCGCGCTGAAGCTGGGCCATTTTCACCGCATTGATGGCGAAGTGATCCGTGGCGAGCAACGCGGCCGCCTGCTGGGCTTTCCCACCGCCAATATGTCGATCACCGGCCTGCATCCGCCCAAATTCGGGGTGTATGCGGTGAAAATCGACGTGCTGTCCGGGCCCTATGCCGGCAGCTATGACGGTGCGGCCAGCATCGGGGTGCGGCCGATGTTTGACGGCCATATCGCCAATCTGGAAACCCATATTTTCGATTTCGAGGGCGATATTTACGGGGTGCATGTTTCGGTGGCTCTGGTCGAATATCTGCGCCCCGAAGCCAAGTTTGACAGCCTGGATGATCTGATCGCGCAAATGCGCAGCGATTGCGCCCGGGCCCGCGATATTCTGGCTGATGTCTAAACCGGCCAAAATCGCGCCGCAGCCGCCCCAAAATACCCGCCTGCGCCCCCGCTTCTGGGAACGGGTGCCGCTGAAACAGCTGAACCCGGCGGAATGGGAAGCGCTGTGCGATGGCTGCGGCAAATGCTGCCTGAACAAGCTGGAAGACGAAGAAACCGGCCAAGTGGTGTTTACCCGGATCGCCTGCCGTTTGTTGGATTGCGACAGCTGCCGTTGCGGCCAATATGACATCCGCCACCAATTCGTGCCCGAATGTGTGCGCCTGAGCCCGGACAATATCAGCGAGATCGCCTATTGGATGCCCGCCAGCTGTGCTTATCGGCGCATTTACGAGGGCAAGCCGCTTTATGACTGGCACCCGCTGATCTCGGGGCGGGCGCAATCTGTGCATGAGGCCGGAGCCTCGGTGCGCGGCTGGACAATCCCCGAATTCGAAATCCCCGTTGAAGAATGGGAAGACTATATCATTGAGGAGCCCCTGTGATGTTTTTTGCCTCTGACAATACCGGCCCGGTGCATCCGCAAGTTCTGGCGGCTCTGGAGCAAGCCAATCAGGGCTATGCCATGCCCTATGGCGGCGATGGTCTGATGGCGCGCTTGCAGGATCAGATCCGGGATGTGTTCGAAGCCCCGCAGGCGGTGGTTTATCTAGTGTCCACCGGCACCGCCGCCAATTCTCTGGCGCTGGCGACTTTGGCCGATCCGTGGCAGACGATTTTCTGCACCGATGTGGCGCATATCCACGAGGATGAATGCAACGCCCCTGAGTTTTTCACCGGCGGTGCCAAGCTCACCCCCATCCCCAGCCATAATGGCAAGCTGCGCCCCGAAGATTTGCACCGTAGCATCGAGGCCGAGGAAACCCGCGGTGTGCATGGCCCTCAGCGCGGGCCGTTGTCGATCACGCAGGTCACCGAGCGGGGCAGCGTCTATGATCTGGCTGAAATCAAGGCGCTGTGCGAAGTCGCCCACAGCTATAATCTGCCCTGCCATATGGACGGGGCGCGTTTTGCCAATGCGCTGGTGACGCTGGGATGCAGCCCGGCGGAGATGACATGGCAGGCCGGGATTGATGCGCTCAGCTTCGGGGCGACGAAAAACGGCTGTATGGCGGCTGAGGCGGTGATTTTCTTTGATCCGAAACATGCCTGGGAATTTGAGCTGCGGCGCAAGCGCGGCGGGCATTTGCCGTCGAAAAATCGGTTTATGGCGGCGCAGATGCTGGCCTATTTGCAGGATGATCTGTGGCTGAACAGCGCCCGCGCCGCCAATGCCGCCACCGCCCGGCTGGCCCGGGGGCTGCGGAGGGTGGATGGCTGTCAGTTTCTGTTCGAACCGCAAGCCAACATCATTTTCGCCGGCTTCAGCCGCGCCGCCCATAAACGGCTGCATCAGGCCGGAGCGCAGTATTATCTGTGGCAAGGGCAGTTAGACGGCGCAGATGATACCGAAATTCTGACCGCCCGGATGGTCACTGACTGGTCGGCACAGGATCAGGATATTGACCGCTTTCTGGAACTGGCCCATGGTTAGAGACAAACCTTGCCAGCCCCGAAACAAGCCTCTAAACCCTTCGCCATGACCCTATCCATCAGCAAACTGATCGCCACGTTTTTCTATACCGGCCTGCTGCGCCCGGCTCCGGGCAGCTGGGGGTCGGCGGCGGCGATACCAGTGGGGTATCTGCTCCATGTGGCCGGGGGCTTCCCGGCGCTGATGGGGGCGGTGGTGTTGGTGTTTTTTATCGGCTGGTGGGCGACTTGGGCCCAGACCCGCGGGCAGGACAATCACGACCCCAGCGAGATCGTGATCGACGAAGTCGCCGGCCAGTGGATCGCCCTGTTGCCGCTGTCCGCCGGGATGTGGTTTGCCGGGCAGGATCCGTGGCTGTTCCCCTATCCCGGCTGGGTGAGCGCCTTTATCTTTTTCCGCCTGTTTGACATCCTCAAACCCGGCCCGGTGGGCTGGGCGGATCGCAAATCCACCGCGTTCGGCGTGATGCTGGATGATGTCATCGCCGGTGTGATGGCCGCCATCGTGGTCACAGCCGCCGCGGCCTTTAGCCATCCGGTCTTGATGTGACCGGGCTGGTGGAAACCCTCCTGACCGCCTGCCGGGAGCAGGGCCAGACCATTGCCACCGCCGAAAGCTGCACCGCCGGGATGTTGGCCGCCGCGCTGACCGATCCGGCCGGAGCCTCTGCGGTGTTTGAGCGCGGCTTTGTCACCTATTCCAACACCGCCAAGCGCGAGATGTTGGGGGTGAGTGCCGACAGCCTACAGCGTTTCGGCGCGGTGTCTGAACAGGTGGCGCGTGAAATGGCCAGCGGGGCGCTGAACCGTTCCGGCACTGATCTGAGCGTTGCGATCACCGGCATTGCCGGGCCCGGGGGCTCGGATCACAAACCCGAAGGCCGGGTGTGTTTTGCCACCGCCCGCAAGGGGCAGGATGTGCGTTCGGAAACCGTTGAATTCGGCCCTCTGGGGCGGGCCCAAGTGCGGCAAGCGGCCACCGAACATGCGCTGAAGCTGCTCTGGCAGCGGATTGCCACAAGCGGCTGAAACCGGGTCCGGCTTAAGGCCGATTGGCGCGTTGCACCTTGGCGCGAAACCCGCTAGAGATCAGCAAAACATATGACCAATGGAGTGCACGATATGACCGAACCTTTACGCCTTGGAATTGCCGGTCTGGGCACTGTTGGGGTGGGCGTTGTCAAGATCATCCGCCAAAAGGCCAATCTGCTGGCTGCCCGCACCGGGCGTCCGGTGGTGATTTCGGCGGTCTCGGCCCGCTCGAAAGACAAGGATCGCGGCGTCAACCTGTCGGATTACGCGTGGGAAGACGACCCGGTTGCGCTGGCCACCCGCGATGATGTGGATGTGTTCGTTGAATTGATCGGGGGCTCGGAAGGGCCGGCGAAACAGGCGACCGAAGCCGCGATTGCCGCCGGCAAAGACGTGGTCACAGCCAATAAGGCGCTGCTGGCGGTGCATGGTCAGCAACTGGCCAGCGCGGCCGAGGCCGCCGATCGCGTGATCCGTTTTGAGGCTGCCGTGGCCGGGGGCATCCCGGTGGTCAAAGCGCTGACCGAAGGGCTGGCCGGCAATCAGATCGACCGGGTGATGGGGGTGATGAACGGCACCTGCAACTATATTCTGACGCGTATGGAAAGCTCGGGCCTGCCTTATGAGGATATTTTCGAGGAAGCCAACCAGCTGGGTTACCTCGAAGCCGACCCCAATCTGGATGTGGGCGGCATTGATGCGGGGCACAAGCTGGCGCTGCTGGCCGCGATTGCTTTTGGCACCAAGGTGAATTTTGACGGGGTCGATCTGGAAGGCATCGGCCGGATCACCATTGCCGACATCAAGCAAGCCGCCGATATGGGGTATCGGATCAAGCTGCTGGGGGTGGCGCAAATGACCGGGCGCGGGCTGGAGCAACGCATGTCGCCCTGTCTGGTGCCCGCCAACAGCCCGCTGGGTCAGCTCGAAGGCGGCACCAATATGGTGGTGCTGGAAGGTGATCATGTCGGCCAGATCGTGCTGCGCGGGGCCGGGGCGGGCGAAGGGCCGACGGCTTCGGCGGTGATGTCGGATGTTCTGGACATTGCCCGGGACATCCGGGTGTCGACCTTCGGCCAGCCGGCTGACACGCTGGAAAACGCCAGAGCCGCGGCCTCGACCACGCCTGCGCCTTACTATCTGCGCATGGAGCTACATGACAAACCCGGCGCTCTGGCCAAAATCGCCACCGCTTTGGGCAATGAGGGCGTGTCGGTGGACCGGATGCGACAATACAGCCATCAGGACGGCCCAGCGCCGGTGTTGATCGTCACCCACAAAACCACCCGCGCGGCACTGGATCTGGCGATCAAGGGCTTTGCCGCAACCGGGGTTGTGGCCACGGATCCGGTGGTGCTGCGCATTGAAACCGTCTGATGCGCCATCGCCATATCAGGAGGCTCCATGACCCGAGCGCTGTTGCTGATTGATATTCAACACGGCTTTGACGATCCCTATTGGGGCCAACGCAACAACCCGCAGGCCGAGGCCAATGCCGCCCGGCTGCTGAGCCGTTGGCGGGAAACGGGAGGGCCGGTTTTCCATGTCCGCCACCTTAGCCGCAATCCACTCAGCCCTCTGCAAGCGGGGACATCCGGGGCAGCGTTTAACCCGCTGGTCGCGCCCCGGCCCGGAGAACCCGCACTAGAGAAATCCGTCAATTCTGCCTTTATCGGCACCGGCTTGCAGCAGCTATTGCAGGAACGGGCGGTGCGCGATCTGGTGATCTGTGGGCTGACCACGCCGCATTGTGTGTCGACCTCGGCCCGGATGGCGGCCAATCTGGGCTATGGCGTGGTGCTGGCCCATGATGCCTGCGCCGCCTTTACCATCTGCGCCGATACCTCTTGGCAACCCTCTGCCCCGGCCCCAAGCGCAGAGCAAATCCACACCGCCGCGATCAATCATTTGCATGGCGAATTTGTCAGCGCCCAAAGCACCGAGACGATCCTTGGACACGCCCATGGCTGATTTCCTGAATGTCTCGCACTCACTAACCGGGCGGCGCTGGCGCGGCCCCGATGCCAATCAGGACCGTCTGGCACAGGCCATGGCACAAAGCACCCCCCTGCCCTTGCCGCTCTGCCGCATTCTGGTGCGCCGCGGGGTCAGCGCCGAAGACGCTCCGCTGTTCCTGTCCCCCACCCTGCGCGATCTGCTGCCGGACCCGCTATCGTTCAAAGACATGCAGCCCGCCGCCAGCCGCCTTGTGCAAGCCGCCAAAGCCCGCGAAAACATCGCGATTTTCGCCGATTACGATGTGGACGGAGCGACCTCGGCCGCGTTGCTGCTGGATTGGCTGGGGCAGATGGGGGTATCCCCCACCCTCTATGTGCCTGACCGGCTGACCGAAGGCTATGGCCCCAATATCCCCGCCATGCAAAAGCTGGCCCAAAGCCATTCTCTGATCATCTGCGTCGATTGCGGCACGATGGCACATGAGGCAATCAGCGCCGCTGCCCCGGCGGATGTGGTGGTGCTGGATCACCATCTGGGCGGCGAAACCCTGCCCGAAGCGCTGGCCGTGGTCAATCCAAACCGGCAGGATGAAAGCGGCGATCACAGCCAGCTCTGCGCCGCTGGCGTGGTGTTTCTGGCCTTGGTCGAGGCCAACCGGCAACTGCGGCAAACCGGCAGCAGCGGGCCCGATCTGATGGCCATGCTCGATCTGGTGGCCCTTGGCACGGTGGCCGATGTCGCGCCGCTGACCGGGGTGAACCGGGCGCTGGTGCGTCAGGGGCTGAAGGTGATGGCGCATCGCAACCGTATCGGTCTGGTGGCGCTGGCGGATCGGGCGAAAATCGACAGCGCCCCCAGCGCCTATCATCTGGGCTTTGTGCTGGGGCCGCGCATCAATGCGGGCGGGCGGATCGGCAAGGCCGATCTGGGGGCAAGGCTGCTGTCCTGCGCCAACCCGCATCAGGCCAGCGCCATGGCCGAACGGCTGGAACAACTGAACACCGAACGCCGCCAGATCGAAAATCAGGTGCGCGATCAGGCCATTGAGCAGGCGCAAGAGCGCGGGCTGGACGCTCCGCTGGTCTGGGCCGCGGGCGAAGGCTGGCATCCCGGCGTGGTCGGGATCGTCGCTTCGCGCCTGAAAGAAGCCACCAACCGCCCGGCGGTCGTGATTGGGCTGGAGGGCGACAGCGGCACGGGCTCGGGCCGGTCGGTCTCTGGGGTCGATCTGGGCGCGGCGATTGCGCGGCTGGTGGCCGAGGAGCTGTTGCTAAAGGGCGGCGGTCACAAAATGGCCGCCGGTCTGACCGTGGCCCGCGATCAGCTGGACGCCGCCATGCAGCGCCTGAGCGATCTTCTGGCCAAACAGGGCGCCGGAGCCGCTGGCCCCGCCGATCTGAAACTGGACGGGCTGCTGATGCCCGGCGCGGCCACGGTCGAATTGATCCAGCAGCTGGATCAGGCCGGCCCGTTCGGCGCCGCCGCCCCGGCCCCGCGTTTCGCTTTTGCCGATGCCCAGATCACCTTTGCCAAACGCATTGGCGAAAGCCATTTGAAGCTCACCTTTAGCGATGGGCTGGGCGCGCGGATCGAAGCAATTGCCTTCGGAGCCTTCGACAGCGCTCTGGGCCCGACCCTGCTGGAACATGGCGGCGCACGGTTTCATCTGGCCGGACGGCTTGAGATCAACACATGGGGCGGCCGCGCCCGTGTGCAGCTGCGGCTCGAGGATGCGGCCCCGGCGTGATCCGATTTGGCCTGATGAAAAAAATATGTGATTTTCCGCAAAATCCCTCTTGCGCAAGCCCATGACTTTGCCTAGATACGCCTCACGCTAAACAGTGGCCCGTTCGTCTATCGGTTAGGACGCCAGGTTTTCAACCTGGAAAGAGGGGTTCGATTCCCCTACGGGCTGCCACTTCTTCCGATAACATACTGATTATCACAGATTATTCCTTTTCTTTGTCCAACAACTTGGAAAGGTTGGACAATTTGCCTAGCTTTTTGAAGCCACTGTCGGCCAGCTTCGAGCGGTTTGCAGCCTTGGTGTAGGCCGAAGCTTGCGACGTGTCGGTGTGGGCAAGATAGGACGCAATCTCCCAGTCTGACGCCCCAGCATCAGCCAGCCTCGTCGCTCCCGCCTTCCGCAAGCCATGAATCGATCCCGGAACCCCAGCCTCGCGGCAACGATACTTGAACCAGTTCCCAAAGGAGGTAACCCTGTAAGGTTCCTGCACATTATCCTTGGGCAAAAACAGGTGCTGCCCTGGCGGGAGCAGCGCAAGCTCCTCGGCCAGTTCGGGGATTACCGGCAGGTCAGCTTCCACCCCTGTCTTGCCGCGCGCATACTCGATGCGAAGTCTGCCATCCTTGACACGGAGCATGTCCTTATTTGACTCACACAAGTCCTGCCGCGCCATTCCGGTATTAAGAGCGATGAGGATCGCCAACCTCGCCTTGGTGCCCTGCCCGTGGTGCATCAGGAACCGCGCAACTTCGGTTTCTGTCCAAGTATGGTAGCCACCCCTGCTTTCCTTGACACGATCCGCCAATTTTGCGGGGTTAGCTCCATCGTAGTCATGCTTCTTCGCCGCGAAATTATACAGCATCGAAAGGTTCTTCTTCACCGTGTTCGCTGCCGCCGGGCCATCTTTCTTGGCCATGAGCGCTTCGACATGTCGAACCTTCATGCGCGCAAAGGGCAAATCACCTGCTTGTTCACGAAGCCAATCGAACTGATAGCGCAGAGTCTCTTTACGGATCGGCGATGAGTATTTGTAGCGGTCGCTGCAGAGAAACTGCTCGATGAGCCAGCCAATTGTATCCCTCATGGCACGCGTCTTTGGCAGCTTCACGTGTTCCAATGCCGCTTCGTACGCCGCTTCAAAATCCGATGATCCGAAGGGGCCTGGTATATTCGTTCGGAAATCCCCCTTCTCGAAACGCCAGTAAATCCGCCCTTTCACAATATTTTTCCGAACATATGGATACTTCCTCCCTTTCCTGCGGCTCATTTCAACAGCCTGTCACAAGGATTGCTTCCACTGTCATTCAGGCTACCTTCCGGTACAATCACCACCCGACCGGTGCGATGATCCACCTCCACCCGACCGATCTTCAACCCTGCGGAAATCGCCGCCGCGATGCTGCGGGCAACCTCACCTTTTGTGACAATTGCAGGACGGTTAGCCATCATTTCTTTCCTGAATCTGAGGTGTCGGGCTCGACCATTTTTCGGGACAAGAACTCTTCGATAGCGTTTAACGGCAAATAATAGTTCGCACCAATCCTGATGTGACGTAGTTCACCGGTTCGAAGAAGGCTGCGTATCCTTCGCTCGGGCCAGCCCGTCTCTGACGCAAGCTGGCGCGGGGTAAGCAAATCTTGTGTCATATCTTCACTTTTCATTTGGGGTATATTATGCAACAATTGAGTACAGCTTGCCCCACAAAGGGGCACATTTGAGACCATAGGGCACAAAATGAAATGATGCAACACATAATTTCGCTGCTGCCAGAGAGGCTTCTGACCGTTCGCAAGCAGACTGGGGCGTCCCAAGTTGATTTTGCGACACGCCTTGGCGTTTCACCTCGGGCCTACAAAAATTATGAACTAGGCCTTAGGGATGTGCCTCTGAGCCTAATCGAGAGTATGCATCGAGAACTTGGCACCGATCTGAGCTGGCTTATTCTAGGCGAAGGAGCGTCAAACTCAGAAACCGCTCAGGGGATCATTCGCAAAATTGTTTTTGGCATCCGGACGTTCGAAGACACTAACGGAAATCGTTTATCAAAAGAAAAAACGGCAACAGTTTTTACCTACCTCTTCTCGCAAATGTCTAATGGGCGCGATTTTTCGGAGGCGGATATGCACGCATACTTGGAAACAACGCTTTAGGAGGCAAACAATGACAGCAGGAACCACTCTGCAGAATATCCTGTTCAATGAACGCTATATAGGCATTCGTGCGGTTAGGATAATGGCCGTCTTCGCGGCCATTTTTTCTGTTTCATATGGAGCCTTGCTCGTGTCCATGGCTTTAGCCGTCAGTCAGGCCGTGATACTTGTCATAGGACTTATCGCGGTTGTGACGATTAGCCTAACAGCCGGAATGGCCATAGTTCTCTGGATCATTAATCACTTGACCCGATCCTATCTGGACGCACCACAAGCAACGAGCAGCACAGCATGAGCAGTCCACACACCTCTGACCTCGGCTTCGAGGCCGATCTTTTCAAAGCCGCCGACCGCCTGCGCGGCAACCTTGAGCCGTCCGAATACAAGCACGTTGTCCTTGGCTTAGTTTTCTTGAAATACATCTCCGAGGCGTTCGAAGCCTACCACGCCAAGCTGACCGAAAACGAATACGCCGACCCCGAAGATCCCGAGGAATACTTGGCAAAGAATATCTTCTGGGTGCCGCAAGAGGCGCGCTGGTCGCATCTGCGCAACAAGGCGCGTGATCCGAATATCGGCAAGATCATCGATGACGCGATGGAAGCCATCGAGCGCGAACCCTCTAACGAGAAGCTGAAGGGCGTTCTGCCCAAAAACTACGCCCGCCCCACGCTCAATAAAGAAATGCTGGGAGACCTGATCGACCTCTTCTCCAAGATTGACATGGGCGGTAACGCGACCGAGGCGCGAGACTTGTTGGGCCGGGTATATGAGTACTTCCTGTCCGGCTTCGCCTCGTCCGAAGGCAAACGCGGCGGCGAATTCTTCACCCCCAGGTCAGTCGTCAAAACGCTGGTGGCCATGCTGGAACCGAAACAAGGACGGGTCTATGACCCCTGCTGCGGCTCGGGCGGCATGTTCATCCAGTCCGAGAATTTCATTAAAGATCACGGCGGTCGTCGCGATGACATCTCGGTCTATGGGCAGGAAATCAACTACACGACATGGCGGCTGGCGATGATGAACCTTGCCGTGCAGGGCATCGACCCCGAGATCAAGTGGAACAACGAAGGCTCCTTCATCCGCGATGAACTGCCCGACCTGCGCGCCGATTACATCCTTGCCAACCCGCCCTTCAACATCTCCGACTGGGGCGGCGAGCGGCTGGCCGAGGATGGGCGCTGGAAATACGGCACGCCGCCCAAGGGCAACGCCAACTACGCTTGGTTACAACATATCCTGCACCATCTGGCCCCGCGTGGCACGGCGGGCGTGGTTCTGGCCAATGGCTCCATGTCCTCGCAACAATCGGGCGAGGGCGAGATTCGCAAAGCCATGATTGAGGCAGACAAGGTCGATTGCATGGTCGCCCTGCCGGGGCAGCTTTTCTACTCCACGCAAATTCCCGCCTGCCTCTGGATTTTGGCCAAAGACAAGTCTGCCAACGGTCACCGTAACCGACGGGGAGAGGTGCTATTCATTGACGCGCGCCAGATGGGCCACATGATCAACCGCGTGCGCCGCGACTTTGACAAGAGCGAGATCGACAAGATCGCCGACACCTACCACCGCTGGCGGAACAAGGCGCCGGAACAGCCCTACAGGGACGAACCCGGCTTCTGTGCCAGTGCCGATCTGGAGACGATCCGCAAGCATGACTACGTCCTGACCCCGGGCCGCTATGTTGGCACTGTGGATGAAGAGGACGACGGCGTCCCGTTCGAGGAAAAATTCGCCGCACTCGCAGCCCAGCTTGATGCGCAACTCACTGAAAGCGCCCGCATGGCTGACCTGATCCGCCGCACCCTTGGGCGCATCCCGACCAGCACGGGAGACGCGTCATGAAGCTAGAACTGTCGTCATTTGAAAATGCCCTTGCCTCGTTGGACGAAGCTCTGGTGGAATATGACCGCACACAAAGCCAGTTCGTCAAAGACGCCTGTATTCAGCGATTCGAATACACCTATGCACTGGCCCACAAACTGCTGAAGCGACAGTTGGAGATGATGTCACCCAACCCGTCCGAGATCGACCAGATGAGCTTTCCCGACATGATCCGGTCTGGTGCGGAACGCGGACTGCTGGCCAATGGCTGGGATGAGTGGCAACGCTTTCGCCATGCACGCAATGCGACCAGCTATGCTTACAACGAGAAAAAAGCCAATGAGGTTTTTTCCCGCATCCCCGCCTTTCGGGACGAGGCTGCGTTCCTGCTAGACCGCTTGCAGGAGCGTAACGCGGCATGAAGGGCAAGATCGACATCAGCCCCGAGCAGTTGAAGATCGTGCAGGGGATATTGAAAGATCACCTGCCGGGGGGCACGCTGGCCTGGGCCTTTGGCAGCCGTGTGACATGGACGGCAAAACCCTTTTCCGATCTGGACATCGCGCTGGAAGGAGCCGCCCCCCTGCCCTCCGATGTGCTGATCGACCTGGACGAGGCGTTCGAGGCCTCCGATCTGCCGTGGAAAGTGGACGTGATCGACCTGAACGCGGTGTCGCCGGAGTTTCGGGCGATTGTGGAGCGGCAGAGGGTGCCTGCGGATTGGGAAGAGATAAACTTATCCGAAGTCTTTATTGTTTCTTCGGGACTGTCAAAACCGCGTTCGGAGTTTGGCTCCGGTTTCCCATTTCTCACTTTCAAAGATGTTTTTTACAATACTTTTATCCCGTCAGAATTGGGTGGCCTAGTTGCTTCGACCGAGAGTGAACGTGCTAAACACTCTATTCAGAGAGGAGACGTTTTTCTCACAAGAACGAGTGAAACATTCGACGAGCTTGGTATGAGTTGCGTTGCGCTAGCCAATATTCCACACGCTACTTTCAACGGGTTCACGAAGCGCCTCAGGCCCAAAAAACCAAAGAAGATTATCCCTGAATATTTGGGCTATTATTTCAAAAGCCCAAAATTTAGGAGTGCGGTCAATGCCGTTTCTACGATGTCCACGCGCGCAAGTCTGAACAACAGCATGCTCGCTGTTTTGCCCCTTGTTCTGCCACCTCTTTTCGAACAATCAAACATTGCTCAAGTCTTGAAGGCATTCGACGATAAAATCGAGCTAAACCGGCGGATGAATGAAACCTTGGAGGCGATGGCGCGGGCGGTGTTTCGGGATTGGTTCGTCGATTTCGGCCCCACCCGCCGCAAGGCCGCAGGGATCACCAACCCCGCCGCCATCCTCGGCGGCCTCCTCCCCGACCCCACCAAAGCCGCCGATCTCGCCGCCCTCTTCCCCGACAGATTCGGAGCGAAGGACCTGCCCGAGGGGTGGGAAAAGCGACCGTTGGATAAAATCGCAGACTTCCTGAACGGATTGGCATTACAGAAATATCCAGCAAAACCCCACGAAGACAGCCTCCCTGTCATCAAGATTGCTGAGCTGCGAAATGGCGTATCCGCAAAGTCCAATCGTGCGTCCCGCGAAGTGCCAGAAAAGTATATACTCAAGGATGGGGATTACATCTTTTCTTGGTCCGGTAGCCTCATGGCCAAGTATTGGACCGAAGGCGAAGGCGCACTCAACCAACACCTCTTCAAAGTGACCTCCAAGTCTCATCCAATGTGGGTCGTTTCGGGATGGGTTGAACACCACTTGGCAGAGTTCCAAAGGATCGCTGCCGCAAAGGCAGTGACGATGGGGCACATCAAGCGTTCTCACTTGTCGGAAGCGATGTGTGTTCTGCCCCATGAAAAGGCTCTTGAGCTGATGGGGCAGGTCATAGAACCGCTTATGGCTCTAATCATCCAAAACAGCTTGGAAAACCAAACCCTCGCCGCCACCCGAGACCTCCTCCTCCCCAAACTCATGTCCGGCGACCTCCGCCTGACCGGCACGGAGGGTGCGGCTTGAAGAAGGAAGTGAAACAGCTTCGTGAGAAGGCGATCAACGCGCTTGTGCTGTCCATCGACCACTTCAACAGGCCGTGGGATCGAGGCCGCACCGAGGCCGTGTTGATCTTGATGGATCACTCGTTCGAGATGCTGTTAAAGGCCGCAATCAGGCACAAGAACGGAAAAATCCGCAAGCCACGCGAGAAGCAAACAATCGGTTTCGATGCGTGCGTTCGCAAAGGCCTGACCGATGCCAGCCTGAAATTCCTTTCCGAAGAGCAGGCGCTTACGCTTCAGACGATCAACGGGCAAAGAGATGCAGCACAGCACTACCTCGTCGACATGTCGGAACACCAGCTCTACTTCTATGCGCAAGCCGGGGTTACGCTTTTCCGTGACATCCACGATGCGGTTTTCGAGGAAAAGCTCATCCTTGAGCTGCCAGAACGTGTCCTGCCCATATCAACAACTGCGCCGCGCGACCTAACCACGCTGTTTGATCAGGAAGTGGAAGAGATCAAGTCGCTACTTGCCCCTGGTACGAGGCGAAAGATGGATGCAGTGGCAAAAGCCCGCAGCCTCGCCGTGCTGGAGAGCGCCGTAAATGGCGACTACGAACAACCCAGTGACGGTGAACTGGAAAAAGTCTGTAAGCGCCTCAGTGAAGGCGAAGCCTGGACAGGCGTATTCCCTGGCGTCGCTGCGATCAACATTTCCGCAGAGGGCGAAGGTCCAACGCTTTGCCTGCGCTTGACCAAGAGGGAAGGGTTACCTGTTACCCTGCTCAAAGAGGGCGAAGGGTCCGGTGCGGCGGTCGCTCTGAAACGCGTCAACGAACTGGATTTCTACAGCTTGGGAGCTAAGGACCTCGCAGGAAAAGTTAGCTTAACTGTCCCGAAGTCGCGGGCATTGGTCGACTACCTGAAGCTTCGGGATAACCCTGATTACTTCAAGGAATTTAAGATTAGTGGAGTGACGCACGCCCGATATTCTCCGAAGGCAGTCAAGGCCATGAAGGATGCGCTCCAAGATGTGTCGATTGAGGACGTATGGGCACAACATAAGGCTAAAGCGGTAAAAAAGTGATGATTGAAAGCCAACTGATTGCAGCGAGGCGCTTGTACTGATGAGTGACCTTTACCCCAACATCGACGCCTTTTGCCGTCACTGGTCCAATGCGGCGATGCTTCAGCATACCTACGAGGCGCTGGAACGCGAGTTCAAAGCCGGGAACGACGGCTGTATCGACGCCGCCAAGAGCATCCTCGAATGCGCTTGCAAGACCTTGGTCGAGGAACTGGATGATCCGATCAAGCCTATTCGGGAACGCTCTGACAGCCCCATAAAGAGCGACAACCCCAGCCTCGGAAATTGGCTGACAGCTGCCATCCGCCTGCTTAACCTTGTCGATGATCGCACTGACCCTCTGAACAGGGTGATTTCGCAGTACAACACACTGACGGTCGAGTTGGGTAATTTTCGCAAAAAGGCCGGGCCACTTAGTCATGGCAAGCTGGGCTTTGTGAATCGACTAAGTGAACACCACCGGCGAATGGCGATAATCGCAGCCGACACGGTGATCGGCTTCCTGCACGATGCCTATCTAGATCAGCAGACGGACCCTGTACGAACGTTTGAGCCTTACGAGCGCTTCAGCGTCTTTAATGAAAAAATTGATGCTTACGTTGGCTTTGCGGGTGCGCGGATCGAAGATGGAAGATTGATCGTCGGTATTGAACTGGAAGAGTTCGATACCAGACGCATCGACATCAGCGTATCCCAACTGCTGTTCGGCGTTGAGCGGCAGACTTACAAGGAGGCGCTCCGCCGGACGGCTGCTCTTCCGCTTCCTGAACCCGAGGAGGAAGCCGTTGATGATTAACGAAGACTTGGTCGAACAGGCCGCGCTGGCCATTTTGCAAGATCAGGGCGTCCCCTATCTGGGTGCGGATGTGATCTCGCCCGATGGCACAGCGCCTGAGCGCGCGTCCTATGGCGAGATTCTGTTGATAAGGCGGCTGGAAGAGGCCGTTGCGCAGTTGAACCCTCACATCCCCGAAGATGCCCAACGGGACGCGCTGCGCCAGATCACCGGGTCGGCGTCGCAAAGCCTGACCGAGGAAAACCGGCGCATCCATGCGCTGCTGGTCAATGGCGTGGACGTGGAGTTCAAGGCGGATGACGGAACGATTCGGGGCGACAAGGTATGGCTGGTCGATTTCGAGAACCCCCAGGCCAATGACTGGCTGGTGACAAACCAGTTCACCGTGATTGAGGGCAAGCACAAGCGCCGCCCGGATGTTGTCGTGTTCCTGAACGGCCTACCCGTAGCGGTGATCGAACTGAAGAACGCCGCCAGCGAGGCCGCGACCATCGAGAATGCCTTTGCCCAACTTCAAACCTACAAACAGCAGATTCCATCCCTGTTTCGCACGAACGCAGTGCTGATCAGTTCCGACGGCTTGTTGGCGAGGATCGGTTCACTGACAGCCAATGAAGAGCGTTTCATGCCGTGGCGCTCTGTCACCGGGGCGGTCGGGGATTTCACGCCTGAAGGTCCGCAGGAGATGGCGACGCTGCTCAGGGGCGTGTTCGACAAGGGGCGCTTTTTAGAGCTGTTGCGCGATTTTACGGTGTTTGGCGATATGGGCGATGGCCCTTTCAAGATTATCGCGGGGTATCACCAGTTTTTCGGCGCGCGAAAGGCTTTGGTGAGTGCCGTCGAGGCTTCCCAGCCAGAGGGCAACCGCCGTATCGGTGTTATCTGGCACACACAAGGGTCTGGCAAATCACTGCTTATGGCGTTTTTCGCCGGGTTGCTGGTGCGCAGTTCCGCGATGCAAAATCCGACCCTGATCGTCCTGACCGACCGCAACGATCTGGATGACCAGCTTTTCCAGACCTTTGCCATGACGAAGGACCTGATCCGGCAGACGCCCGAGCACGCGGAAAGTCGGGAAGAGCTGCGCGATTTGCTGGCCCGGCAATCCGGCGGCGTGATCTTCACCACCATGCAAAAGTTCACCCCTGAGAAAGGCGAAGAGCGTTTCCCAACTCTGACTGACCGTCGAAACGTGATCGTCATCGCCGATGAGGCGCATCGCAGTCAGTATGGGCTGGATGCCAAGGTTAACACCAAGACCGGTGAGCGGAAATACGGCTATGCGCACTATGTACGTCAAGCGCTTCCGAATGCATCCTTTGTCGGCTTTACCGGGACACCGATTGAGACCGCAGACGTAAACACCCCAGCAGTTTTTGGGGACTATGTCGATATCTATGACATTACGCGGGCCGTCGAAGACAAGGCGACAGTGCCGATTTACTATGAGAGCCGGTTGGCCCGTATCGAACTTAACGAGGACAAAAAGCCGAAGATCGACGAAGACGTCGCGGCGATCCTTGAAGACGAGACATTGTCCGAGCAGGAAAAGACCAAGGCCAAATGGAGTACCGTTGAGGCACTGGTTGGTGCAGAAAAGCGGCTAAAACAAGTTGCCGCAGACCTTGTAGAGCACCTTGAAGCGCGGACTTCTGCCCTTGGCGGCAAAGCTATGGCCGTTTGCATGAGCCGCCGTATCTGCGTGGCGCTCTATAAGGAAATCATCGCCCTTCGCCCAGGCTGGCATTCTGACGACGATGCATCTGGCGCGGTCAAGATCGTCATGACTGGCTCGGCATCGGACCCGCTCGAATGGCAACCTCATATCGGAAACCAGAAAAGGCGTGACGATTTGGCCAAGAGGGCTCGCGACCCTGATGATCCTCTGAAGCTGGTCATCGTAAGGGATATGTGGCTCACCGGCTTTGACGCCCCCTGCATGCACACAATGTATGTCGACAAGCCTATGCGTGGACATGGTTTGATGCAGGCCATAGCAAGGGTAAATCGGGTATTTCGCGATAAGCCTGGCGGGCTTGTTGTCGATTACATCGGCATTGCCCAAAACTTAAAGAACGCTCTGTCACAGTATTCCGACGCTGATCGCGAACGCACCGGAATCGACGAGGAGCAAGCTGTCGCGCTTCTCGCTGAAAAGCTCGATGTCGTGCGCCACATGTTTAACGGTCACAACTACAGCTCAGGCCTTCATGGCACGGCGCAGCTTCGCTTAAAAGCGCTCGGTGATGCCGTCGATTGGATCGTTGGGCGACAAGCTCAGACTGCGCGTCAGAAAACATCTGATGTCGATAAAAAGAAAGAGCTTTCGCGGTTTCAGGATGCTGTCCTTGCACTGTCACGCGCATTTGCTCTGGCGTCGTCCAGCGACCTCGCAAAGGAGGTTAAGGATGAGGTTGGTTTCCTTCAGGCCATACGCGCAGCGATGACCAAAACCAGTGCCAAGGGCAAGCTCTCGTCACGCGCCAAGCAGTTTGCTATCGAGCAACTCGTCAACAAAGCCGTCGCCGATGCGGAAATCGTAGACATCCTACATGCGGCAGGTATCAAAACACCGGATATCTCCATCCTGTCAGACGAATTCCTTCTCGAAATACAGTCTATGGAACGAAAGAATCTTGCGTTGGAGGCGTTAAAGAAACTCCTGAATGGCGAGATCAAAAGCAAAGCCAAGAGAAACGTTGTTGAAAGCCGCGCCTTCAGTCAGCGTCTTGAAGAAGCCGTTGCTCGCTATCATGCCAACGCGATTTCTACAGTCGAGATGATACAGACTCTCATTGATCTGGCCAAAGAGGTAAAAGCCTCAGCGGCCCGTGGCGAAGCCGAAGGCTTGTCCGACGAAGAACTGGCCTTTTACGACGCCTTGGCACAGAACAACAGCGCCGTCGAGGCAATGGGCAACGACCAACTGCGCCTGATCTCCCATGAACTGCTTGAACAGGTTCGCAAGAATGCAACTGTCGATTGGCACAAAAAGGAAAGCGCGAGGGCTAGAATGCGGATCTTAGTCAAACGCATTCTCAAGAAATACGGCTATCCCCCTGATTTATCAACAGAAGCTGTTCAGACGGTGTTGGAACAGGCCGAGGCCCTGTTAAAGGAGGTGGCCATTTGATCGTGCTCTTTGCCAGTGGCCAGCTTTCGGATTCCCTGCGAGGCAGGACAAGGGATTGAATGACACTACCCTGCATGCTCCTCTTCCGGCTTTACCAACTCGACATGGCTGATGCCAAGCGCCTGAGCTAGTTCGTAAAGCGTGATCACAGTCGGGTTCCGTTTTCCCTGCTCCAAACCGCTCAAATATTGCTGGCTGAACCCTGAACGCTCCTCGATCTGCTCCTGTGTCAGACCCTTCTCCCGACGCAGGCGAGCGAAATTTCGACCTACCAGTTTACGCATATCCATGCGAGCCAAAGTCGTGGTTTACATACTTTAATGTTATCAACTATAATATGTAATTGTGGCATTTTCCGGCGATTTGGTGAGGGACAAAATGAAGAAGTTTTCCTTTAGCTTAGTGTTCTGTAGCGTTTTTGCTGCTGTCACCACGTTTTTGCCCATTCCCGCCCACGCCCAAGATCATCTGACCGAAACGCTGACGCCAGCCCCGCGCCCTTACCCCTACGCAATCCTCGACATTCAGCCGGGGGCGGACGCGATGGAGGCAAGCAGCATGTTCGGGGAGCGGATGATGCTGATCCTCGTGCCAGAGCAGGTTGCGCTGCGGGTCGAGAATGGCGAGGGACGCGCATTTGCGTTGACCTTCGATCAAAAACTGGTGACGCAGGGCGTGGGTCTGCACACCCGAATGGGGCGCGATCCCTATGCCGAGATCACCGCCACGCTGGCGACCGAGGCCATGGGCGGGCGGGTGCTGCAAATCCGGCGCACGATCCGCGAGCCCAACGAGAACCTGCCGGAACCCGCCGCGCTGATCGCACAGTTGGAAGAGCGCTATGGCCCACCGTCAAAGCGTGACGGCAGTGGTGCGACTTGGGCTTGGAGCGAGGACGGCTTCATCCCCGATCTCGACGGCCAGCCGCTGCATGAAATCACGACAATTGATCAGCGCGGCACCCGCAAGACGACACAATACCGACCCTGCACCAGCTATTCCCAGGGGGCCGAGTACCGTTTTCGCCAACACCGCGAAACGCCGATCATGCCGGGGTGCACCGCGCTTTTCTCGGTTGGCTTCAAGGGTGGTGCGCAGCTCTCGACCGTCAGCTTTTCGCTGACCGATTTCGACCTGATTCGCCAGCATGTGGCTGAGGTGGACCGCCAGATCATTGAAGCCTTGAGCTCCGACGCGCCGGTAGCGCCCTCTGATATGGACCTATGACACGATGACAGACACTACACCTGAATCCCAGACCTGCCCATTCTGCTACACCGAGATGGATGTTCGGGCTGATGT
>PDWJ01000963.1_pt1 | contig 38308 bp, 39 predicted proteins | sample 1430881 | NCBI WGS metagenome assembly PDWJ01 (sample SAMN01162460, study PRJNA174530) | Oral metagenome, whole genome shotgun sequencing project. | biome: Marine environment; feature: Marine mammal; material: Swab sample of the gingival sulcus; isolation source: swab sample of gingival sulcus...
AACTGCAGCAACTACTTACGAAAAGAGATCTTCAGGAGGCTGATAATAAAAACTGTAACCAGTTGTCCCTCTTCTAGTTAAGATGGGACACCAGTGACTCTTCTGCTATGCTCTGCTGTTATCCTCTCCGTATGAATCTGCATAAAGCAAGCTGCAGATTGCCGGAGCCTCGCAGAGAACATGGCTGCTATACACTTGAAGGAACCTTACATTTTTTTCATACTACAATATTGGGGAATAATGCTGTTGTTGCTCTAAGGAAAGGGAAAGCAATGGGAAAGACATTTGCTCAGAAGGTGCTTGAAAGGGCTTCCGAAAAATCTGTTTTTCCTGGAGATACAGTTCTGGCAGAGCCTGATCTGGTGCTGCCATGGAACAGCAGATCAGGAATAATCGGAAAGCTGGAGAGTGCTCTTCATGGAGGGATTATCAAGTATCCTGACAGGATTGCTTTTGTGCTGGAAAATGTTATTCAAGGTGTTGCAGGTGGAGATGCCGTAAGTCTTTCTGAAATTTGCGGTTTTCTTAGAAAAAATAAAATAGAAAAATTATACGATATCGGATGCGGCACATGCCATCAGGTAATTTCAGAAAATCATCATGCCCTGCCAGGAACTATTATGGCGGGTAGCTACAGAGATATAAGCACTTACGGGGCATTCAACGCCTTCACCGCAGAGATCAGTTCAGCGGAGACTGCGGATTTACTTGTAACAGGCAGAATCGGTATCAGAGTACCTGAGACCATTGATGTTAATCTCTCAGGCATTTTGCCTGAGAGAGTGGCAGCTGTGGATCTTGCGCTTACTATTCTTGGTGAAATTGGTTCAGTCCGTTTAAAAGGTAAAACTCTGGAGTTTCATGGAGCTTCAGTTTCAACCCTGCTGATACACCAGCGTATGACTATTGCAAGTATGTGTTCCCAGGGGGAGCTTGCGGTTTTTCCTGCCGACATAATAACCCAGAACTATTTTTTCAGTACCGATTATTGTTCAGGGGCCCTTTGGAGCGATTTTGATGCTGATTTTTGTAATACTTTGGAATTCAGCATGGATGAGATAGTGCCAGTGGTGTCAAAGCTTTCTTTAGAAGACAATGTTTGTCCTGTGCTTGAGCTGCCGAAAACCAGTGTTGATCAGGTGTATCTGGGGGGCCTGACCAGCGGCAGAGTGGAAGATCTCAGAGCTGCCTTGAAAGTAATGAAAGAGCGATCCGTTGTTCCTGCAGTAAGAATGTTTGTTGAACCTGCCAGCAGGAACGAATACATGAAAGCTCTGCAGGAAGGTCTTATTGAGCAGTTTGTAAATGCAGGCGCAGTAGTGCTTCCTCCTGGATGCGGTCTGTGTACCGAATTGGTGAACGGGATTCTGGCTCCTGGGGAAGTATGCCTTTCAACTGCTGACATAAATCCAATGGAAGAATCTGGCGATAAGGAAGCATTCATATATCTTGGCAGTCCTGAAACAGCTGCAGCATCTGCTGTAACAGGTTTCATTACTGATCCCAGGGAGGTGTAGCATAGGCGGCTGCTTCAGGAACCATACAGAAACCTGCTGGCTTTTTTCTGATGAGTATATGGAGGATTGCCATGCAAAAGCTGAATTCCTGTGCTTGAAAGAGATTGAACCTTTGTTCAGCGAAAAAAGTGAATTCGGCAGAAGAACCTTCGCAGGTTATTGTTTACCATATGGTTCAGTCAGAGAACATACTCCTCTTCTGTTTAGTTATTCCGGATCAGGCGCCCTTGCTCCGGAATCATCAGCTATAGTATGCTATCGCTTTTTTGGCAGTTCAGTCTTTTCAGATATCCCTGAAGGGCTGGAACGCTGGAATTTCAGTGATGAGTTATCTGTTGCTGCTGAAAACCTTGCAGCAGATGAGAAGAGCTTTGACTTCCAGCCGTTTTTTGCGAAGAAAACTCGAAAACCTGAAACTGGCTGTTTTTTCAACATTATAAAGGAGAACAATGCATAGCATTCTGCTTGCCGTACTTGTTGCCTCTCTTCCTGGAGGTCTGGGGTTTGGTGTAGGTACCTCAGTTTCCAGTCTGGCTCCTGCAGAAGAGCAATATGATTCCAGATTCAGAACTCCTGGAGCTGCATACGGGCTTGTCTTTTCCCTTGATGCCCCTGGGCCTGTAGTGTTCCATATTGGTGGAGAGTACTTCTGCAAGAAGGCAAGTACTGACTGGGACGGAGAAACAAAGGCCATTCTTTTCTGGGCTTTTCCCTGCGGACAGTTCTCTCCGATGGATGGATTCGGGCTTTTCGCCGGCCCGGGGATAGTTGGTTTGACCGGTGACTATTCCGGTACTGATGATTTCGGAAGCTTCATTGAGGAAGAGGGTTCAAGTGTGGGATTCGGAGTATCAGCAGGTGCTGATATCCATCTGTGGGGGCCTCTTTCTGCCAGAATGGGGTACAGGATGACCTGGATTGACATGAAAAGCGATAAGGTTATCAAAGACGGAGAGGAATCTGTAGTCTACCCGGCTGTGGAAACTGATCTGGGGTATTCCCAGTATTCCTTTACGCTTAATGTGGATCTGATACCGGTAGACGAAGCCGGTACTTGATAATTGTGAACCTTGCGAAGCCGGCGTGGCTCAGTTGGTAGAGCAGCTCACTCGTAATGAGCAGGTCATCGGTTCGAATCCGATCGTCGGCTCCAGCGTTTGGCTCCCGGGAGGGACAGCACTTTGAATAAACCCATAATAAGCGGTTCAGGTATAAGGGGTATCTTCGGACGGTCACTTACCGTGCAGGATGCCTGCAGTTTTGCCGCAGCATTCGGCGAACTTGTCGGTCCAGGCAGGGTTATTGTCGGCCGTGATACCAGAAAAAGCGGCCCTGCAGTTGAAGCTGCAGTCTGTGCAGGGCTCATGGGAACAGGTTGCACGCCTGTTCTTATAGGTGTTGCGCCTACACCTACAGTACAGCTTGAAGTAACCGGAAATAATGCCAGAGGCGGTATTGCTGTAACCAGCAGCCACAATCCAGGACAGTGGAATGCTCTTAAACTAATTGATTCAGATGGAGTTTTCCTCAGAACAGACCGGCGAAAGAAACTGATGGAGCTTCTCAAAGAGCCCCGCAAGTGGGTGAACTACAGGTCTGCTCCAGTGGCGGAACACATAGACGGAGCTGTTGAAAGGCATGCGGAACTGGTTGCCGGGCTGCCTATGGTGACAAGAGAAGGCAGAAAGCTCAAAGCTGTTCTGGATGTTACAGGGGCCACCGGTGGCCTTCTTGGGCCTGCAATGATGGATGCGCTGGGTGTGGAATGGGTAATCATCAACGGTGAGATGACCCCTGACGGTGACTTTCCCAGAGAGGCTGAACCAAGAACGGAAAGTCTTTCCATGCTTGGTGAAGAGGTCAGAAAAAGGAATGCTGATATAGGATTTGGTTTTGATCCAGACGGCGACAGACTGGTTCTGGTTGATGAAAAAGGCAGGGTTATAGGTGAGGAATTCACCATAGCTCTGGCTATTGATCATGTTCTTTCATTGAAAAAAGGCCATGTAGTTGTAAATCTATCCACTTCAAGTCTCTCTCAGAATGCAGCTGAAAGACATGACTGCAGTCTCTTCAGAAGCCCTGTAGGTGAAGTTAATGTTGTGGAGGAAATGGATGCGCAGGGTGCAGATATAGGTGGTGAAGGTAACGGTGGTGTAATTCACAGGGACTGCCATATGGGCAGAGACAGCGCAGTGGGTATGGCATATATCATCTCATGGCTCAGAAATCATCCGGAGCAAACCCTTTCCGCCTGGGCAGACAGTTTTCCCGAATACATCACAATGAAGACTAAAGTGGAGTTTTCAGGAGATTTCAGTGTTCTTGAAGCAGGGCTGACGGAAGCTATGGGAATGCCTGATGACAACAGGGACGGACTATGGTGGAAGAGAGAAGGCGGCTGGGTTCACATACGACCCTCAGGAACAGAACCTGTGGTCAGGTTTATCTCTGAAAATACATCTCAGCATGTTCTGGACACAGATTACGCCGTTTTCAGAAAGGTTCTTGCATGTGTGGAATAGTGGGATATGTAGGTCATGGCAGAGCGCTGGATGTGCTTATTGGTGGCCTTAAGAGGCTTGAATACAGAGGTTACGATTCTGCAGGATACTCCCTTCAGACTGACCACTCCCTTACGGTAAAGAAGTGCATGGGCAGGGTTGCAGACCTTGAGAATATGGACCCGGGACCAGCCGCCTGTGCCACAACCGGTATTGCCCATACCAGATGGGCAACTCACGGTGAACCCTCTACAATTAATGCTCATCCCCACAGCGATTCAACAGGACGGATATCCCTGGTTCACAACGGTATCATTGAGAACTACAAGTCCCTGAGAAAAAAGCTGCTCAAAAAGGGTATCTCATTCGATTCTGATACAGATACTGAAGTGCTTGCTAAACTTGTTGGCAGTGAAGTTGAAAAAGGCAAGGATCTGTTCACAGCAGTGAAGGATGCTCTGGCTCAGGTCAGGGGTGCATACGGCATAGCCGTTCTCAGTGCAGATCAGCCATCCACACTGGTGGCAGCCAGATATGGAAGTCCCCTTGTTGTAGGTGTCGGCCAGGGTGAAAACATCGTAGCCAGTGATGTGGCAGCTATTGTCTCCCACACGAGAAATGTTATCTACCTGGAAGAGGGAGAAATAGTTGAGATAACAGCAGGTGCCATCTCCTCCAGCGCTTCCGATCCGAAAATGAGCAGAGACAGAATACAGCATGTCGACTGGGATCTGGCTGAGATTGAGAAAGACGGATTTGATCACTACATGCTCAAGGAGATTTATTCTCAGCCTGAATCTCTGAGAAATGCTATCAGAGGCAGGCTGGATATGGAGCATGGAACTGCTCACCTGGGAGGCCTTGATCTCACTGCAGAAGATATGCAGAGCATTCGAAGAATAGTGATAACCGCATGCGGCACATCCTGGCACTCCGGGCTCATAGGCAAGTATGTCATTGAGAACCTGTCCCGTGTTCCAGTTGATGTTGAGTACGCCAGCGAGTTCAGGTACCGTGATCCTGTCCTTGAGGACGGTACGGTCATGCTTGTAATAAGCCAGAGCGGTGAAACTGCGGATACGCTTGCAGCCCTCAGGCTGGCAAAGAAACGGGGGATCAAGACCTTCGGTATTGTTAATGTTGTAGGCTCCACTATTGCAAGAGAAACCGACGCTGGTGTTTACATACACGCAGGCCCTGAAATAGGTGTAGCCTCCACCAAGGCTTTCACCAGCCAGACAATGATACTCTCTCTGATAGCGCTGGCACTTGGAAGGGCCAAAGGCAACCTGACTCGTAAGGAAGGCCAGTCCATCTGCCGTGATATTATGGCGATTCCTGATAAGGTTGAATCAATTCTGGCAGGAAGTGAAGCTATCAGGGACATCTCCAGGCAGTTCACATACGCCAATAATTTCCTCTATCTTGGCAGAGGAGTAAACTATCCTGTGGCTCTTGAAGGGGCTCTGAAACTCAAGGAGATAAGCTACATTCATGCTGAAGGTTATCCTGCTGCAGAGATGAAGCACGGCCCGATAGCCCTTATAGACGACCTGATGCCGGTTGCTGTTGTTGCAGTGAAGGATGCAGCTTACGAGAAGGTCATCTCCAACATTCAGGAGGTAAAGGCCAGACGAGGAAGGGTGCTTGCCATAGCAACAGAGGGCGACAGAGAAATAGAAAACCTTGCTGACTGGGTGCTGGAGATCCCCTCAGTTGATGATATGCTGGTTCCTATTCTCTCAGTGATACCTCTGCAGCTCCTTTCTTACTATGTGGCAGTGGCCAGAAACTGTGATGTTGACAAACCCAGGAATCTTGCGAAAAGCGTAACAGTAGAGTAAAAATACCTTTACACGCTGTCCGTGCCTTACACAAGGCGTGGCTGAACAGGTGCGAAAAGCGTAACAGTAGAGTAAAAATACCTTTACACGCTGTCCGCACCTTACACAGGTCATGGCTGAACAGGTGCGAAAAGCGTAACGGTAGAGTGATTACCAGGTCACGCTGTCCGCGCCTTACACAGGTCATGGCTGAGCAGGTGCGAAAAGCGTAACGGTAGGGTGATTACCAGGTCACGCTGTCCGCGCCTTACACAAGTCGTGGCTGAACAGGTGCAAAAAGCGTAACGGTAGAGTGATTACCAGGTCACGCTGTCCGTGCCTTACACAGGTCATGGCTGAGCAGGTGCGAAAAGCGTAACAGTAGAGTAAAAATACCTTTATACGCTATCCGCATCTTACACAAGTTATGGCTGAGCAGGTGCATAATGGATATCTTCTGCTTTTTCCAGATATGCATCCCTGTCTGGAATAAGATATGGAAGAACAGGCAGGAACGGGGAATCTCATTTCAGTGTCCGGTCTTGACACAAGACCCTGTTCATTGTGAAGTTGTACATCGGGGAAATCAGTTGTTTCTTTCAGAGGTAGTTGATGGCTTTCAATCGTTTTTTCAGCAGAGAAACACTTCAGATAGTTTCAAGATTCCTTATGCGGATTCTTAAGACCGTAGGTACATTCTTTCACGCAATGTATGTTGAGTGGGGGAGAGATAATGTTTTCTTCGGAGCAGCTGCTATAGCCTTTAATGTTCTTGTTACGCTGATTCCTCTCACTGTTCTTATCTTTCAGATATCTGCATTTGCTGTAATGGGCAACATCTCTATCAGAGAAGAGTTCATTAACTGGCTTACAGAACTTAATCCCTTTGTTCCGGAACATCTGATTTCAGATCTGGAACAGGCAGTTCTCGGCGGCAGATCCACAATCAGCATCATAGGTTTCGTTACTCTGCTGTGGATGGTGAGCAGACTGTTCGGAACTGTAAGAACTGCTCTGGATAAGGTTTTTGAAGCACCTGGAAGGCACATTGTACTTGGCAAACTCTATGATTTTCTGCTGGCTGTTCTGGTTGCTGTCTGTTTCATTCTTGCTGCTGTTTTTACCATCGCAGCAAGGCTTGCAGTTGACACACCTGCAGGGGAGTTCCTTACTTCTCAGCCTGTTATAGGTCCTGCTCTATCCGGCATAACTGCCCGAATACTCAGTGAGACTTTTACATTTCTTATGTTCTTCCTGCTCTACTGGGCAGGGCCCAACAAAAGAATGTCTGTTAAAATGTGTATCACAACTTCAGCTCTCGCAATGGTTTTTGCCAGTCTGGGAACAAGTGTCTATATGCGTACAGTAAGCGCTCCTGACTGGGGTGTTGTTTACGGTTCATTTATCAGCATCATGGTTACCATGTTCTGGCTCTACTGGTTGTGTGTTATCTTCATAGGGGCAGCCGAGGTGAGCGCTGTGGTTCACCGGATGATCGTGATGAAGCAAGAATGAATCCTGGTGAAGCGCGGAGAAACGGACTTGTCTTTTCTACGGGTCTGTGATTATGCTGACCCGGATTGGGGGACAGATGTATAGTCGTCTTAAACTTTGCAGTATTGATGTTAAGGGTTACAAGTCTTTCGACAGAGAAGGACAGCGAATTGACTTCGGTGATGTAACCGTGCTGATAGGGGCGAATGGCTCAGGTAAAAGCAATTGTGTTTCTTTCTTCAAGCTGCTGAATTATATGCGTACAGGAGCGCTGCAGGATTACATCGGGCGGCAGGGGTATGCGGATTCCATCCTGCACTACGGTTCATCTGTCACTTCCAGAATGGAGGCTGAGTTAGTTTTCAGGTACTCAACCGGTGGTGAGAACAGATATTCTTTTTCGCTTGCCCACGCAAGTGGTGACACACTGATATTCACTGACGAGAAAGTGTCATGGAAAAGTAGTGAAGATAATTCACCATTAGTGCATACACTGGGAGCTGGACATAAAGAGAGCCAGCTAATTGAAAGCCGTGACAATAATCTAACTTCCAGGATTGTCTACAATGCTCTTAGCCACTGCAAAGTTTTCCAGTTCAATGACACGACATCAACTGCAAAAGTGCGCAATCATGGGTATATCGAAGACAATAAGTACTTGAGAAGCAACGCAGGGAACCTGGCGGCTTTCCTTTATGCAATGAAGACCGGCAGGGATACTGAGAAGTATTACGCACGGCTCATCAAATTCATTAAGAAAGTCATGCCTCAGATGCATGACTTTGAACTGTCACCCTCTGTATTGAACAAGGATTACATAGCCTTGAACTGGAAAGAGGCTGGTCAGGACTACCTTTTCAGTCCTGGCCAGCTTTCCGATGGATCGCTGAGGTTTATATCACTGGCCGCGCTTCTCCTGCAGCCGGAGAAGTCGCTCCCTGAAGTGATTGTTCTGGACGAACCTGAGCTTGGTCTTCACCCTTCAGCGATTTCAGCTCTCTCAGGAATGATCAGACTGGCATCAAAGCATTCGCAGGTTATACTGGCGACACAGTCAACCAGATTGGTGGATGAGTTTGATCCATCAGAGATTGTTGTTGTTGAACGGGATGAGCTTCACGGTAGATCAGTCTTCAGAAGATTGGATCAGGAAACCCTTTCCGATTGGCTGGAGTCTTACAGTCTTTCTGAGATATGGGAGAAGAATGTGTTCGGAGGGCAGCCAGGTTGATCCATCTCTACATAACAGTTGAAGGACAGACGGAGAAGGAATTCGTTGATCGCGTTATGAGAGGTTACCTTTCTGACAGGGATGTTTTCCCCTGTAGCCGACTGGTTCTTACAAGCAGGGATAAGAAGAAAGAACACAGAGGCGGTTTCAGACGCACCGCTGCTTATCAGACTGTGAAAGATGACATTTTGATATGGATGAAGGAACAGAAAAGGGATGATTGCAGATTCACTACGATGTTTGATCTGTATGCTCTTCCAGACGACTTTCCCGGTATGAAGGAGGCCACTGGTGTTTCAGATCCATACAGCAGAATCAGAATAGTTGAAGACGCGTTTTCTGCAGACATAAATGATCACCGTTTCTTTCCTTACATTCAGCTTTACGAGTTCGAGACTCTGCTTTTCTCAGATGTATCGTTTTTCTCTGATGTTTACTTTGAGAATGGGATCGTACAGGAATTAAAGCAAATCGTTGTGGATCACAATGATAATCCTGAGCTGATTGATGATGGTGAAAACACAGCTCCTTCAAAACGGATAATGAGTATCATACCTGAGTACGATAAAGTTACAGCTGGTACTCTCATAGCAGAGAGTATAGGTCTGGATTTGATGAGAAATCGATGCTCTCACTTTTCAGACTGGTTGAATCGACTTGAGTCTCTCTGATCAGACAGAGAACTTGATTTCCAGTATGTCTCCGTCCTGAACGATGTAGTCCTTCCCCTGAAGGCCTATCTCACCGGTTTTTCTCAGTGTGGTTTCATCAGGGGTGCGCTTGAAAAGCTCGTAGGGAATCACCTGGGCTCTAATGAACCCTCTGGCAAGATCGGAATGGATTGTGCCGGCGGCTTCCAGTGCTGTACTGCCCCTCTTGATGGGCCAGGCTCTTACCTCGTCTTTTCCCATTGTCAGAAAGCTGATGAGGTCAAGAAGAGAATAGGCTTCAGCGAGGAGCCTGTCTCTGCCTGATGCGGTGAAGCCCATTGATTCCAGAAACTCGCCTCGTTCATCTTCAGGAATTTCTGCCAGTTCAAGTTCAAAACCGCTGTCGATGCCCAGAAAAGAACCGCCGTGTTCTTCGGCAAGTTTTACAGCACTGGTTTCATCGGCAACCCCTTTACCTGATCTGTTTGAGATAACCAGAAGTGGTTTCAGTGAAGCAAAGGCGTAGGGAGATATGATAGCTTCTTCCTGTTCAGTGAGTTCCATCTGCCTGAGAGGGATCTCGTTTTCCAGCTTTTCCAGCACCTGTGCCAGAAGTCGGGCTTCAGGTGATTTCCCCTTGCTTTCCTTTTGTAGCCTGGCCAGCCTCTTTTCCGCTATTGAGAAGTCGGAAATCATCAGCTCGGATTCGTTCTTCAGAAATGCCTCTTCCAGGTTGCCCAGGGCGTAGTTGTCAAGAACAAATGCCAGAGCGGTGGCTTCCTTGACTGCCGACATATTTTTAGGGCTGAAAGAAGGAGATGGGACATCGGTGAATGTTACATCGGCGGCAACGACGCTTTTCGGTTGCCAGTGTTCTTTCAGAAAATCAATTCTGGGGTCGGGAACATGTACTGTAAGAGGCTTTCCAGTGTCTGCCAGGGGGTTTTCAGCCAGTGCCCTGTAAAGAGTGGATCTTCCGCATCCAGGCTGACCTGCAAGTGCTATCTTCATGTTACCGACCCCTGTTTAAGTGTTGCTGTGTAAAAACTAATCTACAAAAAAATCCTACTCGGTGAATACTCTTACAGTGTCACCGTCTGCACTGTCAACATCCACTTCCAGTTCCCTGAGAGCTTCAACCAGTTCATCTGCAGGCAGATCCCTCAGTGCGCCAAGGTCAATTCCATGATCCTTTACCGCATCTGCAGCGTCTTCCGGCATGAGAGCGGACAGCTTTATTCCGGTTTTTATCAGACTCATGGGAACCTTTACATTGACTTTGTCGCCATCTGCACTGTCTACAACAATTCTGAGATACCTTGGAGGTTTTCTTCCGGACGGTTCCGGTTCAACTGCTCTTTCCGCCTCCTTCTCCGATGAGTTTATCTTTTCCAGAAGAGCAGAAGCTTCATCTGCATCAATCTTGCCCTCTGCGAGCATCTCAAGAATCTTCATTCTGGGGTTGTTCATCACTTCCTCCTTACACGAAAGACAAGAAGACGGTTTCTCCGTCTTTGCTGTTCACATCTATCTTCAGTCCATGCAGAGCTGCCGTTGTCCACCATGCCAGGTGCGCGTTTCTGAGAATGACCCTGTATTCAGCTTCCCTGAAAAAAGGAGATATCAGAATTGCCACAGGAATAAGGGGCAGAAGGAGCAGCCATAGAATGAACCATGGAAGAGGAATGATTACCTTCCTTATTTTTATAAGAAGAAAGAAAGCAGGCATTACAACTCCTCCAAAGCTTCATCTACTGAGATTTCTCCCCTGTCCAGCCTGTCCAGTGTGGTGTTTTGCTCAAGAGCTGCCTCCATGGTTTGATTAAGCTTGTTGACAAGTTTTTCCAGCCTGGCTCTGGCAGTAGGGTAACTGACTCCAAGGGCTTCCTGAAGTTTCTTGATTGATCCGTAGCTTCTGATGAAAGCAATGGTCAGGGCAATGTCTTCAGAGGAAAGGGAAAAGAGCAGATCTGACTGGAATTTCCCCTCCAGCCACAACTCGCATGAGTCACAATGGAGCTTTACCGGTTTCATAGCTTTTCCGCATGACGGACATCTGATGTCACCAATATTCATTCTCTACCTCCGAATTTCTAATACTAACATAATAGAAAATTAAGAATGTCAAGGTTAGAGTTTAAAAATATTAAGGTAGTTTCTTGTTCTTTTCCGTCATTGACTGGAGCGTAGAAATGTTACCTATTTAAGTACAGGTTGAATTTCGGCGTTAAAGGAGAGTGGCATGGCTGTTGTATCAGTAGTTCTCGGTGGAGGCAGGGGTACCAGGCTTTTTCCGTTAACCCTTCACAGAAGTAAACCGGCTGTTCCCATTGGCGGTAAGTATCGGCTTATCGACATACCTGTTTCGAACTGTGTGAACAATGGTATAAGGAAGATACTTGTGCTTACCCAGTACAACAGTGAAAGTCTTAACAGGCATGTGGGCCAGACCTACAGGTTTGACAGGTTCAGTGACGGTTTCGTATCAATTCTTGCTGCAGAGCAGACTCCCCAGAACATGAACTGGTTTCAGGGAACAGCAGATGCAGTAAGGCAGTGTCTTGTTCATATACTTTCTCAGAAGCCTGATGTGGTGCTAATCCTTTCAGGAGACCAGCTTTACAGAATGGATTTCAGGAAGTTTATAGAGGAGTTCAAGGATTCCGATGCTGATATCAGCATTGCCACCAAGCCTGTTGCTGCACAGGAAGCTCCAGGGCTTGGAATAATGCAGGTTAACACTGAAGGTATCGTTACCGGATTTACTGAAAAGCCTTCTCCTGAACTGCTGTCGGAACTCAAAAGCGATCAGCAGGGAGTTACAGATGAACGGCCTTTTCTTGGCAGCATGGGCATTTATCTTTTCAAGCCGGAGGTACTGAAGAGAATACTCCTTGATGAAGACAAGGACAAAACTGATTTTGGCAAGGAGATTATTCCGGGATCAATTCAGCGTTACAAGGTTACCTCCTACCCATTTCAGGGATACTGGTCTGACATTGGAACCATAAGTAGCTTCTTCAAGGCAAATATTGATATGGCCAAACCAAAGCCGGACTTTGATCTTTACTCGGTTTTTACTCCTCTCTACACCAGAGCAAGGGCTCTGCCTGGAGCACGAATCAGGGACTGCAGGCTTGACAATGCAATAGTTTGCGGCGCATCTGATATTGAAGGTTCCACAATAAGTAATTCCATAATAGGAATCAGAAGCTATGTAGGTAAGGGCACTGTCATAAATGATTCTGTAGTTATGGGTGCTGACTTCTGGCGAGGTCACAACAAGGACAAGGGGGAGAGTACTCCGCTTGGCATAGGTTCAGATTGCGAAATATCCCACGCCATTCTGGATAAGAATGTAAGAATAGGCAACAGGGTGAAGCTTATCAACAAGGATAATCTGGAAACAATGGACAGTGAAGAGCAGGGTATTTACATAAGGGATGGCATCATAGTGATACCAAAGGGAGTATCTGTTCCGGACGATACTGTGATCTAGTGTTATTTCCTGCTGTTGGAGGATGCTCTGTTGCTGTTACTGCTGAAAAGTGACATGTGCGGATACACCCTGAACTTTGTTTAGACATAATGGTTGGACCACCGCCTCTGATCAGGGTACCTTACCCTTGTCAGATAATCTCATCCAGAAGGGTGGTCCATTGTGTTAATAAGATATGTGGGTCTTGATGTCCATAAGGAGAGTATCAAGATTGCTGTTGCTGAGGAAGGCCGTTCTCCTGCAAGGTTTTTCACATCTATTCAAAGTGAAAACGGTAAGTTGATCAAACAGATCAACAGACTTGGTCCAAAATCTGCAGTCAAATGCTGCTATGAGGCCGGACCTGGTGGATACACGGTATACCGTGCACTTACAGATGCAGGGATAGACTGCAGGGTGATAGCTCCTTCGATGATTCCCAGGCAGAGTGGTAAAAGGGTAAAGACTGACAGGCTTGATGCAGAGAATCTCGCCCACTACCTTCGTTCTGGAGATCTCACTGAGGTATGGGTACCTGATGAAACTACTGAGAGTATCAGGAATCTGGTAAGACTCAGAGAGGACGCCAGGATAGCCAGACAGAAAGCCAGGCAGCAGCTTAATCAGTTCTTACTGCGTAAAGGGCGAAGCTATCCACGAAAAACTCACTGGATCAGGAGTCATCTCACATGGATACGCTCTCAGAGATTCACCGAAGAAGCAGATAACATCACCCTTTCAGACTATCTGAGGCATGTTGAGTTGCTTGATGAAAGGGTATCCAACATAGGTGAGGATCTCAAGTTACACAGTGGCTCCTGGAAGCAAAGCAAACTGGTCGATTGTCTTCAGGGATTGAGAGGAATTGCCTTTCTGTCAGCTGTGGCAATAGCCGCCAAAGTTGGTGATTTAAGGCGTTTCCCAGCTGCAGGGAAGTTCATGTCATATGTAGGTCTCGTACCTGGTGAATACTCTTCCGGCCAAAGAGAAAAAAGAGGCTCAATTACCAGATGCGGGAATGTCATTGTGAGAAGACTGCTTGTTGAAGCAGCCTGGCACTACAGGCATCGCCCCAGTAAATCCAGAGATATCAGGCTCAGAAGTGAGGGGCTTCCGAAGAAAGTTCAGGACATTGCTTGGAAAGCTCAGGAGAGACTGCACCGTAAATACATGAGACTTCTCATGAATGGCAAGCCTAAAAACAAAGTCTGCGTTGCAGTTGCGCGAGAACTCGCAGGGTTTATCTGGGCAATAGGACAGAGTATATAACGAATGGATCAGCAGCTGGTGTTTTCATCAGGTATGGGAAATCCTCGATCGGGTTATGTGCGTGATCTTATTCGTATGCAAGGTGTTAGAGTGAGGTAACCCCAGACGAACAGATGAAATGCGGTAACCAACCCGCGGATATCAGCATGATCAGACCATCGATGAACTGACGCTGGCTGCTGATCCTCTGAAGAAGGGAAAAGACAAAGAACAGGTTAATCTCCACTTGACTGGTCCAACCATATCAACCGTACCATTGAATTATTCCTTGGAAAAGCTGTTTCAGAATCAGAGTTGAAGAGTGCTAACAGTCAGCTTTAAGAGCTTCGACCAGTCTTCTGACCAGCTCTTTTTCATCTGGAATCTCTTCATAGTCCAGAGTTACTGAAGACATGGCATCTATGTATGCCCGGATGATGGATGCCTTTGTAATGCGTTGCAGTCGATTATCTTTTGACCTGCTTGTGGCTACAGTGCGCACTATTCTCGTTAGAAGCTCTTCCTGATCCGGCCTTACTGGAACTGTAAGCCGAACATTAGGAAGAGACTGTTCCTCAAGGTCAGTAATACTGCTGACCAGCCCAGCGGATCTGCCATTGTTTGCCATGCAATCCACCTCCTTATTCGGAAAGATATGATTTCTAGAGCTGAAGTCAAGAGAATATGAAATTCATTACTTATGAAATTGGGGTATTGACGCAGAGGTCATATGATACTAGGGTAACATCACAGTTAGAATATTTAGGTCTTGCATTAAAAGAAGACCAGCCGGATTCCGGAGGTGATCAAGAATGTTTCGGAGCTATTCACAGGGAGGGAAGACATGCTGATGTTTGGAGGGTCAGGAAAGTCATCCGTCGGCCTTGATATCGGTAGTCATTCGGTTAAGGCGGTGGAACTGATCCGAGCCGGTAAGGGCTTGAAGCTCAGTAAGTACGCCGTTGTCGAGTTAACTCCAGGTACAGTGGTTGACGGGGAAGTGGTCAACAGGGATCATCTGGTCGAATCCATCCGTGATGCCCTTGCAAAGGCCGGAATAAAGACCAAGTCGGTTAACTCGGCAGTATCTGGCAGAAGCGTTATCGTGAGACGGATTCCCATGGAAAAAATGACAGAGGCTCAGGCCCGTCAGGCAATTCACTGGGAAGCAGAGCAGCACATACCGTTCAGGGTAGACGAAGTTAGTATCGATTTCAAGATACTTAATGAAGAGTCGGCTCCAGGGCAGATGGAAGTTCTTCTTGTTGCTGCCAAGAAGGAAGTTATTCATCTTCATCGCAGTCTTGTTCAAGGGGCCGGCATCAGAGCAGCAGCGGTTGATCTTGAACAGTTTGCTCTGGTCAGAGCGTATCAGAACGCCTATCATCCATCATATGATGAGTGTGTGACTATTCTTAATGTAGGCTCTGACAACACCAACCTTGTTATTGTAAAAGGTGGAGTTCCCTGCTTCAACAGGGATCTGGCCATGGGAGGCGGAAGGTTTATTGAAGCTATTCAGCGTTCCCTTGGTCTGGATTATGCCTCTGCTGAAGGAGTTCTTAAAGGAAGACTTCCTGAAGGTGTCAGCGAAGCTGATGTCAGAAATGCAGTCGGGAATGTTCTTGAAGAACTGTCAACCAGTGTTCGCAGATCATTCATAAGCTTTCAGGCCTCCGGCGAGAGCAGTCGAATAGACAAGATGCTCATAAGCGGTGGCTGTTCATTGATGGCGGGACTATCTGAAACCCTCAGCGAGCACCACGGACTTCCTGTGGAACACTTCCGTATACTGGGAGATATTCAGCTTGAGGGTTCCATTGCTGTGGATGAGAATGAGAGAGAGAGTATTCAGGCTGTTATACCTGTTGCTCTCGGTCTTGCTCTCAAATCTCTTGAGCCGGGAAGCCTGGACATAGATATCCTTCCCGCTGAGGAGAAGGTGAAAAAGTCCAGAAAACCTTCTTCTGCTTCGCCTGTAATGACCATACTCAGCTGGCTTCCACTGGCAATGATAGTGATAGGCCTTGCGGTTCTTTTCATTCATTACCGTGGTTTGATCAGTGAGAGAGAGAGACTTGATCAGGAGATAAGCAACAAAGAGGCAGAAATAGCCACCATGGAGGAACAGGTTAGCAGACAGCGTGAACTTGACCTTCTGGAAACTCAGCTTACTGAAAGAAGGGCTGCTGTCAATTCTCTGTCTCTGAGACAGAAGAGCACTGTTTATGTACTTGAATATCTTGTCCGTGCTCTCTATCCTGAACAGACAGAATTCGCAGAGGAAGCCGGAAAGACCATCTATCTCACAGAGCTTTCAGTTTCTGATGCTTCTCTGCACTTATCAGGCATCGCCAGAACCTGGGGCGATATAGTTGACTTCCAGTCCAGACTGGAGGAAGTCAGGCCTGACGGACAGAACCAGCTTTTCCAGCTTGAAGACTTTGGGCAGAATTACAATGTGGCAGCTGTTCTTGATGCGGCAGGCGGAGAGACCAGATACCAGTTCACAATTGATGTAGGCGTAAACCTGATGTCGCTTGAACCGCTTGTGGGCGACTACGCCGGAATCTGACAGGGGGGGGAAAATGAATAAGATGATACTGGCACTGGTTGCGCTTTGCGCACTGGTGATTGCAACAGGATGCGATCCTTTTGGATCTGAGGAAACAAAAGCATACATTAGAGGAACTGTTTTTATTGACGAAGCAATGACTGTGCCTGCAGAAGGAGTTACCATTGAACTCTTAGTTGATGCTGATACCTCAGCCTTCGTTTCTCAGACAACTATGACTAATGCTTCCGGGAACTTTATGATGGAGGTGCAATTCTACCCACTTCCTTATGATCCTGAATCAGGTATCGGATACAGTATGCCTGAAAAAGAGCATGCCGGGCTTATAGCATATTATGGTTCATTAAGTTATATGTATAAGCCAGTTACCAACGGGTTTGTTTTACATCCTGGTGACACACTTGATGTCTGGGATGTATCTGTAAGCAGTTTTACTAGTGGAGGTTCCCAATGAGGAATCCTTATGAAAACACTCTTTGCAGGAGGGGAGGCTGAAATTGGCTGTTGATTTCCGTGATCCCCGTTTACTCAGATTCATCGTCGGAATAGTACTTCTGGCAGCGCTTATCTTCGGATATTTCCATTTCTTCGCATCAGGTGTGCAGGATGAAATAATTCAGAGGCAGCAAACCCTTGATGCGAAGGAGCTTGAGCTTCGACAGCTGCAGAGTCAGACAAACGATGACCTGGCGGTAATGGGGCAGCGAATTGAGATGTATACCCAGGAGCTGGAGGAACTGGACAGATTCCTTCCCAGGGAATACGATCAGGAAGAGGTTTTTGGAATACTTACTGAGTATGCTTCAGGAAGCGGTCTTCAGATTGTCAGTCTTGTTCCTCTTCAGCCCACAGTGGATGTGGAGTACACTGTTTACGACTGGCAGATAACACTTACAGGCAGATTCCACAGGCTTGGAGTTTTCTTTGATCAGCTTACTCAGCAGCCTATGATGAGTTCTATCAGTAATCTGCAGGTTCATCAGCTGAAGGCTGCAGAGGGTAAATTCGATAACATAGAAACATCTTTCACATTCTCGGCTTACATACAGCCATAGGAAAGGAGGTTGGAACAGATGCACTTATCATGGAAACTTATCTCACCGGCTCTGGCCGTTTTCCTCCTCCTGGCCGGAACCGGTTGCGGTGAAGCAGAGGAAGAGAACAGCACTGAAGCTGATCTGAGCTTCAGTATAACTGACAGTTCGCCGGTTTCCGGCTGGCTGGATGTACTTCTTCCCGGTGTGCCGGTTGCAATGGACGCAACGGATGATCAGGTATGGATACTGATTGAAGGCGGCATTGCAATGAACTGGAACAGTGATTCCAGGAGGTGGAATGCATATATCGGTCAGATTGAAAATGCCACTGACATAGTCGCACTTGAAAATGGAGCTGCAGTACTTACCCCCGGCGCAGTTTCAGTACTCGAAGGTGACGAAATCAATGTCAGAGAACTTGAAGAGTTCGGTGTTCCACTTGAAATATGCGGTACTGTTGAAGGATTGGCGGTTCTTCTTCAGGACGGTTCTGTTCTTCTTTTGGGAGATTCTTCCCCTGAATTGCTTGCTGATCCTTCCAATGTGGATGCGGCAGGAAGTTTCTGCACTTCCGGTGCTGACCTTGCCTGGCTCAATACAGATGGTACGGCATCAGTAATGGAAAATCCCGCTGAAGGCCTTGTTACAGTTATAGACCTTCCTGAGGGAACAGAGAGAATAGACATCCTTAACGGCAGTCTGATTGCAGTAAGCGGTGGTTCAGTATACACATCTGCTGATGAGGGATGGGCAGAGAGAGCAGAAGTTGCTTTTTCCTCCGGTGAGCTTTATTACACAAGAGAAGGAATAAGAACTTTTGAAACCGATGCTGTCCTTACCACCGGTCTTCCGGTTGTGCCGGAAGATATGGCTATGCTTGAAGACGGCAGCATGTGGGTCATCTCTGATGACGGAACATCTGTCTGGTGTGAACTTGGTGATGTGGAAACAAGGCTTCCGGAGGCTGATGTGCAGAGGCTTACCTGCACAGTTGCAGGTCAGGTGAGCGGGGGAAGTGATTCAGGTGATGGCGTTGCCGGATCAGGAGCCTCCCTCGGCGGAGTGTTCCGAATCTATGAATCAGTGTCCAGCAGACCTGATCCATTCACTGAGATACCTGCTACAACCAGGGATCTTAGAAGGCCTCTTGATGATATATCCATTGAGGAGCTTCACCTGGTAGGTATAACCATTGACCCTTCAGGTGGAGATCAGGCCATGGTAGAGGATGCCAACGGTGTTGCATACATTCTTCAGGAGGGAACTGTTTTGAAGAACAACACCAGAATAGCTGAAATAACTGGTAATGAAGTAATAGTAGTACAAGAAGTTGTGGTCGGATCGGAGGATGATCAGGGAGGCACAGCCTCAATACCAACGATATTCTCCATGCGGCTCCATGAAGAAGGTGGTCTGTAATGCGTATGATCGTTCTTATCCTGCTGGTGCTGGCTGTGCCGGTTATGGCCTACCGGGTAACGGATATCTCGGTTGTGCCCAGCGGTGACCGTACCCAGGTTACCATCACTACAGATGGTCCTGTCAGCTATGACAAGTTCCTTCTCACCGATCCGATGAGAGTGGTTCTCGATCTGGGAGACGCTCTTCACGCACTCCCTGCAACTGATTATTCAGTTAACCGAGGTGGTGTTGCCTCTATCAGAACAAGCCAGTACAAAGCTCCACCAGACGGCATCGTAAGAATAATCATTGATGTAAACGGTGAGCTGATGAACTACAGCACAGCAGTGGAAGGTGAAAACACACTTGTGCTTGTTATGAACACCAATCCTTCCGGAACTCCTTTCACAGCCTGGAACACAAGCTCAGAAAGTCAGTCCGCAGGGACAGATATGGGCTCTGTACCCCCTCTCACTGCTCCTGAGGCCGGAAATCTTTCAGGTTCCTCTGCCTCTCTGGGGGTGACACAGGGTATTCAGGTTTCCAGCTCCCATGGGTTTGTGGATGACGGATTCCCTATGGAGTGGACAGGTACAGGTGGAAGACGGATAACCATAGATGTTGTAGATGCTGAAATAAGGACTGTGATGAGGTCCATAGCTGATGTAAGCGGTATGAACATTGTTCTTCCTGAAGACTATCAGGGAACAGTTACCGCAAGGCTGAGAAATCTGGGATGGCGGGATGCTCTCAGGGCGGTACTTCAGTCCCAGGATCTTACAGCTACAATGTCCGGAACTAATACAATCAGAATACTGAAAAGGGAAGATTTCTATAATGAAATCAATCAGATGGCTGTCAGTGAAGCGGAAAGGGAGAACCTGCAGGACCTCATGACAGAGGTCTATATCATAAGATATGCCCAGGCTGAAGACATTCAGGACGCAACAGAGTCTGTACTCTCAGAAAGAGGACAGATTTCAATAGACAGTCGTACAAACTCTCTGATAGTTTCTGATATACCAAGAAAACTGGCTGAGTTGGGCAGGCTGCTTCCAATACTGGACAGCCCCACAGCGCAGGTAATGATTGAGGCAAAGCTGGTTGAGATTGATGCCACAGCTTCTTCGGAGTTCGGCATAGACTGGTCAGTGGGCAACATGCTCCGGACAGACGGGCTTACCCACGGCGGTATGAACACCAGCCTTGGAGTCGGTGATCCTACAGGGACTGTTCAGTTCGGTCACATAACCAACCTGCTGGATATTAACGCTACTGTTAGTTTCCTTGAGGAACAGAACAAGGCTCATGTTCTCTCAGAGCCCAGAATTGCAATCTGCGACAACATGACAGGCCGGGTTCTTAGCGGAAAGCAGGTGCCTCTGACCCTTCAGGACAACGAAGGCAACACATATGTTCAGCTTTACGATGTTGGTGTCAGCCTTGAGGTGACCCCTCACATAAATGCAGACAACAATGTGACCCTTGAACTGAATCCCGTAGTAAGTGACCTTTCCGGTGAGGCAACAGCGGAAAGACAGCCTATCATCCTCACTCAGGAGGCTCATACAACACTGATGATCGATGACGGTGCCACAGCTGTCATCGGTGGCATCATGAGGAGCAAGGTAACAGAGCTTGAGAAGAAACTGCCTCTGCTTGGACACATCCCTCTTCTCGGGGACTGGCTCTTCAGCTACACATCCAATGTGGATGAGACCAGTGAGCTGGTTATCTTCGTGACGCCTCACATCATCCGACCATACTGACGGAGAGGCTCTATTGCTGAGAATAGGGCGGGGGATCTGGCGCGGCCGGATTCTCCGCCCTGATTTGAAGGGAGTAAGACCTACACCTTCCAGGGTCAGAGAGGCTTTGATGAGTATTCTGGGCAGCCGGATTGAAGGCGCGGTTGTATGGGATCTTTTTTGCGGCAGCGGAGCTTTCGGAGTGGAATGCCTGAGCTGCGGAGCCTCCAGTGTTGTTTTTGTTGATTCATCACCGCGCAACCTTGTGCGCATAAGGCAGTTCATTGATTTGCAGAACGGTAAATACCAGTTCAATACTGTCAGGGGAAAGCTGCCTGCGGCTCTTGAGCGGCTTAAGGAGCCTGCGGATATAGTGTTCATGGACCCCCCCTATGATTCAGCTTGTATATATTCGTGGATTGCCTCTTTTTCCTGGCAGAAAAAGGTTAACCGGGGAGGCATTGTGGTGGCGGAATCCAGTAGTGTAACACTCCTGGGCGAAGCCTGGAAATTGCGTAATTACGGGGATACCCGGCTTCATATGCTGGAAGTGTAGCTTGCAAAACGAAAAAGTAATTTATCCGGGAACATTTGATCCTGTAACAGCAGGGCATCTTGACATTATCAGAAGAGCTGCAGGTATTTTTCCGGAAGTGACAATAGCGGTGGTTAACAGAAGTTCCAAGTCAATGGCCTTCGACACCGAAACCCGCATAAGGCTGGCAGAGGCTTCAGTGAAGGAAATGGGTATTCAGGGAGAAATCAGCATATGCAGTTTTGATGGACTGCTTGTTGACTACATGAAAGAAAACGGCTACAACCTTTTCATAAGAGGTCTGAGAGCTAATTCAGATTTTGAGTTCGAGTTTCAGATGCAGCTGATGAACAGAAGGCTGGCACCTGATATCACAGGGATTTACATGATGCCTTCCGAGCACAATATGTACCTTTCATCAACGGTGGTTAAGGAGGTCGCCATGTTCGGCGGTTGTCTTGATACGCTGGTAGCACCTTCGGTGAAAAGGGAGCTGGAAGATTATTATCGGAGGAAAAAATGAAGTTTGCAACAAATGCTTCCAAACTAGAGGGATCAGCAACTCTTCAATTCACAGCAAAAGCAGCAGCCATGAAGGCAGAAGGTCGGGATATTGTCTCCCTTACCGCCGGGCAACCTGATTTCCCCACACCGCATGCAGCCATAGAAGCTGCAGAACAGGCAATGGCAGATGGCAAAACCCTTTATACACCAAGTATGGGTATTGCTGAGCTGAGAAGCGCAGTAGCGGAAAGATGGAGCAGATTCCACGGTCTTGATTTCAAACCTTCCAATGTAATGGTATCCTGCGGTGCAAAGCACAGCATCGTGAATATGCTTGAATCTGTACTGGAACCAGGGGAGAAGGTACTGCTTCCCAAACCGTACTGGGTCAGTTATCCCCAGATGGTGCGAAGGCTGGGAGGAGAGCCTCTCTTCCCTGCAAGCGGAAGAATGCTCCTCACAGGGGACGATGTCAGAGAGGCATACAGCAGAGGCGCAAAGGGCATGATATTCAATTCGCCATGCAATCCTTCAGGGTTGGTGAGCACCATGGAGGATATCAAGGATATAGCAGCTGCAGTTGGCGAAACTGGAATGTGGGTAATATCCGACGACATATACGAAGATCTGTACTATGGTCAGGGGAAAGTGCCTCACATACTTGACGCGGATCCAGGGCTCAGGGATCAGGTAGCTCTCATAACAGGTGTTTCAAAAACCTATGCCATGACAGGCTGGCGAATAGGCTTTGCCATTGCAGCGCAGGAATGGACCACCATTGCAGGAAGAATTCAGGCACATTCCACATCAAACCCCTGTTCAATAGCGCAATATGCAGCTCTGGCAGTTGTTCAGGGCGATGCAGAAGCGGAACGGAAGCAGATGTACAGTGCTTTCCGCAGGAGGCGCGACCTTATCTGTGATTTACTGTCTAAGGTTAATGGAGTTGAGTTCCAGCGTCCTGAAGGTGCATTCTATATATATCCTAAGATACTCACAGACGAGCCCTTCAATTCAGAAAGATTCTCTCTCAAGCTTCTTGAAGAGGAAGGGCTTGGCACAATACCAGGGAGTGCCTTCGGCACAGAGGGCTATATAAGGCTTTCTTTTGCCGCTTCAGATGATGATATTGGAGAAGCCGTAAAAAGACTTGACGGATTCCTGGAACGGGGAGATTTCGCATGATCGTAACATGCCCTAACTGCAGTAAGAAATATCAGATACCAGAGGAGAAACTTCAGGGAAAAGCAAGAAGGCTGAAATGCAAGAACTGCCGGGAGGTTTTCATTATACATCCCCCCAGGCAGAAGGCTGATAATCAGGAAGCCGATCCAACTGTTGATGAGAGAGCGGCAAGGTTTGCCAGAGTTCTTGCATCTGATATGCTCATTTACAACAAGGATGCAGTTGATGAAGCTAAAGCCGCAGGCAGCCTTCATGAGACCATGTCAGGGGAAATCGAGAGATCATGGCAACTCTGGAAGAGCAGATTCCCTGAAGCTGCAGAGAGCGCTGACGGTGTTGAGCTTTTCAGAAAAGCTCTGAATGATATTCTGGCAGGTGGAGATGAAGTATTTGCAGAATGGTCACCTGAGTAATCAGGTATCCATCTCTGCGATTTTTTCTCTGAGCATTCGGAAAACGATGTGAGTAAGTATCATGTGCACATCTTCTATCTGCTGCATATCTTCCGATGGAACCACAATGGAGTCATGGGCCAGATGAACAGCCTGTCCCCCATCAAATCCTGAGAAAAGCACCGCAGTGGCACCTGCTTCCCTTGCAACTTTGAATGCGTTTATTACATTGGGGCTCATGCCGCTTCCGGAAAGGCCTATGGCAACATCTCCAGGTTCCACAAGGTTTTTCAGCTGCTCGCCGAAAGTATTGGTATAGTCAGTATCATTTGCCCATGCGGTGAGCAGAGGTATGTTCACTGCCAGTGAGACAGCCTTGAGCCTTGGTTTACCCTCACAGGCTGTTCCCTTTGCAAGGTCGCAGACGAAATGCGCACTGGTTGAGCTTCCTCCGCCGTTTCCAAAAACAAAAACCCTCTTACTGTTTCTGTAAGCTTCCAGTATCAGTGATGTGATTCTTTCCACTGATGAAGGTGGTATTTTCAGAACCAGTTCACTCACTTCACTGAGATACTTGCCTATGTTTTCAACCATTCTGTTCTCCAAGTGTGGTCAGGTACTTGTCTGTTATCTCATGGCCAGGGGGAACCGTTGCGTTTTCAAGAATGAGACAGTTTCGCAGCTTTGCTCCATCTCCCACCTGGGCTCCGTCCAATATAACACAGTTTTCCAGCAGGCAATTTTCTCCGATACTGCAGGATTTACCTACCCACATAACCCCTTTAAGAGTTGCTGAAATGGGAACTGCACTTCTGATAACCACGCAGCCTTCAGTCAGTGACAGATGAGGCCAGGGGGAAAGTTCGCCGGTGAGTATGTGGTAGTAGGCGGTTAGGATGTCTTCCCTGTCCCTTATTTCCCTCCAGTATCCATCAAGGAAGAATCCGCTGCAATTCAGGAAATCTCTGCTTCTTTCAGGGTTATCCCATTCACAGCATCTCCATATCAGACCGGAGAAGCACAGATTTGTTTTAGCATTCTCCGGAGACGGATCAGATTCTGTTCCGGTAATCAGTCCGTCAGCAGATGTAAAAACGCATGTATGCCTCCAGGGTCTGCCTGAGCAGCCAAGGGAAACTGCTTTCAGGGCCCCTCTCGCCATTGCCTTTTCCCTGAGATCAAAGGGATTCTGCCTGGTAAGCATGCCGCTGTATGCTTCTATCCACTGGTTTCCCAGGTGTCGCAGCGCCTGGGGGAATGAAAGCACTTCAACATCAGCTGTACTGTTATTTACAGAGGTGAAGATTCTCTTGATTCCGCATTCTCTCAGGTGAACCGTAAGATCTGTCAAGGTGTCTGAATCGCATATGCAGGTATCTGAAAGCGTCTTCTCAGAGGGGAAGATGTAGCAGTTCATTCTGTGTACTCTGCGTATCGGATAAGGCCGTTTCCAAGACCTGCCAGCCTTGAGGTTGTGTAAAGCAATCTCTGAATACCGGCTTTGAAGTAGAGGAATCTTCCTGCTTTTTCCAGTGGTGATCCTCTGTTTATCTCAGGAGGTTTGACATGTCTTCTTACCTCCCCGTAGTTGCCGCTCTGTTTCCTTTTCACCTTGAATCCTCCCTTTTTCAGAAATTCATCAAGGGTTTTAGGGCTGAAAAAGTACAGGTGTGCAGGAACTGCGTCAGGGGTTATGGTGCACTGTCTCTTCCCCTTGAGAAATGCCTCAGCCCTTTCTTCCCAGTGAGTAAGTTCCCAGGGACACTGAACAGTGAGGGTGCCACCGGGCTTAAGAATCCGTCCTATCTCCGCAAGGGTATCAAAAGGTCTGTGAAGGTGTTCCAGAACATCCAGAAGCAGAACAACATCAAAGCTGCCCGCAGGAAACTCTGCCTTTTCCAGAGTTGTGTTGACAACCTCAAGCCCCAGTTTTTCAGAGGCGTATTCAGCAGCCAGGGGGCTTACCTCAACCCCTGTGACATTCCATTTCTTTTTTCTCAGATGGTCAAGAAGGAATCCGCAGGCGCAGCCTACTTCCAGCAGCCTGCCACCTCCTCTGTATCTCTCAATATCATTCGCCCGTTTGTTGAATAGTTTAGTAAAAATATGGTTGTATGTTCTGAAGTTCTCAATATAACCGCCGTATCCCACATCCTTTTTTTCGTAGTAATCTCTGCTGTACATTTCTTCCAGAGCAGACTCTGCAGGTCGTTCAGATAGATAGATAAGACCGCAGGCTTGACATCTTGACACAGGCCAGCTTCGCTGAACGCTGAGAAGCTCCGGAGTATCTGCCCCGCACAGTTTACAAGCTGTTTTTTCCCTTGGAAAAGATGTCCAGTCCATATATCCTCCTGTCAACCCTTGACAGCCTTGGTGGGCTTGACAACACTCTTATCTTTCTGGAACCGATCATGGTCCAGGCAATATATAGAGCAGCGAATTACTGAAACACCAGTGAGCGAAGGGTGCGGTGCGAATTGGCTACAAGAAGGACAGAAGGAAGATCCCTTGAACTATACCTCAGGGAGATAGGAACCAGAGATACTCTTACCTCAGAGGAAGAAGCCGATCTGGCAATGAGAATAAGAGAGGGTGAGCAGGAGGCTCTCAATGAACTTACTGAAGCCAATCTGAGATTCGTTGTTTCGATAGCCAAGCAGTATGCAAATCAGGGCGTTGCCCTTGAAGATCTTATCAACGAAGGTAATGTGGGTCTCATAAGGGCTGCAAAGGGTTTTGATGAGACCAAAGGCTGCAGGTTCATCACTTATGCTGTCTGGTGGATCAGACAGGCTATACTTCAGGCCCTTGCGGAACAGTCCAGAATTGTCAGGCTTCCCCTTAACAGAGTAGGGGAACTCTACAAGATGGGCCGTGCCACAAGAGAACTTGGCCATGCCCTGGGAAGAGACCCTTCAACAGCAGAGGTGGCAGGGGAACTTGATGTTTCAAGGGAAGAAGTGGAAGGCATGATGTCCATTCACAGTACCCACCTCTCACTTGACAGCCCTGTTTATGAAGGCAGCGACAAGACCTTTCAGGAGATGATAGCAGCAGAAGGCGGCGTTACTCCCAACGAAGCAGTTCTGGTCGACGCTCTGAAGAGCAGTGTTGATGACATGCTTGGAATACTTGACCACCGTGAACGGACCATTATACAGCTTTTCTTCGGTATTCAGACAGACAGACGCCATACTCTCGCAGAGATAGGAAGAACAATGGGCATAAGCAGAGAGAGAGTAAGGCAGCTGAAGAACAGAGCAATAACCAAGCTTCACGAATCCAGCGACAGTAACACCCTTCTTCATTTCCTGAAGTAGGCAGTCATGTTCAGAGGTGCCGTATCATGGGTTCCTGACAACCCTTCTTCACGGAACAGGCAGATTGCGATTTCTCCTGGCAAGCTGGGATGGATTTCACTTGCTGTTGTGGGCCTCATCTGTCTTTTCATTGCCCTGGGGTTTAATCTGGGCAGAAGTGTCTATGCTGAAACCACCATGGAAAGAGATCAGGAATACATGCGTTTGCAGGGAGAGCTGATCCAGCTGGACACCAGGCTGATCAGCCTGCAGCACTATTTTGAAGATATTGCCCAGAGGGAAGAGCTTGCTTTCATGGCAGCAGCAGATATGAACATCGACTTTTCCAGACTGGTGGATCAGCTGTCAACTGAGAACACCGGTGAGGATATGTTCAGGTTCATAGATGATATTGATATACGCCTTGTTTTGTGTGAACGGCTGGCCAGGGCAGAGCGGGCAGCTTACGATTCCCTTGCTGTAATTCTTGTTGAAAAGGCTGATGAGCTGAAGCACACCCCTTCGATCTGGCCGGTTGACGGTATTTTTGTAAGCGACTTCGGCGCGAGGGTAGATCCTTTCACCGGTGCTGTGCGGTATCACAAAGGCATTGACATCTCCAACAGAACCGGAACTTCCATCATTGCCCCTGCAGACGGAGTGGTTACTTTCTGCGGCTGGAGCGGCGGCTGGGGGCTGAACCTTGTGGTCAGTCACACTGACAGGATATCAACCAGATATGCCCACTGTTCAGCTATTGATGTGGCTGTAGGTCAGCAGGTTCAGAGGGGAGACCTTATAGCAAGGGTTGGCTCCACAGGAAGGTCAGTGGGGCCTCATCTTCACTACGAGGTTCTTGATAACGGTGTGCAGATCGATCCTGAAAACTTCATCATCAGGGCCGGGCCTGATGCAGCAGCCTTCTGATGACCAACAGAGATACCTGGAACCGTTACGCCTTTTACTTCAATGCAGAAGAGGGTACAGTATTTCCCCACGACACCAGGGAAATGAACTTCTACAGAAAGCTCAGAAAAGAGTACTCAGGAAGCTGCCTTGAGATAGGGGCCGGTTCAGGGCGGCTTGCCAGGGCTCTTCTTCAGGATGGAACCACATTTGCCCTTGAACCAAGCGACTCAATGATTGAACAGTGGTCTGAATCCTGCAGCAGCCTTGCATTGAGAATACAGGGTACCGGTGAGAAGTTGCCCTTTTCAGCCAATTCCATTCAGTTTGTCTGTTTTCCGTACAACGGGCTTCAGTGTGTTCTCAGCAGTTCAGTGAGAAGAGAAATACTCATTGAAGCTTTCAGGGTTACAGCTCCCGGCGGAGTGTTTGTTCTTGAGGTCAGTCCGGTTTTTGGCCGCAGGAATGGAGAACCGCTTACTGAAAGGTACAGATGCTGTTTGCCTGACGGAAGAAGGCTTGTTCTGAAAGAGCGTGTGGAACGGTGTGAAATATCAGGAAACATAAGGTATCATATGTTCTACACCACTGTGGACCATCAGGTTGAAAAAATGGAGGAAGTGGTTCTTGAACTTGCGCCTGTGGATCGTTCTCAACTTGAAAATGACCTGACACAAGCAGGGTTTTCCCGGCTTACCGTATGGGGAGATTATAACCTTGCTGTTTACCATGAGGAGCTTTCCCCGAGATTACTGGTAAAGGCTGAGAAGGTTTGTTGAAATGCCGGTGTTTCTTTCTGTTCTTACTGTCATTGTTTCAGCAGAGCTTACTGATCCAAGGTATCCGGCGGTGAACCATGATGGTTCTCAGATTGTCTTCTGCTGGAGAGGAGCCCTTTGGAGCACAGGTACTGAAGGCGGTATTCCCAGATGCCTTACACCTGGAGACTGTGAGAACAGATACCCTGAGTTCAGCTCTGACGGTGAATGGATAGCTTTTACCGGTTACGGAACCGGCGGAGGAGATGTTTATGTAATGCCCGATGAAGATGGAGGCGGTTCCACACACGATCTCATACTTTCAAGTCTTTCCAGAGAGTCATATGCCATGAGCATGGACAGAAGCGGGGAAGTATCCCTTGAGCCTCTCGGCGTTTACAGAGAACCTCTTGTTCTTCTGATCAACGAACAATGCTATTCAGATGCTGAGGTTTTCCCTGCTGCATGGAAGGAACTGGAACTGGGGCCGGTGGTAGGGAACACTACCTACGGAGCTGTTATAGGTACTGTAGATGTCCAGCTTTTTGACGGTACCGGATTCAGGCTTCCTGAAACAGGATGGTACACTCTTAATGGCAATAATCTTGAAAACTCAGGGGTAACCCCTGACATAACAGTTGTGGAAATGCCTCTGGATGCAGACAGGGGTCTGGACAGGCAGCTTGAACGGGCTGTAGAATCGGCCCTTGAACAGATAGAGCGGTAATGCCGGCGTCGTACAGCACAGGCAGAGTGCGGAAACTATTGACAGGAATGTATTTTTCTTGTAGCTTAAGATAAACTAGTGCGTATATATATATACAGGAGGTGCGTAATGCTTAAAGTGCTTGTTGTTCTGGTTCTGGCTTCTTTTTCAGCCATTGCCGGAATTGTTTACAGAGCGCCGGAACCTGTGGACGCTGCTCAGTATGCAGGTACTGACAATGGTCCGCTGGTAGACTTCAACCTTACCGCTCTTGAGGCGGTTCACAGTAACCTTGACGGGTATGGCAGCGGTGTTGTCTTCCGTATTCCAGGCGGCGGTTACGGCGCGGAAACCGGAACTCCCGATGTGCCCTGCATCAGAAGGATGGTCCAGATACCCGACATCGGCAACATCTCTGTTGAGATAGTAAGTGCTGAAACCTTTGTTCTGGGCAACTACGATGTTCTTCCTGCGCAGCCTTTCCCCACGAGGTCCGGCGGTGCGCTTCCTCTAAAGGTGAACGAAACTGTGATGGGCACATCCGAAGCATATCCTGCCTCTCCGGTAACCATAGAGAGAATTGCTGTTCTCAGAGACATTCGAGTAGCCTGGGTGCGTTTCAATCCTGTCTCTGTAAATCCTGTTACAGGTGAAACTCAGATAACAACCAGTGTTCGTGTAAGGCTTGTCAGTGAACCAGGCCAGGGCGAGAACGAGCTTAACCGGACCCCCATGGGTATGACAAGAAGCTTCATTCCTGTCTATGAGCAGGTTCTTGGTCTGAACCTTACCGATGCTGTTATTGATGGTTCTTATCTGGTCATAGGCCCCCAGGAAGCAGTAGATCTGGCAGCGGACCTGATTCAGTGGAAGAGGGAAAAAGGCTACGAAGTACGCGTTGCCACAACTGAAAGCATAGGAACCACATCATCGGAAGTTGACTCATTCATTGAGAATGCGTTCAACACCTGGACCAATCCTCCTGAGTACTGCCTGCTTCTGGGTAATGAAGGTGCTGTCCCCATTTACTGGGTTGGAGAAATAGCCTCAGACAACCAGTACGGTGTTATCGGTACAGGCTATGACCCAAGCATTCATATAGGAAGGCTCTGCAGCGATACAGGAAGTCTGGCATACACTTCGTGGAAGATTTTTTCCTATGAGACTGAACCATACGAGCCTGCTGACAGCTGGTTCCAGTATGCAGTAAGTATAGGCTCAACTGATTTCCAGGATCCCATGATGTCCCACAGGTACAGGGAGATTATGGTAAATGACGGCAGCATGGATGTTACTCTCTACTGTGATCAGGGAACCTACGGAGGCATTCCCCCCACTATTGCAAACATCTCTGCTGAAATTAATGATGGTCTTTCTCTCATAAGCTATATTGGGCATGGCTCTCACAGCAGCTGGTCAACCACAGGATTCAGCAACTCGGATGTGGAAGCTCTCAGTAACGGAAGAATGCTGCCCTGGATCAGTTCCATAGCCTGTCTGAACTCAAGTTTCGGCGAATCCAGCCAGTGCTTTGGAGAAGCGTGGCTGAATTCCGGTACTGTTAGTGCTCCCAGAGGTGCCATAGGTTTCATGGGAGCCACTGTCAGCAGCCCTGTAGGCCCTACTGACTCCCTTGCACTCTACCAGTTCAGAGGCTATTTCCAGGAAGAAATGTACCACATGGGGGCAGCCTTTGACTACGGCAAAATCAAGGCCTACGAGTTTACAGGTAATAACAGCAACAGTGATATGCACATGATCATGGGAGAGCCGGAGCACGATATTTTCTGCACTACAGGCCCTCTGGTACACATGACCATGGCTCATCCTTCACAGATAGCTGCAGGCAGCTTTACAGTGACTGTAAATACCCCCGGCGGTCCTGTGGAAAATGCACTTGTAGGTATCTGCCAGAATGATTCCACACTGGGCAGCGGCTATACTGATGCAGCAGGAAGCGTAACGATCAATGTACCGTTAATTCCTTCTATGGAATCAGTAACTCTCACTGGAACAGCTCACAACCTCTATCCCGTACAGGAATCTGTTCCTGTGTCAGGTTCAGGAATAGAAGAGTCTGCTGAGGGTATTGCCCTCAATGTGGCATCTCCTGTAACAGGTCACGCTGCTGTGAACTTCAGTGTTCCAGGAGACGGTCAGGCTACTCTTACTGTCTACGATATGAGCGGCCGTGTAGTGGACACTCTGTTTAACGGCGAAGTAATTGCCGGTGAGCATACTGTCAGCTGGAATACCGCTGTCGCAGGAGGAGTTTACTTCCTCAGGCTTAACGCACAGGGGCAGAGCCTTGTACAGAACTTTGTGGTTCTGCGCTAGCTTTACCGCCTCCACCTGGCAGAAGGGGCCGGTTTTGCCGGCCCCTTTTCTTGACTGAAGCGCTGTTAACTGCTAGATTCGGTGTTCCTGCGGGAATTTAACCGCATAACAGCAGGCGGCAGATGATTGAGCTGATGCTGTCGCCACCAGAACTGCAATGCAGAAGGAGATGTACTATGAGCAGATTCAGAGGAGCAAGGCTCAAGAAGGTAAGATCACTGGGTTCAGAGCTTCCCGGTCTTGTAAGAAAAGAATCCAGATCAACAAACACACCAGGTGAGCAGGGTGCAATGCGCAAGAGAAGAAGGGTGTCAACCTTCCGTCTTCAGCTGCAGGAGAAGCAGAAAATTCGCTTCAACTACGGTCTCAATGAGAAAGCCCTTCGCCGTTACTATTCCGACGCGTCCCGTATGAAGGGTGAGACTGGTGTCAACCTTCTTCAGCTCATTGAGCGAAGGCTTGACAATGTTGTTGCAAGAGGCGGATTAGCTCCCACAATTCCGGCTGCCAGGCAGCTTGTGAGCCACGGCCACATTACTGTGAACGGCAGAAAAGTTTCTATCGCAAGCTACAGGGTAAAGGTGGGAGATGTCATCGGCGTCAAGGAGAAGAGCAGAGACCTTAAGGTTATCACAGACCACATCGCTGCCGGTTCCGGCATCGGAGTTCCTTCATTCCTTGAAGCTGATCCCCAGAAGAGAATGATTACAGTGAAGTCTATACCTGCAAGGGAAGATGTTCCCATTGAGGTTTCCGAGAGAGCTGTTGTTGAGTTTTACTCTAAGTAAGGCTCTTTTCAAATACATGAAAATGCCCGGGTTTCAAAGCCCGGGTATTTTCGTATACTCAGTAAGCACTTTCAGAAAGGCATGACAAGTGAAGGCTGTTTTAATGCTTCTTACCATCTCAACCATGCTTTTTGCCCAGGGCAATGGGCTTGCCGGCAGAGATTCAGAACAGATTCGCAGTGCAGCAGATTCAATGTGATAATGCAGAATTACGAACTTATTCCTGAAGACTCGCCTGAACTTACAGGAGAGATTACTGTAAGATTCAGTATTAGCCCTGATGGCGATGTAATTAATGCTGAAGTTAGCTGCTCAGAGGGGCTTGAAGCGGTGGAAGAGGCTGTTCCGGAAGAACTCGAAGAACTCAGTTTGCCGGCTGCTTCTGACCAGACAGAGGCGGTACCTGTATCAATACCCTTAACACTTGTTCCAGGTGATTAATGAGAACCGCTGCAGGAATTCTCGGTGCTTTTCTGTTGTTTCTTGCATGTTCTGCTACCCCTGATGGAGATCATGGAAGACTGAGCATACTGGTAAGTGTTGTTCCTCAAAAATACTTTGTTGAGAGACTCACACCTGATGATGTTGCAGTTACTGTTCTTGTTCCTCCAGGGGCAAGCCCTGCCTGCTATGAGTTGAGCCCTTCAGAAATGAGCGCGGTAAGCCAGGCAGATATCTGGTTTTCCACAGGTGTTCCAGTTGAAAACAGATGGCTCAGTGATTTCCCCCGGTTGAACCCTGAACTTGTCATTATTGATGTTACAGCTGATATGGAAAAAATTCCAATGGCACTCCACAGTCACTCAACAGACGGCCATTCCGCAGATTTACATCAGGACCATGACCACGAAACCGATGGAGATGTTCCACGGGATCCCCATGTCTGGCTTTCCCCTGAGCTGGTCAAAGTTCAGGCAGAAGCCATCTCGGAAGCATTGCAGGAAATAGACACAGCCAATGCAGAGGTGTATCAGGACAGCCTTGAGCATTTCATAAGGCGCATTGAGGATTTGCAGGGTGAAATGCAGGCTCTTCTGGAACCTGCTTCAGGCCGGAGCTTCATGGTTTTTCATCCTTCGTGGGGATACTTTGCCTGGGAGTTTAATCTGGAACAGATACCCATAGAGTGCAGAGGAAACGAGCCGTCACCTGAGGAGCTTGCCTGTCTCATAACTGAAGCCAGAGAAAAGGAAATTACTGTTGTTTTTGCAGCTCCCCAGTTCAGCAGCTCTTCTGCTGAGACCATTGCAGATGAAGCAGGTGCCGTTGTTGCCGTTCTTGATCCTCTGGCAGAGGACTGGGAAGAGAACATGCTGACTGTGGCCAGGGCTGTAGGTGAGGCAGCAAGGTGACAGGCAATGTTATAACCCTGGAAAATGTTACAGCCGGTTATTCTGTGGAGCGCCCTGCTCTCAGAGATGTCACTCTGTCCATACCCAGAAACGACTTTGTTGCAGTGATCGGTCCCAATGGAGGCGGTAAAACAACCCTTCTCAAGGTGATTCTGGGGCTTATCAAACCCTTTTCAGGCAGGGTTTCAGTTGATTCAGGAGGGGTTCCGCCTGGATATGTTCCACAGGTGCTGCCGCAGCGAAGGTTTCCCGCCACAGTCACAGATGTTGTGCTAATGGGCAGGATGGGCAGCAAAGGTCTTTTCAGAAGGTTCAGTGACTCTGACCGTAAAACAGTTCAGGAGAAGCTTGATCTGCTCAATGTAGGTCATCTTGCAGAAGAGAGGATTGACAGGCTCTCAGGAGGGCAGAAGCAGCGGGTTCTCATAGCGAGAGCACTTGCCGGAGAACCTGAGATGCTTCTGTTGGATGAACCTGTAGCCAGCGTGGATCAGGATACCCAGGAAAGCTTCTACAATATTCTCTCGGAACTGAACAAACGGATGACCATTCTTCTTGTTACTCACGATGTAGGTGCCGTTTCTTCCCATGTTCGGAGCATTGCCTGCATCAATACAGTTCTTGTCAAACATGGAAACCGCCTTGAAGAAGAGGATGTTTCTGAAGCCTACGGATGTCCCTTTGAGCTGGTTACCCATGGTGTTCCCCACAGGGTGCTGAAGAGGGTAGCGAATTCCCATGGCTGATATGCTTCAGTTCGCATTCATGCGCAATGCAATTCTGCTCACTGTGCTTGCATCTGTTTCCTGCGGAATCATAGGCTCGCTGATTACTGCCAACAGGATGTCCTCCTTTATCGGCAGTATCGCTCACGCATCTTTCGGCGGTTTGGGGCTTGCTTATCTGGCTGGGGTTGATCCTGTACTCGGCGCAACTGTTTTTGCCCTCGGCTCAAGTCTCGGCATGGGGTTTCTCTCAAGAAGACGGGAGATTCTTTCCTCTGGAGCGATGGCTGTCATGTGGGCATCAGGAATGGCTCTGGGGCTTGTGCTGATTAAGATTTCAGGAACCTACAATGCTGACCTTATGAGCTGGCTCTTCGGCAGTCTTATGTCTGTTTCAAAATCTGATATTCTGATAACAGCTTCACTGGGGGCAGTGGCGCTGGTGATGGTTCTCTTCCTTTACAGAGAGCTTCTGGGAATATCCTGGGATATTGAGTTCGCAAGACTTCAGGGAGTCAGGGTCCGATTTGTCAGAGCCCTTTTTCTCTCTGCTTCAGCTCTTGCGGTAATAGTTCTTATGAAGGTTTCAGGGCTGATTATGGTTATAGCCCTGCTGACCGTTCCTGCATCTATAGCTTCCAGGTTCAGCAGAAGCCTGAAGGGCATGATGGTGAGATCATCTCTTCTCAGTCTTCTCTTTGGTCTTTCAGGGCTCTGGGCATCATGGCACCTTGATCTTCCCTCCGGACCGGTGATAATACTGATATCTGCTCTGGCTTATTCAGGTGCAGCTGTTTTCTCACCGCAAAACTGAACACAGGCTGTTTAATACAGTAATATTGGGAGACAGGTAAGAATGGCTGGTAAAACTTTCCAGGCACTGGTTCTGGTATTAGGCATCCTCCAGGGGTGTAGTGAACCTCCTGTGCTTGCAAAGGACGATGAAAGCATCCCTGCTGATACTCTTGCTAAATGGCTTGATTATGCACTCTCATCAGATAATGGGCTTTGGGAGAATGATCCTGCCAAGAGAGTAAGTGTTATGAAAGTCGCAACATATGGTGGTGAAACAGAGCTTACGCTTCCATTCTACATTGCTGACTTCATATCAGTTTACGGTGATACAATTTACATTTCGGACGGATTTCAGGAAGCTCTGATCGCCATGTCGTCGGAAGGTAAGGTACTCTGGCAGGCAGGGCAACCAGGTGAGGGGCCTGGTGACTTTCTTATGATTGGATCGACTTCAAGAAATGGCGATTTGATCGGAGTATGCAATAACTCACTCAGCAGAGTTGACTTCCTTGGGATTGACGGCAGTTTCATCGGAAGCATTCCAGTTTCCGGCCCGCAGAACATTGTCATGATTTCCGACTCTTCGGGATTCGTCGCTTCCAAATCTCAACCTGGAGGAAGCATTCACTATTTTGAAGTTGCTTCAGGTATTACCAGGTCATTTGGAGAAAGCCAATGGGAGATGTTTCCGAATAACTATCCAAGAAGGGACCTGTTCATTGTTTACCATCCAATGGGTCGTGTTGCGTGCATTTCCCAGTTCGAGGATAACCTGTTTATTTACGACATTGAAACAGGTGAAACAATCCATTCAGGCTCTCGACGATTACCGGCTGATCCCACCTCAGGCAGTGTAGAACGGTTCTATACGGTATATGCAACAGCTTTTCTCGGTCCGGATAGCATGATCAACATTCCCATACCTAATATCATGGACAATGGCAAGTTCATGGGTTCCGGCGGAAGCAGGCATTCTCTGGTTACTATTGTCGATCGATACAACTGGAATGGAGATTATCTGGACAGCTACCTGCTTCCAGACTCTATGCTGGAGGGAATTGTCTACTCGGATGATCTTGGTTTCGTCGCATCACAATGGGGTACAAGTGAAGTGCATAGATACGAGCTGCTCGAATAGCAGACTTTTATACCTGTTGTTTCAATGCACTTGAGCTGAGGGATAAGCTCAAGAGTCTTATTTCAGGTTCCCAGTTCAGGAAAAAAGTTTTAGGGTCGTCATTATCAGGCGTGCGGCTTCCTCGCAGTGAGTGCCGGCAGCATCACGAACTGATAAAGGCTTACATTGATGAACAGGAAGGTAAGGCTCCGCTTTACTCCAACTCAAGTCAGCAAAGAATATTTCACTTAATTGACGAAGCGCTGTTTTTCTAACTCACACCGAAAAGCCGTATGAAAAGGAATAACTCCCTGCCTCTTTCTGTATCACCTTCAAATACACAAACGGAGGTGACAAATGAACGCTATTCTGATTCTGGCCGCAATCGCATCAGCAGCATATTCATCTGCTTCTTTTGAAGAAGCGGTAACCAATGTTGCTGATATGGTATGGAACAGTAAGATAACAGGAATAGCCTCTGATCTGGGGCTGGACATTGTGAATGTTACATGGGAGGACACAGGCAGATACGACAATTCCTGCTGGGGACCCAACATTTCCGATCTCACCATTCAGGTTCACCACGGCCGAAGGAACAATGAAATGCTTACATGTATGCCTGTGATAAGGTATCCCAATTTCCACGACCTTTCAGCGGATCTTGATCCTGATGAGTTCTTCCTTCTTACAGGTAATGAGAGCGGTGACGAGCTGGAACCTGTGAGTCTTACTGAATATGTGGATAATCTCAGGAGCTACCTTCACGATGAAGATAGCTGGGGAGGCCGGGGAGAGAGCCTTCTGGCAGAGAGGGACAGCGTGGTGCTTGTGAGTGCCCAGGCGGTCTTTCTTCCAGTAGAGGACGACGGAGAGGCCATCTTCAATCCGGTTCTCTACAACTATCAGAGCTATGAAGAGAATCCCGGGGTACTTGCCATACTGGCAACAAGGGAAGGTACAAGCGCAACAATCATAGACAACAGCCAGGAGTACAGCGCAGATTACTACTCCGGGGGCCAGAGGCTTTACTTCAATGATAACGGTGAAAGGGCAAGCCTGACCGGTTCCAGGCTTTCTGATTTCATCAGTGATTCTGATAACCTCTCGGAACTCACCGGAGAGCACATGGAAGCTGCCGGTGAAGAGGGTCTTAACATGGTTCTCCTCATTCAGATTCCACTTAAGCAGAAGGAGAGAAGAGACCTGTGGTTTGAAGAAGACTGCTATGGCATGGGAGAATTAGAATACTGCTGTGAAGAAAGTGCATCTCCTGTCTCTTCAGATGTTGAGGCAGCTGTGATAGGTCACGGTGAACTGGAGGGGCCCTTCCGTGAAATTGACGGCTTGCCTGTTGTGAGAGATGACAGGTTTCCTGTCAGGGTTACAGTGCAGTTCTATAAAGCAACCTCTAACGGTGTTGCCACCGAGGCAGATATTGCTGAGATTGCTGCTCAGATAACAAGGGTCTACGATGATGCAAGCTATGTTGGTTCTCTTGTCTGCCCTGAAGAAAAAAGACCCACAGACTGGGATCGAGATGCAGTAGAGGTTTATCTTAAGAAATTCTTTCCCTTCTGACACGGAAATGTGCAAAGAGTGTTCCCCCTCTGATTCCACAGCAGTATTCCAAAAGTTCTGTCAGAGGGGGACTTTCAATAAGATTCTCCAATAGCCTGAGGGAGATTTTTCCAGGAACTGAGCCTTAATTCCTGCTTAATCTTCTAAACCGATACAAGATTGCCGGAACTCTGCCGGAGAAAAAACTCAATAAGTCAGTTAAACCTAAACTGAGCGATTCTTTTTCAGCCTGCCTTCTCCAGTTTCAAACTACCTGATTTCAATTCCAGAATCCAGTAAGATATCGTTCAGATCCTCTGCAATCCGGAATCTCCTGTGGATTTTCTTTTTTTTACCAGAAATACCCGGTATCTGTATCTGACTTCCGTTGACTTCGGCTCAATACACAACTGTGAAACAGGAGAGACTCTTTTGAGTTTTGACCTGGGGCTGCATTCGGACTATGGATGGACTCACTGCTTTCACGAAAGGATAAGTGCCGGCAATGATCTTCGAGTAATCTCAGGAGACAGAGACCTTCGACCGCCACAAACAGGGAGACTGTACTTCAATGAACTGTTCATTGACTCGCAGCTCTATTCGTCTGTTGAAATGGAGAACTTTCAGTATCAGGAAGTATCTC
>PDWJ01000964.1_pt1 | contig 38266 bp, 29 predicted proteins | sample 1430881 | NCBI WGS metagenome assembly PDWJ01 (sample SAMN01162460, study PRJNA174530) | Oral metagenome, whole genome shotgun sequencing project. | biome: Marine environment; feature: Marine mammal; material: Swab sample of the gingival sulcus; isolation source: swab sample of gingival sulcus...
GATAACGATCTTGCTGCATAGATAAATTACAAGGCTAAGATACGCTTTCTTTTGTCATTATCATATCCATGGCAAATTCTCTTTGCCCAGGTGCTCGATATGACAAACGTGGTTAAAAATTCATGATACGATTATCGGCTCGAGTAGGTTTTGAAAGATGAAAAACCGTATCGAGAGCTTGGGTAAGTTTTGAGGAACAAAAACCATATCGAGAATAATATTCTCAACAATAACATTCCTGCCTTTTCCCTTTATTTTCCGACACTATGGAATGTAGATTTAAAATAAAATTGGGCTTTTTTATGAAAAATCAGATGATTTTAAAAAGAATATATTACTTTTGAAACCTGATTAAAAATAAATTCTCATAAGCAATTTTATGAAAATTAACACCTTATAAAATATAATCAATAAGATTTATAACCTGTGAAAATAAATAGATATATGAAGAATGCTATTTTTACGATTTTAATCTTTTTACTCATTTCATCTCAAGCCATAGGGCAAGTGATGCAAGTAAAAGGAACAGTAACATCAGCTGAAAATGATGAACTTATACCTTTTGTAACGGTGCAAGTGAAAGAAAATCCGGCAATAGGTGCAATTACAGACATGGACGGTGCGTATAAAATACAAGCCGATGCCAAACATACATTGATATTCAGTTTTGTGGGCTACGCTAAGTTAGAAGTGCCTATCAATGGTAGAAGGGTATTAAATGTAAAACTATCTCCCGAGACTGAGACATTGGATGCCGTTGTGGTAACAGCATTGGGTGTTTCGCGACAAAAAAGAGAGTTGGGATACTCCACCGAAGAGGTGAGTGGCGACATTGTGGCTCGTTCGGGAAGTGATAATGTGATTAGTGCTTTGAGTGGAAGGTCTGCCGGAGTGCAAATTATCGACCCTGCCGGTGTTGAGGGTGGTTCCTCACGTATTGTAATTAGGGGAAACAACAGTATTACAGGCGACAACCAACCACTGATTGTAATCGACGGTGTGCCTATGACCAACGAAGGTGGTATTACCGGTTTTGGTGACAATCAACGAGATTGGGGTACAGCCCTTAATAATATCAACCAAGAAGATGTGGAAGACATTAATATCTTGAAAGGTCCAACTGCCGCTGCCCTTTACGGCTCTCGAGGTGGTAACGGTGTGATATTAATTACCACCAAAAAAGGAAAAAAACAAAAAGGATTGGGTATTAATTTTTCTTCCAGTTACAAATCTACCAGTGCTTATTTGCACCGTACCGTGCAAAATAAATATGGTGCCGGAGGCCCTCTGTCTTACGCAAGACCTACATTGCAAACCAACAATGAGGGGGTTTACCTCTATCCGGGTATTTATAACTCTGACCAAGGACCTGAGGGCGACCCTACCAACACCACTTTTGGGAATTACGGAAGTGCCGTATCTTGGGGTCCGGAAATGGATGGAACCGAAGTGTTATGGTGGGACGGTGTAATGCGTCCTTATAGTCCGCAACCGGATAATATCAGCATGTTGTATAAAGACGGAACGTCTCTTACCAATAACATTTCCTTTTCAAATGCCACCCAATTTGGTTCTATAAGGGTTTCTTTTACCGACCAACGTTCTGATGCTATTATTGATAACACTGATTTAAAACAAAGTACCATTAATGTTGGGGCAAATTTAGATGTATCTAAAAAGGTAAAATCTAACATTTCGTTTACTTACCTTAATTACAGCCGTTTGAATAGTCCATTTGTGGGAGAATCTTATAGTAACTTTGCCAAAGGATTACTATATGGTTGGCCTCGAAGCTGGAAAGGAATTGAATCACAGTTATATGAAAATGAAGACGGTACAATGTATGATTGGGGACAAAAAGGCTATAAAGAGTATTTTCCATACATGAGTGCTTACACTTTCTGGCAAATGTATAACAACAATACCCGTTTGGAAAGAAATAAATTATTTGGTTCGGCAAGATTGACTTACGAAGTTACAGATTGGTTAAAAGCTGTTGGTAAAGTTGCCTTAGATTTTGGATTAGACGAATCTGAAACTAAAAACAAACCTACATTAATTGACGGAATTACAGGTGGTTATTACGCAAAAAGTTTATCAAAGAATTATACGTTAAATGCGGATTTCTTATTTACCGCCCACAAAAAAGAGTTATTTGGCACTAAATTCCACGCCAGTTTATCTGCCGGAGCTGAAATGTTATATCGCAACAACTACGGTATGGGCGGACGTTCCGGAAGATGGGTATATGAGAATTTATATACCTTTTATAATTATGAAGTAAATAACCAGGTACCATCAGAGTGGTTCTATCAAAAGAAAGTAAATTCTGTTTTTGGTTTCCTTAATGTTGGTTATGATGACTTTTTATTCTTGGATATTACCGGAAGAAATGACTGGTCATCTACTTTGCCAAGCAATAACAACAGTTATTTTTATCCGTCATTTACATTGAGTTTTATTCCTACGGAAGCTTTTGATATCAAGTGGAAGCCGATTACGTTCTGGAAAATGAGAGGGGCATTTGCCATGACTGCCAGTGATGAAGATCCATATAAATTGGATTTTACTTACAATACAGGTTCTTTTGCTAATTATCCTACGGCATCTTTCCCTTATGCAGTACCTCCATTGGCACTAAAACCACAAAGACAATGGTCTTGGGAAGTGGGTACAAATATTGAGTTGTTCTCAAAGTTAGATTTAGACATGACATATTACTATATCTATGCTTACGACCAACTTTTCAATATTCCGATTGCTCATTCCAGTGGAGCCAGTACCGTAAAAACCAATTCAGGTATTGTTACCAACCAAGGAATTGAGGCAATCATGAATTATAGAATTATAGAAAAGCCTGATTTATACCTTACTGCCGGTATTAATTTTGCCCGAAATCGCAATAAAATTGAAGATTTGGGTGGTGCAGAGCTCTATATCTTAACCAGTTTATGGGGTAATAACGGCCCTGCTATTGCCGTACAAGAAGGTGAATATTACGGAAGTATTTATGGCTGGAATTATGTATATGAATATACTGATGATGAAGGCAACACATACGGACCTTATTATGATAAAGACGGCAATCCTCTCCCATTGCTTAATGATAAAGGAACACAATATTTGGTTACCCAAAATAGAGAAAAAGTTGGAAATTCCGCTCCATTACTTACCGGAGGGGTTAACTTCTCTGTAGGTTGGAAAAACTTTAAGTTAATGGGATTGGTAGATTCTAAAATCGGCGGCGATATTTATTGCGGATCTTACGTAATTGGTATGCAAACCGGACAAAGTCCTGAAACCTTATACGAAAGAGATGGAAATGGACTGCCTTACTATGATGAGAATGGAGAATTCTTAGGAAATTACGGAGTAATCTTACCCGGAGCGCACTTAGACGGTACTATGAATGAGGAAGTCGTTCACTACTATCATAAATATATGCCTAACATGGGTGGTTGGGGACCGTTACTAACCACACCCGGAATTATTGAAAACACATGGGTGAAAATGAGAGAATTGGCATTATCATACACTTTCCCTCAAGAATTGGTAGATCGTATGAAAATTGTTCAAGGATTGCAATTGTCTGTGGTGGGTAGAGATTTATTTTATTTCTACAAAACCCTGCCTGATAACATTAATCCGGAAGGAACCATGGGAACAGGAAATGCACAAGGGTTGGAGTATGCTTCATATCCAGGCACAAGGTCTTTTGTATTTTCATTAAAAGCTAATTTTTAATTCATATCCTTTTTAATATTAAATAATAATTACAATGAAAAAAATAGTTCAAATAATCATTATAATTTCTCTTTTTATCGTTTCTTGTACAAAAGGATTTGAAGAGATGAATGTTAATCCGATAACGCCGACAGGTACAGATATTCCTAAGTTATTCAATGGCGTGATAAAATCTTTGATATTGGGTTGGAACGAGCAGTTTTACTTAAATAATGAGATTTTTTATCCTGAAACCGAACTAGGCGCCTTAACCACCAAATCATGGAATAATTACACTATTGGTACAGAGGAGGTTTGGACCAATTATTATTCTGCCTTATCTTCTATCAGAGATATTGATTCTCGTTTAAAAGAAAAATGTGAAGAAAAAGGCGATGAGCATATTGGAGATTTAGTGAAAGCACAAGTAATTGTACTAAAAGCCTACAAAACATTCAAAGTAACAGACTTGTTTGGAGATATTCCTTATTTTAATGCCGGTATGATTTGGGAAGAAGCCGACAATCAAGACTATCGAAAAGCAAAATTTGATAAGCAAGAAGAGATATATAAAACGCTATTGAATGAATTGGTATGGGCAAGAAATACGCTGGAAGATGCAGGAGAAACAACACCTGACGGAAATGAGTATTACAAAATTACTGCCGGTGCCGACCCATTATTTGGAAATAATTATACTAGATGGGCAAAGTTTGCCAATGCACTTATATTGCGTAATGGATTAAGAATGTATGATAAAGATACTGAATTTGCTTCTCCACTATTGGTTGAAGCTTTTGAAAAACCGGATTTTAATGCATATGAAGATATTTGTTTGTGGCCTCAATATTTAAACTGGCAAAATACAGCCATTAACTGGGCTTTCAGAGAACATAATAATTTGAGAATGGGAACTACCGTATGGGCAAACATGCACAGTCCGAATTTTACTTTTATCAATGAAGATGGCATTTTTGATTACAGAGCTTTTATATTTTATGACACAAGCAACAAAGACAGTGAACATCCACAAGGAACCTGGAATCCTTTCCCTCAAATAAAAGATGAAAATACCATTCCTGAAAAAGGCTCACCTTATACAGATGGTCGTTTAAATAATTTCTGGTTTAAGCCGGAATGCCTTTATTCTCCATTTAATTTTTATATGGTAAGAGATGAAAATTATATTCCAGAGGTGCTTTTCTCTGCTTGTGAATATAACCTTATTCGTGCTGAAATCATGGCAAGAGGAATTGTTTCGGGAGGTATTATTGATGTAGGACAGTTGTTTGAGAAAGGCATCAAAAACTCTTTCTTTTTCTGGAATCAAATGCCTAAAAACAGTAGCATTTGGACAGAATATCATACGCCGTATGCCAATATTATTGACCAAGGCGAAGATCAAAAAGCACAACAAATGATGGCAAATGTAATTAACTTTTATATGTCTTCAGATACACCTTTAACCACTATGGAGACTTATTTGAAAGCAATTATTGCACAACGTTGGATTAACTATTACAAACAACCGTGGGAAGCGTGGGCATTGGCAAGACGTACCTTGCAAACGCCAACCACTATCAACCATGAAAACCTTAAAACAAAAAGGCTGACTTATCCACCGTCAGAAGTTACTTATAATAGAGAGAATTATTCTGCTCAAGTATCTACCATGTCGAATGGAGATAGCAAAGAAACTCCAATGTGGTGGATGACGATAGATTTTTAGGAGGTATGTGATAAATAATTTTTAACTTAAAAAAACAAACTTACAATGAAAAAACTACTTTTTACACTGTTAATAGGGTTCTTGACCTTACATATATCTGCACAAGTAGAACATGTGTATGACTTTAACAGCCTAACAACAGGATCACAAAATTTAAATGGTCAAGACGGTTGGGTAACGCATTATCAAACGGCAAGTACTTCCCCCGGATTTGATGTAGGATATGCTTCCGGCGATATTATCTCTACCGATGAATCCATTGCGGTATTTTATCCTTATGGAGGTCCGGGTGTAGGACGAACTGCCACCCGAAAAGCCTCTGAGAATTTCAATTTCAACTTTCAGAATGGAGGAATTATTGACTTGGAATTTGAAATGAGTCATGTATGGTGGGGTTCCTACTGTGGTGTTGGCTATGATGCTGATGGAGATGGCAATATCCTTGTGGGAATGACCGAAGGTGATGGCGGTATCTTTTTGAGATGTGCCGGAAGTGGCAATAACTCTCAACCTAATCTGGTATTACCTAATGGAAACTCTGTTCAAGCAACCTCATTTACCCAAAATGGATGGGCAAGATATAAGATGTCTTTTGATTTTAATGCTTTTGGCGGCGAAGGATCAGTTACTTGTTTTGCAAAAAGCTATTCAGAAGAAAACGGATGGGGAGAATGGATTCAATTACCCGAACTTACAGAAGTAAATATGGGTTTAACACCCGGATCAGGCGACATGTATGATTATGGCGTTTGGGATGGTATCTTTTTCCATTTCCAAGGTGCTGCTGGAGGAATTGACAATATTCTTGTACGTCAAATGCCTGAAGGTAATGTGCAATACATTTCCATGGATGATATTCCAAAGCAATTAATTAACAATCCGCCTATTACATTAGAAGCTACGGCTACTTCCGGGTTGCCTGTTACCTATGAATTAATTAGTGGGCCGGCAACGTTAAGCGGTAATATCTTAACTTTATCCGGCGAAGTGGGAACCGTAAAAATAAAAGCCATGCAATCGGGAAATGACCAATGGTTGCCGGCACCGGATGTATTTAAAACTTTTGATGTTATTGACCCATTAGCCTATACACCGGAAGTAAAAATTCGCAGACCTTATGACGGCACTAAAGTATTTATGCCTGAATTAAAACCGATGTTGTTAGTCATTAGTGCTTATATTGAGCATAGTGATGCGTTGAAGATAGAATCAGTAACTTGTAATGTGGACGGACAGTCCTTAGAAGCCGTTACTTACTATCCTAACGACCCTGAAAACGGATATTTTTCAGTATCATGGTTACCATCTCAATATGGTACACATAACATGTCTGTAACTGTGGTAACTACCGGAGGCAATACCACAACATTAGACAATACCTTTGAAGTGGTACAGAATTATGAATCTCAAAATATAACAACATTAAATGGAGATTTGATATGTACTCCTACTATTCATTCAGCAAAAGGAGAATATGTAATCCCTTCACATGTAGGAGCTTTTAATGAAATTACGGCAGAATATTTACACAATTGTGTGAATGGAAACTGTGATACTTACGATAGAGTGGGCGGTATCAGAGTAAGAAATTATAGAGGAGAATGGGTTGAGTTATTCAGATATATCTCTCCTTTTGGCGTGGAATGTGAAGATGAAATTTCAGTCTTGGATTATACCTCAGTATTGCAAGGGTTAGTAGAGTTTGAGTTTTTCTTTGAATCATGGAATGGTAGTGGTTACAATCCAACACTAATTCTTCACATGGAAAAAGGAACTCCAGAATTTTGTTATGCTGATGTTGATGAAATTTGGCATGACATCTATCCTTTTGGTGATTACGAAAATCAGCAGCCGGTACCTTCAATCAATTATGAGTTCAAATCGGGTGCACAAAAAGTGAATTTAAAAGTCATTACAACCGGACATAACTGGAGTAGCAATACGGCTCCTAATTTTGGTGTAAATACCAATAATGCCGCAGAGTTTTCAGAGAATACACACACCATAAAAATAAATGGTGCAGAAGCATTTACACAACATCTATGGCGTACTTGTAATCCAAACCCGGCAAATTGTTCTCCTCAAAATGGCACATGGTATCATAACAGATCCGGTTGGTGTCCGGGTTCTATTGCCATGGTTTGGGATTGGGATTTAGGTTCAGTTGTTTCTAATGATTTTACCAATCCTGCACAAATTGCCTATCAATTTGACCCAACTTATTTGGATTATTGTCATCCAAATCACCCTGACTGTGTGAGTGGACAAGGTGGTTGCCCTAATTGTGATGCACCGGATAACCCAATATTAAATATTACCGGAAAAATCATCACTTATAGTAATGATGTGGCTGTGCTTGAAGACTTTATTCACACAGAAGATATTGATGAGAATTCATCATCAATTGTAGAAATATCTCCCAATCCGGCATCTCATATTTTAAATATAAAAACCGATTACACCAAAGGATTTACCCATGTATTGATAATCAATACTAATGGACAATTGGTAAAACAATTCAAATTCAGAGGAAATACCAGTTTAAATATTAGCGATATGCCAAAAGGTATTTATTTTGTAAAATTATTGGGAGACAGATTAGTAACAAAAAAAATAATTATTCAATAAATAAAAAACTAAAATGCTTATGAAAAAGATTGTATCAATAGTTGCTTTATTGCTGCTAAATGTAGCTTTAATGGCACAAACAACCGTTAATTATTCATTTAACGATTTAGAAACAGGCCCATTGAATGGGCAAGACAACTGGGTTTCTGTAAAACATAGTGCCGGTGGAGGTGTTTTTCAAGTAGATTACTTAGGCCCACAAGGTATTACAACTACGGATGAATCTAAAGGTGTGTTTTTCAAAAATGCAAACACAAATTACGGAGAGGTTGCAACACGCAAATCCACCGAGAATTTCTCTTTTGATTTTTCACAAGGAGGTATCATTGAGTTGGAATTGGATATGAGTAACCAAAACTATTGGGGACAAGCCTTTGGTTTAGGTTTTGATGCCAATGGTGATGGCACGTTATTACCTCCAATGATCTACGAAGCAGTATATCCTGCTCCAAACCTTCCCTCACAAGATGGTGGTATCTATTTAATTATAAGCTATAACAGTCCGGATGACCCTCGCTTTCATTGTGGAATTGTAACGCCAAATAATGAAATGCCAATAGAATTTACCTTTGAAAATAGAGAAGATTGGTATCGTTTCCGTATCTTAATTGACCTTGAAGCTAATGACGGTCAAGGAAGTGTAGCCTTATTTGTAGACAATGGTATTACCGGCGATTTCCAGCCTATCCCTGAAATTCAAGGATTAAATCCGGGATTAACGCCCGGATCAGGAGATAGATTTGATCCAAACGCATGGGATGCTGTATTTTTCTTATCCAGTAGCCATGGTGGATTTGATGATTTTTCAATTAAACAAACACCTCCGGGAGCTGCTTCTCAGTTTATCGACTTTGCAGAAATTTCTGACAAATTAATCTCTGCCGATTCTTTTGAATTATCAGCGACTTGTACATCAGGTTTACCAATTACTTATGAAGTGTTAAGTGGTCCTGCTACTATCGAAGGCTCTACGGTAACATTAAATGGCAATCCGGGCATAGTAAAAATACAAGCTTCTCAACCAGGTAATGCTGATTGGTTGCCTGCACCATCTGTAATTAGAACATTTGAAGTGGTTGATCCGGCTCAATTCCAGCCTGAATTAATCATCAGAAGACCTTATGAGGGTACTAAATTATATATGGAAGAGTTATCTCCTATGGTGGTTGTTCTATCTGTAGATATTGAACATAGTGATGTAATTTTAGTAGAAGACATGAAAATTGATGTGGATGGACAAACTATTAATTGTAACCATACTGGTAATAATTACTATCAAGCTATTTGGACACCTTCTTCTTATGGCGTGCATAACATGGAACTAACAGCAACTATGTCAGGAGACAATAGTTACACAAAAAGTAATAGTTTTGAAGTAGTACAAGAAGCAGAAACTCAATCTCATGTTTCTTTTGACGGAACTTACCATATACACCCTCAAAATCATGTAGTTACAGGAAGTTTTGTTTTCCCTTCATTTGTAGGATCTTTTAACGATATTACAGCTATGTTGGATTTGAACTGTGCCGAAGGTGGTTGCGATACTTACGACAGAGTAGGTCGTGTAAGAGCTAAAAACATGCATGGTGATTGGGTAGAATTATTCAAATATATCACACCTTTTGGTGTAGCTTGTAGCGATGCTGTATCTGTAAAAGAATATGCTTCTGTATTACAAGGTTTGGTAGATATGGAATTTGAAATTGTTACTTGGAATAGTGGCGGATATTTACCGGTATTGGATTTTGAATTTACAAAAGGAACACCGGAATATAAATATTCTGACATTGTTGAAATTTGGGGGGATGTATATGATTTTGGAGATTATGCAAATCAACAACCAATCCCTCATGTAGAATGGAACTTTAACAGTCATGTAGAAAAAGCGGAGTTGGTAATGTCAACCACAGGACACATGTGGAGTAGTAACACTTCTCCTAATTTCTGTGTAAACACCGATAATGCGGCAGAGTTTTCAGAAAACACTCATTATGTTAATATTGATGGCAGTGAAGCCTTTGTACAACATCTTTGGAGAACTTGTAATCCTAACCCGGCAGATTGTTCGCCTCAGAATGGTACTTGGTATCATAATAGAGCTGGTTGGTGTCCGGGTTCTATTGCCATGATTTGGAACTGGGATTTAACCTCTTACATTAATAATGGAAACATTGACTTAGAATATGAATTAGATCCTTCTTATATTGATTTCTGTCATCCAAATCATCCGGATTGTGTTGATGGTCAGAATGGTTGCCCTAATTGTGGTGCACCAGACAATCCAATCTTAGATGTTTCGGGAAAAGTAGTGGTTTATACCAATAACATTAACATGTATATTGGTGTAAATGATGTGGAAGAAGAGGATAATACTTTTACTATTTACCCTAACCCTACCAGTGGTTTAGTTGAATTTAAAACAGAAAATCACACAGAAAAATTCACCGTAAATATAATGGATTTCTTAGGAAAAACTGTAAAAACATTTGAACTAAAAGGTAGTCAAGTAATGAATGTATCTGACTTATCAAAAGGTGTTTATGTAGTTAATTTTTCTAATGGTAAGAATGTTATTTCAAAGAAATTAATTGTTCAATAGTTTTTTTGAGTGATTATAACAAAAAGAGCGTTTTTGACGCTCTTTTTTTGTTTATGAGAAATTTAAGCCTTTCTTTTATTACTTCTCAACTTTCAAAACAATAATTTGAAATCTAATTTATCAAAAAAACTTATACCTTTGTTTTCAAAAAATATAACAATTATGTCTGATATACACATTTCATCTGCTTTTGAATCCGGTAACATTGAAGTTGTCGATGCTTCTAATCCTAAAGATATTCAACTAAAAATCCGTCAAGATACCAAAGCGGAATATTTTCAATGGTTTTTCTTTAGTGTAGAATGTGCTCGTGAGCAATTACTTCACTTTAACATTACAAATGCCAGTTTATCAAGTTATCCTGAAGGATGGGAAGACTACAAAGCTGTTGCTTCTTATGATGGCGAACAGTGGTTTCGCATCGCTGAAACCCACTATAATGGAAAAAGTTTAGAAATCGATTTTAAAAGTGAATACAATCGTTTTTTTGTAGCCTATTTTGTCCCATACACCTATGAAAGACACCTTAAAATATTGCATAAAGCCCAAATGCATCCCCAAGCTATACTTCAAAGTATTGGCAATACTGTAAAAGGGAAAAGCATTGATATGCTGCGTATTGGAATACCTACTGAAAATAAAAAAACAGTTTGGCTAATTGCTCGACAACATCCCGGAGAAAGTATGGCAGAATGGTTTGCCGAAGCGTTTATACAACGTCTAACCGATCTGGATGATAGCTTATCTCGTAAATTGTTAAATGAAGCGGTCTTTTATATTGTTCCTAATGTGAATGTAGATGGTAGTATTGCCGGCAATTTACGAGCAAATGCCGCCGGAAAAAACTTGAATAGAGCTTGGGCAAAACCGGATCCAATTACAGAACCCGAGGTGTATCATGTTATGAAAGCTATGGAAAACACAGGTGTTGATCTTATGCTTGATATTCATGGTGATGAAGCCCTTCCTTATAATTTTATTTCTTCTATTGAGGGAATCCCATCTTTTGATGCCTATTTAAAAGATTTATTGGAAACTTTCAAAAATACCTGGATGCAAATTAACCCTGATTTTCAGGATACACACACTTATCCAATTAATGCACCCGGAGAAGCAAACTTAAATATTTGTTCTAAAGCCATAGGGGAAAAATTCCATTGCTTATCACTTACTTTGGAAATGCCATTTAAAGATAATGCAAATTTTCCGGATGAGCAGGTGGGTTGGGACCCAAATCGTTCAGCACTTTTAGGAAGAAGTATTTTGCATCCTATTGCGGCAGTATTGCCTAAGATAAAGAAATAAAATCATTAACATCCGAAAGTTTTTGTAATAACATGGGTTGGTAATTTAAGTTAACTGTTTGGTGTTAATATATACAAGCTATTAGCTTTTGGCTTTTAGCCCTTAGCTTTTTTTCATAACATATTGATTTTCTACATCATAAACACTATGCACAAAATAAAAGCTATTTTCTTTTATTAGAAAATAGCTTTTATTTATAGGATATAAATTTAAGATTACTTTATTTGTCTTAAAATTTCCAATGTATGTTTCCAGAATTTCTCAACGGTTTTGATTTCAATTCTTTCATCCGGTGAGTGTGCTCCTTTAATATCAGGGCCAATAGATACCATATCCATATTCGGATATTTTTCACCAATCAATCCACATTCCAGTCCGGCATGAATTGCCAAAACCTGTGGTTCTTGGTTAAATAATTGTTGATACGTTTCTTTAGCGACTTTCATAATCTCAGAATTGGCATTTGGTGCCCAACCTGGATAACCATCACCATGCTCAGCTTCTGCACCAATCAACTCATACAATGCCGTTACTTTATTTTTTGTATCGTGTTTTGCTGATTCAACAGAACTTCTGTGGCTATGTATAATTTGAAAATGAGCGTCCAATGTTTTTACAACGGCAAGGTTTGTCGAAGTTTCCACAAAATTGTCAATTTCTCTCGACATTGCCATTACACCATGAGGAACAGCATATAATGTATTAACCACTTTCTTTTGTGTGTCAATATCAATTACAAAATCAGGCATTTCTGTTTTTTCGATATTCACTGCCAAATTAGGTTCTGTGATTTTAAATTCATTTTGAATGATTTTCCCGTAATTAGATACAAAATCCTGGAATTTAGACTGCTCCTTTTCAGGACATAAAACAACGGCAACCCCTTCTCTTGCAATGGCATTGTGTGCCGACCCTGCATTAAAGCTGTGTAAACGAACATCCATTTCTTTCATCAATTCCCAAATCAATCGAACCAATAATTTATTGGCATTGCCATAGCCTTTATTAATATCATCGCCGGAATGTCCACCACGCAAACCAAATACTTTTAATCGACAAGCAGCATAATCCTCTGGCACATTATTTTTCTCAAAAGGAATTTTTACTTTGGTGTCGATACCACCGGCACAGCCAATAAATATTTGTCCGTCATCTTCCGAATCCAAATTCAACAAAATACTTCCTTTCAATAAATTTCTATCTAATCCAAATGCACCGGTTAATCCGGTTTCCTCATCAATGGTAAAAAGGTGTTCCATCGCCGGTAAAGTGTCGTCATCCATCTCCAACAACGCTAATTGTGTAGCCACTCCAATACCATCATCAGCCCCCAATGTTGTGCCTTGAGCTTTCACAAAATCGCCATCAATATATGGACGAATCGGATCTGTATCAAAATTAAACTCAACATCCTCATTTTTTTCACAAACCATATCCACATGGCTTTGTAATACAATGATTTTATCGGTTTTACAGTTTTTTCCTTTCGGTTTTCTAATTACGATATTTCCTGTTTTATCTTGTTCCCAATCCAATTGGTGTTTTTGGGCAAAATCTTTTAAATATTGTAATATCTTTTCTTCATGTTTGGATTGTCTTGGAACTTGGGTGATTTCCAAAAAATATTTCCATACATTTTTAGGTTCTAAATTTGCTATTTCTTTGTGCATCATTTATTGTTTAATGTTTATATGTTTTCTTTAAATTTTTGAGTTGAATATTTTTAACACCAAACTTTAATCCCAAAGTTTTTTGGGGTAAATACCGGCATCAACTAATTTTTGAATTTCCGAAACTACAAAAGGCTTATCGTCTTTATAGGTAACACCAAACCAATTAGCAGCAGATGCCAGTACTTTTACCTTTTTCTTATTGGTCTTGATTAGATGTCCTACTACCGAAGGAATATAAAATTCACTCTTCAATTCATTTCCGTGTTGTTTCAAAAATTCAATTAATTCAATTTCTAACCAATGGAAAATATCCGGATTAAATCCCCAAATATTCATTGACACTTTAGTTTTAGGCTCCAAAACCTCATCTTTTCCTGATTGTTCATTCTCAAAAACAATATCATCACCTTTTTTACTGATTTTTGTACGCTCAGTAACACTGGTTAAGAAATTATTTTCATCCACCTCACAAACCCCTCTAGACACATATCCAAAATCTGACAATGTATTTTCCAAATAATAAGCCAACATGCTATAATTTTCGGTATCAGTAGTTAGCTGTTTATACATAACCTGATAAGCTTGTTTGCTATAAAAATCATCGGCATTAATCACCACAAAAGGTGCATCAATGGCATCTTTGGCACACCAAATGGCATGTCCGGTTCCCAACGGCTTTTCTCTTTCTGTTGGAACAGTACAATTCTTAGGTAAAATATCCAATTCTTGATATACAAATTCGTAATCAATTCTATTTTTTAGTTTCTCACCAAATCGAGCCTCAAAAGCTTCTTGATGTTGTTTTCTGATGATGAAAACAATTTTCCCAAATCCACTTTGAATGGCATCGTATATGGAATAATCTATAATGGCTTCGCCACTTGGACCTACTTCATCTAATTGTTTCAAACCACCAAATCGACTTCCCATTCCGGCGGCTAATATCAGTAATATCGGTTTTTTCATGTTCATTAATTTTAGCTATTGACTATTAATTTAGCTATTTGCCTTTAGCTGTTGGCTATTGGCTTTTTTATTTATTATCTATTTTTTGATACAAAACATTTTTTTCAATTAGTAATTATTTTTCCTCCCTACCGCTTCGAATCCGCTCAGTGAAAGGCTGACACACTTCTGTTTTTCAACCCTTTTCATTCACAATTTATAATTCATCATTCACAATTCTTACCCCCTAATATGAACTGATATTTACACTAATATCTATCATAAAAAGCAATCCACTATTTAAAATCAATCGATATGCAATAAATAATAGCAATAAGGATACTAAAATGATGTTATTTCTTACTTTTTGAGTCTGGCTCAATTTTACCCGAATAATTTTAGCTTTCGCAAAATTATTGAAAAACATAGGAATAATAAAAGCGCCAACAGAACTAATCATTATCATTTCATAAGCATAAGCAAACTCATGCTGAGGCATCACATTTGGGATTTTAACCAAAAATAAGATGGCTGTCCCCACAAACCAAGGTAAAAAGGCTTGTGAAAATAAAAACTTGTATTTATTATATTGATTAATCCTTATCTTTGACCTTGCCGTTTCAAGCATAGTAGATGTTGTAAGATATCCCATAAAAGCCATTATAAATAACATGCCTAAAGCAATGATAAATTTATACATAATACTTAAATATAGCCAATCTGCAACATATCCAAAACCCTCTCTTGTTATAATTCCTGCTGTCCATGCCCCAAAAAATTGACTTAAAAAATGATACGATAACCATAAATAAAAAATCTTTTTAAAAGGCTTCATGTATTGTTCTTCTGTTACTTTAAAGAATAAATATAATCCTATTATTAAAGAAACTACAGGAGCAGATAATGTGATTGCGATAATACTATAAGCTGTCCAAAGCGGACTTTCGTTACCTATAGGGAATAGCACTTCAAAATAATACCATACAGCATCAATACCAAAAGTACTCGCTGTAATAATAACAGTTAATTGATATACAATATAAGCTATAATGTAAGAACCTAAGAATAATATTGTACTTATTATAGTATAAGAATAAAATGTTAATAAATTAAGATTTAATTTTTGTTTTCTACTATCAAGATCTGATATTGGATTAAATTTTTCTTTTAGTTTTCTAAACTTTCTTTTTATTTTTCTCGAAAAAGAATTCCCTTTTATGTTTTCCGGAATATGAGTCGGTTTTTCTGTTGGAGAAATAGAAATGGGTTGAAATGGAGTGTGAGCTGGTTTCCTTTTTCTTTTCTTTTTTTTCTTAGAAAAGATATTTAAAAAACCTGTTTTTCTTTTTGGCTTCTTCGTTGGTAACTCTGTTACATTATTTGTCCCGGTTATATTATTGGTTATAATAGGTGTTTCTAAACTACGTTTTTTTAAAGAATGTTTTTTGTGTTTTGTTTTTTTCTTAAATAACGAACTTAAAGAAAATTTTCTTTTTTTCTTTTTTAGCGGTTTTGATAATGGATTCTCTTTACTAAGAAGAGGATTTTCCAACTTACGCTTTTTTTTCGAATATTTTTTACTTGAAAAAATTTTCTCAAAAAACCTTTTCAATGAGCTTTTATGTTTTGTTCTATGTGATTTCATTAAAATGATGTATTAACATATTAAAAAATGAGTAGTTAGTTAAAGCATTAAAAAATAAATATCTTTTCATAAATAGTTTTTTTGAAAAGAATAAATACCCCAATGATATTTTTTATACTCATTTCCAAAATAAAATCTATTCATCTAACAATCATTAAAGATAATGCTATTAATTGATGAATGCCTTATAAACATGCAAATTTATAAAATTTTCTTTAAAATGAAAAATGAGGGAAAGAAGAAGGAAGCCCGAAGAATGAAGTCAGCTAATCACTGAGAGGAGTTGAAACTGTGGGCTAGTGAAATTAATGTGTTAATATGAGCAAAATAATATTACGAATTGATAATTGCACATTGCTAATTGAAAAAGATATCACCCTTAAAATTTATTACTAAGGATTTTACCAAAGAAAAAAAGTTTGTGAAAGATTATAACTTTTTGTAAAAAAATGGGCTTAATCTTCACTTTTTTTCAATGATACAATGATTTTTTTTAATTTTACACCGATATTATGAAAGATCAAAAACGAAAGACCAAAGAAGGGGATAGCCTGTTGTTAATCGGTGTCGAAGTAGTGGAAAAATAAAAGTAAAAGTTAAAAAGTCTTTTCTAACACCTTACTTCCCTCTTCCTAATCAAAAATAAACAGATGAAATTAAATAAACGGATATCGCTATTTTTACTAATTTTATGGAGTGTTTTTTCTGCTCAGGCTCAATATTTTGGACAAAATAAAGTAAACTATGAAAAGTTTAATTTTGTGGTAAATCATACTCCACATTTTACCATTCATAATTATTTGGGTAATGATTCATTAATCAAACAAATTAGCAATCAAGCAGAAAAATGGTATTTAAGACATAATGCCATTTTTTTGGATACCATTACTGAAAATCCTTTGATTTTATATAACGATAAAGCTGATTTTAAACAGACAGATATAATTTCAGGCGAAATTGGTGTGGGAACCGGCGGTGTAACCGAAGGTTTAAAACGCAGAGTGATTATGCCTTACATGAGTTCCAACAAGGAAACCAACCATGTGTTAGGGCACGAATTGGTGCATGTTTTTCAATATCATTTGTTTCAAAAATCCGATAGCCTTACCTACAAACATCTGGCAAATGTGCCACTATGGATGATTGAGGGATTGGCAGAATACATGTCATTGGGAACGCAACACAACCAAACGGCAATGTGGATGCGAGATGCTGTTATTCATGATGACGTTCCTACTTTTAGAGATATGTCTCGCCGACCAAATAAGTATTTCCCCTATCGTTTTGGACATGCCTTTTGGGCTTATATCACCGGGAAATATGGTGATGGAGCCATTCGTCCACTATTTTATAATACCGCACGATTTGGATTTGAAACTGCCATTGATACACTATTTAACATCAAGCAAGATTCACTGGCAAAATTATGGCAACAAGACCTTAAAACTGCCTATCAGCCTTTTATTAAAGATTCTGTTAAAAAAATTGGACGTCAGATTGTAGATATTGAGAAGCATGGAAAGTTAAATCTTTCTCCGGTGTTAAGTCCTGATGGCAAGAAAGTCTCTTTCTTGAGCAATCGGGCAGTTTTTACCATTGACTTATTGATTGCAAATGTGAAAAACGGAAAAATCATCGATAAGATTACCCAATCTGTATCCAAATCTCATGTAGATGATTTTAATTATATCGAATCTTCGGGTTCTTGGTCGCCGGACGGCAAAAAATATGTATTAACCTCTTTTTCTAAAGGGAAAAATCTATTAACTGTAGTGAATTTTAAACGATTTAGAAATAAATCTAAAGATTTACCGGTAAAAGGCGTTGATTCTTTTGATAATCCCGAATGGTCGCCGGACGGAAAATATGTGGTTTTTTCAGGACTAAATGGAGGTGTTTCAGATTTGTATTTATATGAATTTGCTACTAAAAAAACCATTCGCCTTACTCATGATGCTTATAGTGATATGCAGCCGACTTGGTCAGAAGACAGCCAAAAAATTCTTTTTATTTCTGATAGAGGCTATCAAACCAATTTTTCACGCCAAATATTTGGAAATTATCGCCTATGTGAATACAATTTGCAAGATGGAAAAATCAAAACGTATCACAATTTGTTTCCTCATGCCAATATTTACAATCCGATATACGCTAAAAATGATAGTGTAATTTATTTTGTATCAAATGCCGATGGATATAGAAATTTGTATGAATATGATACACAACATCAAAAACTGTATCGCCTTACAAAATATAATACCGGGATTTCGGGCATAACAGCTTTATCACCGGCATTCTCCATTAGCCGAAAGGCAAACAAAATTGCTTATACATACTATGATAACAAAGGATATAATTTGTATATTGCTGATTTAAAAGATTTTAAAAAGGAAGAAGTGAGCCTGTACTTGAGAGATGAAAAACCAGAAATGTTAGCTCCTTTCGACCGAAAAAAGAATGTAATTCAACATAATCTAAACAAACATCCTCAAACTTCGGATAGCTCAATTACCCAAACGCCTTATAAACCAACCTTTGAATTGGAATATATTGGCAATACCGGAGGTATTGGTGTTGGTGTTGGCGGTGGATATAATGACACTTATGCCAGTGGTGGTGTTTTTGCAATTTTTAGCGATATGCTGAAAAAACACCAACTTTTTACCTCTCTGATGATGCAAGGTGAAATTTATGACATTGGTGGAAGTGCTACATATATCAATAACAATCATCGATTGAAATGGGGTGTGGGAATTGGACATACACCCTATCGTTATGCCTATTATGAGTATAATAATTCCATGTTTGACCCTGACCCTTTTGATTCGATTACCATTGTACAACAACGTATTTTCTTGGATAGGGCTTCTGTTTTCGCTCATTATCCGTTATCAAAAAAGTTGAGATTTGAAGCCGGTGCCAATATTTCCAGATATGGTTATCGAGTAGATTATATCAAAAACTATTACTATAATGGCTATTATCAGGGCATGAAAAAAGAGCGTGGCGAAAGTCCGGATAGTTTTTGGTTAAATCGAATTCAAGTTGCATTTGTGGGTGACGATACCCATTTTGGTTTTACTTCGCCATTAGCCGGATATCGATATCGATTTCAGGTTGAGCGTGCATTGTGGGGTGTGGATATGTACACTACCATTGCAGATGTAAGACGCTTTATTTACAAACGACCATTTAGTTTTGGTGTTCGACTGCTAAATTATGCCCGCTACGGAAAAGATGCTGAAACCAATCGGTTATATCCGCTTTATTTAGGAAGCCACTATTTTGTAAGAGGGTATTCCGGAGGTTCTTTTGCCGCAGACTACGATCCTTTAAGCAGTGCTTTGAATTACAACACATTGGTAGGAACAAAAATGTTGATGTTCAATACAGAGGTTAAAGTGCCATTTACCGGACATGAGCGTTTGGCACTCATCAAATCTAATTTCTTATATACAGATTTAGTATTATTCTTTGACGGTGGATTTTGTGCTAAATCTTACGATAATATCAATTTTAACTGGAAACCTAAACAAGTTACAAACTTAGATTCCGATGTTGCCAATGTTGTGTACAGTGCAGGAATTGCTTGGCGAATTAATCTATTTGGATACATTATTTTAGAACCTTATTTTGCCCGTCCTTTTCAGCGAGATGACCGAAAATGGGTATTTGGACTGTTTTTGAAAGGTATGGACTGGTAAAGACTGTTGGATTTATTGGAAGCATAGAGGTAAACTATGAAGATGATATTTTATACGGTAAGATTTTGGGACTTGACAAGAAAATCCTTATAACTTATGAGGGTAATACCGTTAAAGTTAAAAGCCTATTTCCGAGAAAGTACAGGACGTTTTAATGTGCACATTTCCACTGAAACTCACCCAAATAGCAGAAAAGACACAAGAAATGGGAATATCCCTCAATGCCTTTGTTAAAGACACTTTACAAAATGCTGTAATGTAGTTAATAACTGCATTTCAAATCATATTTTAATCCTATCCTTAGGGTAGGATTTTTTATTGATTGTTTAAATAAATTTCTTTACAAGTTAATAGAAACCCATAAAAAAGACCTTTTTTGAAAAAACCGTAACAAAAACTGCAACAAATGGAAAAATAAAAAATGCAATTACCTATAAAACAGGCAATTACATTTTTGGATTGAGGTCTCGAGCGTACCTGTATTTATTAAATGTTAGAATTTTTGTAAACCCTTTTAAAAAGCGGGTAAACCATAATAAATACAAGGCTTTTGAGAGTTTTAAAAAAGCAAAACAGATTGAATGAGATTGCATAAAATAGTATAAAAGTGCATTTTTAGGGGGTACTATTCGGGGGTACTATTTTTTTTACTATATTTGTAAAAAATAAGGGCAACGATTAAGGAATAATTATGGCATCTATACGGTATTTTGTAAAAAAAAGTAAAGGAGCAAAAACAACTGTTTATGTAAGAGTCCGACATGATAATTCTGAATTTAATATATCATCGGGATTAAGTGTATTTACCGAAGATTTAAGCAAAGGGAATACGTTTATAAAAAAGAATGTTCAAAACTCCACATCAAAACAGTTAAAAACAAAACTCGACCACCTAAAAAAAACACTTCAGGACGATATAGAAGAATTATTGAATACTGAAAAACCACTTACCAAAGAATGGTTAAGATTTCAAATTGATTTCAGACTGGGCAGAATTGACAATGAGGGAGAAAAGAAAAAAGTAATAACCGTTACCGACCACATCAACCACATCATAAAAACTGCACCTACTCGAAAAAACAGCAAGGGAGGTATCGGTATTAGCGAAAACAGAATAAGCAAATACAAATTATTAGCAACCCGATTTAAAGAGTTTAGAAAAGGGAGGAGCTGCGAAATAAAGGCGGTAAACAAAAGGATGTTTGATGCTTTCTTTAATTGGGTAATGGTAGATAAAGGCTATTCAGAAACCTACGCATGTAAATTACATTCCGATTTAAAAGGAGTTTGCAAAGATGCCCGAGCAAATGGCATTGAGGTGTCAAAAGATTTAGACAGTGTAAAAACACACAGGCCATCCCCTTATAAAGATGATAGCGATGTAATTGTATTAACCGAAGAAGAAATACATCAAATAGAATTATTAGACCTAACCGAAGAACGTTTGATAAATGCCCGTAAATGGCTAATTATGGCATGCTATACCGGACAACGTGGAGGCGATTTGACAAGCATAAACAAAGACAACTTTATGCACACCACCAAAGGACTAACCATAAGGATAAAACAAAAAAAAGGCAATAAGCCCGTAGTTATTCCAGTACTCCCACAGGTGAAAAAGATATTTGATGAGGGGTTACCTTATCCATTAGCATTATCAAACCTTAGTGAGTATTTTAAAGAACTGGGAAAATTGGCAGGAATAGACACCCCAACAATGGGACGAAGACGTGAAAGCAAAAACGGAATACAAAGAGGCGTAATGAGAGAACGCCCAAAGTATGAATATTTGAGTACACACACCGGACGGAGAACATTTGCCACAATTCATTATTACAAACGTTTCCCATTATCAGTAATAATGGCGGTAACCGGACACGCAAATGAAAGTACATTGCGGCAATATATCAATAAAAAAGATGACAGTCATTTGGATGCGTTTTTGGATTATTACAAGACTTCAAATGCAGAAATGAAAGTATTAAAAGGAAAAGCAGCAAACGAATAATACCATGAACCAATATACAGAAATAGACCGATTAAGAGACGAATTAAACCAATTAAGGGGACAATACCATGAAAAGGTAATAAAAGCCTTAGAGATAGAATATACCTATGAGAGTAATAAAATAGAGGGTAACACCTTAACCTTGCAGGAAACTGCATTAGTTGTTGAAAAAGGATTGACCGTAGGAGGTAAAACATTAAACGAGCATTTGGAGGCAATAAACCACACCTACGCAATTGATTTCATTAAAGCAGTAGCACAAAACAAAGAACCTATTACCGAACGATTGATAACAGAAATACACGCCTTAATCTTGAAAGGTATTGATGACCGTAATGCCGGAAAATATCGAACTGTACCCGTTATGATTTCGGGAGCAACACATGTACCTCCACAACCTTATGAAGTGCCTACACAGATGCAGGGACTTATGAAGTGGTACAATGAACACAAAGACACATTACATCCTATTGTGTTAAGTGCCGAAATGCACGAACGTTTAGTAACAATTCACCCATTTATAGACGGGAACGGCAGAACCTCACGCCTTTTAATGAATTTGATTTTATTACAACATGGCTACCCTATTGCCATACTCAAAGGCGATAGCGATAACCGATTGAGGTATTACAATGCATTAGAAAAAGCACAGGCGGAAAATAACAAACAGCCTTTTATTGATTTTGTAGCCGAAACAATAAAGGAAAGTATTAAACGAATTTTATTGATAGTATCGACATGAAAAAAGTAAGTATAACAATAACAAAAAACGGAACACACGGATATATCTGTTCATGTGAACAGAAGTTTGACGGCTTTGATTTAGGAGGCAGCGGCGATACTGTAGAGGAAGCAAAGGAAGATTGCCTTACGTTTTATAACGAAATGAAAGAGGTATACCCTGACAAGGAATTTCCTGAATTGGATATAAAATGGCATTATGATTTTCCAGGTGCTTTCTAACAAGTTTAGTGTAAATAAATCAGCAAAATATAAAAGATAAACATTCAATATAGTATTAAAATGGAAGCAGGCAACGATAACGGAATAGTGTTTTACATAACCTTTGAAGAATTTAAACAAAACTATAAGTACAATTTGAATAAGTGGTTAGATATAAATTCAGATGCAACAGAAAACGATTTTAAAGATTGGTATTTACAATTTTATTCAGAATTTTATAAACAAGACAATACAGGAAAAGTATATTACTTTTTTAGTGGTATTCAAGGGTATCAAGAAAATAATAATTGGAGAGGTGAATATGATATAAAATATTCAGATGTTTACGATTTAGCCGAATACTTAAATAACCGTAAAAACCGGACAATAAAAGACAATGAAACAGTTACCGAATGGCTAAAAAATAGAGATTTAAGATTTACACTACAAGGAAGAAATAAAGTAATATTTTATTTAAATGATGCAGAGGTTATAGCGGAAGTTTATCGTAAATTAAGGATGTTTTTAAAGATAGACCAAAATGGACGTATTTGTGTAGATGAAAGGTTGTATGTAAATTTTGAGCATTATGTTCTCGATATAGTCAATTTTTTATTAGACAACGGAGGGAATATGCTACAAAAAGGAGCAATTCAAATTAAAGATATAAGGGAATTATATGATAATCCATTATTACCTCGTATAATTAAAGAAGCTTGTAGTAGTTGGGGGGATTTTTTTTATAATTTACAGTTAAAATTAAAAGGTGTTGATAGTGCTTTTACTAATCAAAAGCACTTTGATAGATTTTTAAATGAAATACCTAAAGACAAGCAAGGGCGTTTAATTGAAGATTATGTAAAGGGTTTTGCGAAAGGGTATTTATCTTTTGTATATGAAAATGAATATCAAACTGCCAATATTGCGATTGGAGATTTTTATTATGGCTTCCGCTCTGCTTCTTTTTATAAAACAGTACGCGATATAGATAAAAAAGAAATAAAAAAAAGAGAAGAAACTTATACAAAAGGGGTTAAAAATGGCAAAAGATATAAAGCAATGGAGATTATTTTGAAAGACGCTACAAAATATGAGCTTTACTTTAACGAATTTAATCGCATTTTAAATGAATTTGAAAAATATAAAAAAGAGAAGAATAGCCCACAACAAAAAGGAATAAATACAACTCTTAATGATACAATGAAATTTAATATACTACCTACCGAGTTGGTAGAATTAGTAAAAGCTTTATATGAAAATGGCACAATAAAAGGTAAACAAAAAGACCTCTACAATTATTTTGCAAAGTGTTTTGATGTAGAGGTGAAAAACCCAAACAAATTACTACAAGACATTAAAAACAGAAATAACGGAAGTGAAACCTTATTTTTAAATAATCTAAAAACAAGTCTATTTGATTACATGACAAAAGAAAATAGACGTTAGTAACCCGTTAGTAACCTTTACAAGGATTTAAACAGACTGATATTTGCGCCATAATAACAATCAAAAAAATATATTATGGCACATTTTCAATTAATAGAAATTACACCCGAAGAATTTAAGACCGCAATATTAGAGGGTGTAAGAAAAGAATTAGGCGAAATAAAAAAAGATTTTCAGCCTAAAAAACCAACCGAATATTTAACAAGAGAAGAAACTGCAGGACTCTTGAAAATAAATCTTAGCACCCTGTTCAATTGGACGAAAAAAGGCAAACTAAACGCCTACGGCATAGGGTCTCGAGTGTACTATAAACGTGAAGAGGTTGAGAAAGCTCTCGTTAAAATAAACTAAAATATATTAGGACTATGGCAACGAGAAAACATAATACCGCCCATACCTCAATAAAGGCATGGCACGAGATAGTAGCGGAGGGACTACCCGTAAAAGAAAAGGAATTAGTTTGTAAATATCTATCGGCAGTAAAAACACCACAAACAAGCCGACAAGTAGCAAAGGCATTAAAAAAAGAGCGTGGCAATATTACCCGTTCCTTATTTGACCTTGTAGCAGATGACATTGTAATAGTTAGCCACGTCGCTAAATGCACTACTACCGGAAAAATGGTAAAACATTATCAATTAAATACACATTGATTAAGAGCAAAAAAAGAGACTGTCCAGATATATTCCGTACAGTCTCTTTATAGTGTTCAATATAGAGCCAATACTTAGGCAACGATTAGCATCTACCCTGCAAAGTTAGTAAAAAATGATAGACTATGTAAAAATATTAATTAAAGATTGCAATGTACAGCGATTAACAGAGCTGCCGGATTTAGATTTTCGGGGCGAATATTCAGCGTTTACAGGCGAAGTATGGAGTACATTAAAAACAAAACATCATTATTGCACAATCATGATATTAAAAAATGGCGATGTTTTATTTTATGGTAGTATTCATAAACTTTGGAACTCTTTACATGATGTAAAAGCCCCTAATTACAACCCTGAAAAAGATTATGGCTATAACGGCAACATGTTTACTTATATTGACATAGTAGAGGCAAGAGAATACTTAACATCTCTATTTGGCTGCACACCTCAACAAATGATATTTCAAAATATTGAATTTGGAGTAAATACAACATCCGGAATTAAACCAAAATTATTTTTAAATGGGTTGTTATATCATCAAAATAAAGGCTTTGATGTAAAAAAAGACGGAAACTATAAACAAGTAGAACATGAACAATACAGATTAAAAATTTATAGTAAATCAAAACAATATAATTTAAAGACAGATACATTAAGAGTTGAGATAAGGGTAAAAAAGTCCGAATATCTTATTAAACGAACAGGGGTAAAAACCTTTGCTGATATTTCGCCCGACACACTCAACAAAGCAAAAAATATGCTTTTAGAGGCTTTTAATAAAGTAGCATACTATGATTACACGATAAATAAAGATAAGTTAAAGGAACGCACAAAAACCGCATTAATTAAATATTCAAACCCTAATTATTGGTTAAATGAATTAAAACCCAATCATAGGGATAGACACCGTAAAAGATTAGAAGAAATAATACAAAATCATTCGGATAATTTACGCAAAAAAATAGTGAATAATATTAATGAAAAGTGTGTAACGAATGACCGTCTTTCAGAACCCAAAAAGTGTGTAACGAATGACCGTCTTTTTGAAGATGAAAAAAATCAAAAGTGTGTAACGAATGACACATATAGGCAAGGGGACATTTATTACACACTAACGAATATTCAAAACACTAAAAAAAGGGATAAAAAATGCCTTATCACAGGGGTAGATATTTCGATGCAAAAAGAGGGTAGTTTTTTACTCTCACATACGGGGTTAAAATGGTACTATAAACACGACCTAAAAACCTTTGATAAAATATCAAAAAAATACCTATCCAAAAAATGGCAAGAAGCAAACTTTAAAACTCAAATAAAAGAATTGGCACATAACATTCGGAATTATCAAAACAACCGAAAATTAAAACAGCAAAGATTATATCCGGAAAATGAATATTTGTTATTTGACATCAACGAACTTTGTGTATAGTAGTTTAGAAATAGATAAAATATTGGAAACATGGCAAGACCAAAAGGAAGTAAAAAATATGGAGGGCGAAAAAAAGGCACTCCAAACAAAACGACTGCAGAGACAAGACAATGGCTAAAAACTTTTTTAGATGCCAATCAAAAGCAAATAGAAGATGATTTTAAGGCATTAGAACCTCATCAAAGACTTCAAATGTTTGAAAGGTTATTGCAGTACACTTTGCCAAAGATGCAGAACCTAAGTGCAAATATTGACCTGAAAAACCTAAATGAAGACCAGTTAGACATGGTAATAAACGAAATAACCAAAAACATAGAATAATGAAAGTAGAACTAACAAAAGAATTAAAAATTGAGTTATTAGAGTCCTTAAAAAGGGGATATTTAGACACCGAAAAATTAGATGAATTGACCGGAGTTAATAAAAATTTGAATATTGACATCGATGAGGAGAAATTAAAACAGATTGAAAAGATACTTTATCCGGATTAGGCAACAAATGGGGATTTTCGGACATTCAAGAGTTGGGTAAATATTGGGTAAATTGGGGTAAAACTCGATAAATTACAGAGAAAACCCAATAAACTACGGTAAAAACCTAATAAACTATAGAGGAAACAAAAAATAACGAGGAAATAGGCGTTATTTTCCTCGTTTTCGTACTTAGTGATAAAGAATATTAAGGATTAGTTTTTAACTCTCCAATAGGGATATATTCCCCTTTACGTTCAATATAAATTGTTTCCTTGTCTTTGGTCGATATAAACAAGTCTTTAATATCCACATCTAAAATTGTGGCTATTTTTTGGAGGGTATCAACAGTAGGATTGCCATTGATAATTTTATTTAAACCGACTTTGCTAATACCTAATTCATTGGCTAAATTTATTTGAGTAAGTCCCTTTTCTTTTAGAGCTTCTTTTATTCTTAAAACCATAATCGCTATATTTTACGCAAATGTAATACCTATAAGTTTAATTTCAAAATAAAAAATTATATAAAAAAGTTATATTTTAATAGTTTAATAATACTTTTATATTATATTTGCAATATTAAAATAAAACATAAAGGTATAATAAATTAATAATATTTTAACCAATAAAAATTTACAACAATGTTACAACGATTTAAAAAACACCTAAAAAGAAAAGTTATAAATGCATTAATAGAAAAAGAAAATCCATTAAATGAAGTTAAAAACTCAACTCATTTTTTAAAAACTACTTGCACTAATTACAATGGCGAAATAAAGACAGTGTACACTTTTTTAAATTTGTCAGCTGATTGGTTTAATATTAATGAAGATGAGCGAAACTCGACAATTCCTATTGCTAATGGTGGAACTTTTGGTAAGATTGAAGGAATTAACGGAAAACTAAATTTATTATTTCACAATGATGAAAGTATCAAAGAATACCAAACAGATATTTATAGCACAAATCCTTTGAAAAAATACTATATTAGTTTTTGTAAAGTGGTAAAAGAAAAAAAGACATGTTAATATGCCGTAAAACGATAGTAGAATAACCGGAATACCATAAAATAAATTAGTCAAAACATACAGATTTTGATAAAAACCATTATATTTGCAACTAAATAATAGTGCCAAATGAGCAGAATAGAAAAACTTATAAACAAATTACTTTCTAATCCAAAGGATTTTACCTTTGATGAGTTGGCAAAGGTTTTATCTCATTATGGTTTTGAAATGTCAAATAAGGGCAAAACATCAGGTTCAAGGGTTAAATTTGTGCATAGAGAAAAGAAAATACCTATCATTATTCACAAACCACATCCAGCACCGATACTAAAAAACTATGCAGTAAAACAAGTAATAACAGAACTAAAAAAACACAAAATATTATGAATACACTAAAATACAAAGGATTTATTGGAAACGTTGCATACAGTGATGAGGATAAAATATTTTTTGGTAAAATTGTTGGTATAGAGGGATTGGTAAATTATGAGGGTAAGTCTGTGGATGAACTAAACAAAAACTTTAGAGAAGCTGTCAATGATTACATTGCTTTTTGTGAAGAAGAGGGTTTACCATTGAAAAAATCATACACAGGACGTTTTAATGTACGCATTTCCGCTGAAACTCACGCCCAAATAGTAGAAAAGGCACAAGAAATGGGAATATCCCTCAATGCCTTTGTTAAAGACACTTTACAAAATGCGGTAATGTAATTGTTCACACGGATTTCTGTACGAACCGACACGAACCGACAGAAAACTATCACCACAAATATTTTTTAGAGAATAATGAGCGTGAGGGGGTACTATTCGGGGGTACTATTTTGAAAATCGGGCTAAAATGAAAATGCAATTACTTGTAAAACAGGCAATTGCATTTTTGAGTTGAGGTCTCGAGCGGATTCGAACCGCTGTACATGGTTTTGCAGACCACTGCCTAGCCACTCGGCCACGAGACCATTTAATTATAACTAAGGCTGCAAATTTAAACATTTTTTTAATTCTACAAACAAAAATTGCTAAAAAAAGAAAGTTAAGAAGAATTCTATTTATTTAAACACATTATAATCAATCAACTATAAAACTGTTAAATTTATCATTGTTATTTCTTTTGACATTTCTTACTAATTCTGTTATTTTCTTATTTTAAATAACCTATCAAAAAAATAAATTGTACATTTGTTTTACAATTAGTGTTTGGAAATGTAGATAACATTGTTATCGTTCTAAAAATAAATACATGAAAAATATAATATTATTAAACTTAATACTTTTATTATCTCATTTTGTTTTTGGACAAGATGAGTCATTTACTTCTCTAAATTATACCTGTAAAGACAATACAGAGCGTCCTTTTGTAGTTTATACGCCCAAAAATTTAGATAAAAACATTCAAAAACCATTACTAATATACTTACATGGCGCTATATCTAACCCTAAATTAAAGAAAAACCCTGTGGATTATATGAAAAAATCGCCATTAATTTCATTAGCTGAAAAGGGAGAATTTTATCTAATGTTTTGTTTTGGGCAAAAAGGAGCTACTTGGTTTGATGCTGTCGGTGGCGATATGATTATGGGTGAAATTGATATGGCTCAACAGCAATTTAATATTGATAAAAACAAGGTTTTTATCAGTGGATTTTCCGATGGAGGTTCAGGGGTTTATTATTTATCAATGACAAACCCTATACCTTTTGCTGGATTCATTGCCATGAACGGAAATCTTAAAGTAGCTGAAAAATTAGGAGAGAAACCCATGTTTCCATCAAATATGAACAACAAGCCCATTTACATTATCAACACACAAAACGATATGTTATACCCCATTAATCAAATTATTCCCACCATTGATTATCTGAAAAAATTCAATAGAAATATCATCTTTAAACAACCGGAAGGCAACCATGAAATGAGTTATCTAAAAACAGAACAAGAAGATATCATATCATTTATCAATCAATATAAAAGAACAGAAAACCGAACATTTTCTTGGGAAACTTCTACTCCACAAGACAATATAATAAATGGAATAACCATATTAGAATTGGATACTTTAGCAAGCCCCAAAACATGGCATCAACCATATGGATTAAAAGTATTGAATGACAAGGCATATTTTGGATTGAAATATGACTATCGTTATCAAGGGGAAGGACTGAAAGTAAAAGAATTTAAAAATGATACTTGCACAGCCCTAAAGATGGGCGTAAAAGTAGGTGATGTTATCCTAATGATGGGACAAGACACTATCAATACACCTTATGCGCCGTTTTATTACAAATCAAAAAAGAAAGCCGGAGATGAAACCTCACTAACCATATTAAGAGGTAATGAAAAAAAGGTATTGAACGGTAAATTTAATAACGGGTATTATTATCAAGTATTTAACAACAAAGAAAAATCAGCTAAATTAACTGCTGAAATTGAAGGTGAAAAATTGACAATCAAAACATCAAGGATAAAATCATTTAGCTTGGATATGGATAAATTATCGGATTATCATATTAAAAAATTGCAGATAAATGATAAAATATATGAAGCAAATGGTAAAGGGAAGCAGATTATTAAGGTGGAATAATATCTGAAAAAAAGCTAAAGGAAATTAAGAATGAAAAATTAAGAGTTAAGAATTAACTATTTGATTACAATGCACTTAATTTTAAAGATGTATAATTTTCAAAACATTAAATATCACCAAAGGCCAACAGCCAATAGCTAAATAACTAATAAAAACAATTAGATATGAACAAAAAACTTATACTCGGAATTATTGCACTTACAACCATCGTATTATTGGGTTTAGTGGGATTGCAAATGGTATGGATAAACAATGCTATTGCTTTGAGGAAAGAAAACTTTGTTCGCTCTGTGGATAAGGCCATAGAACATGTTATTGAAGAGCTAGAAAAAACTGAAACTGAAAACAGAATCAATCAAAGGTTTGGTGAAAACAGTAAATCTTCATTTTTCAGCAATACTTTAGACTCTCTCAATTATCTTTTTTTACAAGAATTAGATTCTATTCCATGGGTTGAAACTATGGAAAACAGAAATATTAATGCCAGTGGAGATAATGTGAGGATTGAAATATTTATGAATAAAAACAATCGCATTGTAAAGCGAATGATAAAAATTGATGAGTTGCCTAAAAAAACAAAGACAAAAGATTTAAACTATAATATTTACATCAATGAAAATATTCCAAAAGACGATATAAAAAACCTAAATGCTCAATTTAGAGAATTTGTTGAAAAAACGTATAAAATACAAGATGTTTTCAATGATTTATTTAGCTTAAGTGCAAAACAAGTCATTGAAAAGCGTATTTCTATTGACAATCTTGATTCAATTCTTCTAAGCGAATTTTCGAGAAAAGATTTAGACACAAATTACCAATTTGCTATTTACTGTTCAGACCGACAAGAAATTGTAATGGAAAAGAAAGTTGAAAATATGCAGAAACTTTTAGATAAGGGCTTTAGTCACAAACTATTTCCCGGTGACACATTTACCAGCCCAGATTATTTGATTGTTTATTTTCCAAAACAAAAAGCCTTTTTATTTAAACAAATGACAAATATGATTACCATATCGGGCATTATTATTTTACTTATCTTGTTGGTATTTATTTTTACGATTCAAACCATTATTAAACAAGAGAAATTAGCTGAAATGAAAAATGATTTCATCAATAATATGACCCATGAGTTTAAAACACCAATTTCTACAATATCGTTGGCCTGTGAAGCGTTAAATGATAAAACACTAAAAAACTCAACAGAATTACAAGAAAGTTATATTGGTATTATTGGGGAAGAAAATAAACGGTTGGGGGAATTAGCTGAGAAAATATTACAAACTGCAATTATCGAAAAAGGAGAATTGCAACTAAAATTTGAAGATATCGATATTAATAATGTGATTGCAGATGCTATTGCTATCAATAAAATGCAAATAGAAATAAAAGACGGTATAATATCAACTGATTTGCAAGCAAAAAATCACATAATAAGTGCAGATTATGATCATTTGGTAAATGTAATTAGCAATTTATTGGACAATGCAAATAAGTATTCCCCGAAAAAACCAACCATATTAATTAGTACAAGAAATACCTTTCAACACATTGAAATTAGCATAAAAGACAGAGGAGTTGGTATTAGCAAAATAGACAAGAAAAAAATTTTTGAAAAATTATATCGCGTGCCAACTGGTGATATTCATAATGTTAAGGGATTTGGCTTAGGATTAAGTTATGTAAAATTTATCTTAGACAAACATTTTGGCACAATTATGGTTGACAGTGAAATAAATCAAGGTTCTACTTTTACAATTATATTACCTTTAAAACATGAGTCTTGATTTTTGTATAATAAATTTATTAAAATATGAATAAGAATATGAAGATTTTACTTGCTGAAGATGACAAAAATTTAGGCCGTATTTTAAAAAATTATTTAACTGCTAAAAACTTTGATGTAGCGCTTTTTTCTGATGGAAAACAAGCGTGGGACGCCTTTCGCAAAGAAAAATTTGACTTTTGTATTGCAGATGTAATGATGCCGGTTATGGATGGATTTACGCTTGTAAAAAACATCAGAAAGAAAGATCAAGAAATTCCGGTAATATTCCTTACAGCAAAATCATTAAAGGAAGACAAACTGAAAGGATTTTTAACAGGTGCAGATGATTATATGACCAAGCCTTTCAGCATGGAAGAATTATTAGTAAGAATGCAAGCTGTGTTGAGAAGAACAGATATAAAACATGATGAGGTTCCTGCAGAACCTGAGAAACACATGTATCAAATTGGAAAAATATCTGTGGATTTTAATCGTAGGTTATTAAAGTGTGATGATGAAGTAAAAAAACTTACATCAAAAGAAGCTCAACTACTTAAAATGCTTGCAGATAATGAAAATAAAACATTAGATAGGTCTGATGCGTTAAGAGAAATTTGGTCAGATGATAACTACTTTAATGCCAGAAGTATGGATGTTTACATTGCTAAATTAAGAAAGTATTTAAAATTAGATCCTAATGTGGAATTAATTAATGTTCATGGTGTAGGATTTAAGTTAGTTACGACATAAAGTATCCATTACTTTTCATGGCAAAAGCATATATTTTATTAGGTTCCAATATCGGTAACCGCATAAATTATTTAACTCAAGTAAAAGAACAAATTCGCAAACAAATTGGTAATATTTACCAAGTTTCTGCTATGTATGAAACAGAACCATGGGGCTACGATAGTAGCAACCCTTTTCTGAATCAGGCTATAGTAGTTGATACGTTGTATCCGCCTCATATTTTACTCTCAAAAACCATTGAGATTGAAAAAAATATGGGGCGAGATAAATCGTTACAACCCAAAAATACCAACTCGTCTTATTTAGACCGCATAATTGATATTGACATTATCTTTTATGATAATGAAATTATTCAAACTGAAAATCTGCAAATTCCACATCCGAGAATGCACGAAAGGCAATTCGTGTTAATTCCTATGGCCGAATTGGCGTCTGATTTTATTCATCCGGTGTTTCAAAAAGATATCAATACACTTCTGAATGAATGCACAGACTCTTTAAAAGTTCAACCGATTACACCAAAAAGTGATATCCCCTATCAATATATTGCCATTGAGGGAAATATCGGAACAGGAAAAACAACGTTATCTAAATTATTAGCAACAAAATATCAAACTTCTCTTATTGAAGAACAGTTCAAGGAAAATACTTTTTTACCTAAATTCTATAAAAATCCTGATAAATATGCTTTTCCATTAGAATTATCTTTTTTAGCTGAACGCTATAATCAATTAAAAAAAGCATTAGAAACCAAAGACATCTTCAAGCCAAATATTATTGCCGATTACTATATTGCAAAATCCTTGATTTTTTCAAAAGTTACGTTACAAGCTGATGAGTTTTCATTATATACTAACTTCTTCCATATCATTCACAACACCCTTCCCAAACCTGATTTAATTGTATATCTGCATAAAAGTGTTCCAAATTTGCAGAAAAATATCAAAAAAAGGAATCGATCTTACGAACAAAATATTACAGATGACTATTTGAAAGAGCTTGAAAAAGGCTATTTTTATTATTTGGAAAAGCAATCGGATATTCCTATTGTTATGATAAATACCAATGATATGGATTATGTAAACAGCGAAAAAGATTTCCATACATTAGAACAAATAATCTTGAAAAAAGAGTATAAAAAAGGTATTACAAAAGTGTTTTTTAACTAACCCAATTATTTTATTTTTCTTTTTGATAATTTTTTTTATTTATTTTGTAAAAAAATAGATAGCACAACAATTTATTGACGAAAAATAATCAAAACAATAAAAATATGAAAAAATTAATATTAATCGTAACAGTAATGACGATGATGATTTCGTGCAACAACAAAGAACCAAAAGTTGAAAACAAAGCCATCGACAAAGCGAACATGGATTTGAATGTAAAACCGGGAGATAACTTCTATTTGTATGCCAATGGAGGTTGGTTAAAAAACAACCCATTACCTAAAGACAAAAGTAGATTAGGAGCTTTTGATGTGCTTAATGATTTGTCAAAAGAACAAGTAAAAGCAATTTTTACAAAATTATCAACTGAAAAGGACAATCAGAATCCTGTTGCTCAGAAAATTATCGATTTCTACAATACCGGAATGGACATGAAAACCAGAAATAAACTGGGAATAAAGCCTATAGAAAAAGATATAACTGAAATCAACAACATTAAAAATAAAAAAGATCTGAATAATTATATTATTAAAAAACATGCAATAGGTTCAGGTATTCTTTTTGCAGGTTTTGGTGGTGTTGATTCCAAAAATAGTGAAATGGTAGTGATGAACCTCTACCAAAGCGGATTAGGATTACCTAACAGAGATTATTATTTTAATAAAGATAAAACTTCTGAAGACATTAGAAAAAGCTATGTAGAGCATATCAAAAAAATGTTCATGTTGGCAAATGAAAAGGAAAGCGTAGCTAAAAAGAATGCCAAGATTGTAATGGAAATGGAAACTCGTTTAGCAAAAGCATCTATGACAATGCTTGAAATGAGAGATCCTAATAAAACTTATAATAAGAAAAATTTAAAAGAACTTATCAAGTTAGCACCTCGCTTTGATTGGAAAAGCTATTTTAACACCCTTAAATTAGGTGATCCCGGTGTTATTATTATCAATTCACCGGACTTCTTTAAAGAAGTAAGTAAAATGCTAAGAAAAGTAAGTATTCGCAATTGGAAAGTTTACTTAAAATGGAATTTATTAAATCATTCTTCCAATTATTTGAGTGATGATTTTGTGAACCAAGACTTTGATTTTTATGGCAAAACATTAAGTGGAAAAGAAGAAAACCAGCCTTTATGGAAAAGAGTACAAGGTGTTGTTAGTGGTTCTATGAGTGAAGCAGTTGGCGAAATGTATGTAAAAGAATATTTCCCACCGGAAGCTAAAGAACGTATGATAAAATTGGTAAATAATTTGAGAAAAGCTTTAGGAGAAAGAATTGCTAATTTAGCATGGATGAGTGCTGAAACAAAGAAAAGAGCACAAGAAAAATTAGATGCTATTACTGTAAAAATCGGTTATCCTGACAAATGGAGAGATTATTCAGGTTTGAAAACCAATAAAACTTCATATATTGAAAATGTAAAAGCAGCAAGAGCTTTTGCTAAAGCATACAATCTTAGCAAGGTTAACAAGCCTGTTGATAAAACAGAATGGCATATGCCTCCTCAAATGGTGAATGCTTATTACAGTCCAAATACCAATGAAATTGTATTTCCGGCAGCTATCTTACAACCTCCATTCTTCTTTATGGATGCTGATGATGCAGTAAATTATGGTGCTATTGGTGTGGTAATCGGACATGAGATGACACACGGATTTGACGATAAAGGAAGATTATTTGACAAAGATGGTAATCTAAAAGACTGGTGGACAGCAGAAGATGCTGAAAAATTCAAAAAACGTGCTGACATATTGGTAAAACAATTTAATGAGTTTATTGTAATTGATACCATGCATGCAAATGGCGCTTTATGTTTGGGAGAAAACATCGCTGATTTAGGCGGTATTAATATTGCAATGACTGCTTTTAACAAGACTGAACAAGCAAAATCAACTGAAAAAATAGCCGGATTTACACCAATACAGCGTTTCTTTTTGGCTTATTCACATGTTTGGGCACAAAATATTCGTGATGCGGAAATTATTAGACTTACCCGCACAGATGTACACTCTTTAGGTAAATACAGAGTAATTGGACCTTTGAGAAATGTACCGGAATTTATTGAAGCATTTGATATAAAAGATACTGATTATATGTTCTTGAAAGAAGCTGACAGAGCAATTATTTGGTAATATCATAATCACAATAAAAAGTAATAGGCTATCTGTTTTTGGATAGCCTATTATTTTTTAAGCAAAAAATTGAGGTTTATGAGTTATCCTACTTAATATTTTAAAATATTAGTGATAAAAAATATTATTTTTGTAAATTAAATACATCTACAAATGAATAAAAAAATTGACAACTGTGTTATCCGTCAAATGATAAAACATCCATTTTTCTTATCAACATTGATTTTTTTAATCATTACTTTACCTTTGATTTTCTTGCCTAAAGGTACAATAGAGTTATGGGTGAATAGAAATAACATTCCATTTTTAGATTTATTTTTCAAATACTACACTTACTTAGGTGATGGAATTGTATACGCGGTTGTTTTTTTATTTTTGATTATTCGACATTATTACAGAGCCATCTTTTTTTCTGTAATTGTAGCTTTCAGTTTTCTGGTTACTAATGTCTTGTTTAAGGAGTTTTTATTTAAAGATATATTACGTCCGTATAAATATTTTATCGATAAGAGTGAAACCTTACACTTTATTGAAGGAATAAAGTTGCATTCTTATAATTCTTTTCCATCCGGGCATACTAATACAGCTTTCGTTTGGCTTGGGTTTATAGCTCTATTACTGCCTAAAAAGTTTGGATTTCCACTTTTTATCATGGCTTTATTAGTAGCTATTTCACGGGTTTATATTTTTCAACATTTTTTTATTGATGTATATTTTGGAAGTTTTATCGGAATTTTTGCCATTATATTTATCAAATATATAATGGTAAAACATACAAATTTGTCCATTAATCCAAAACTTAAAAATGGATTATTTTATAAATTCAAATAATTGTTTTTCAACGTAGAGATGAATAGAACATAATTTTCAATTATTTATTTAACACCAAACAGTTTGATAATTATCAAGTTGAAATTGTGTTGATTCTTTAGAAAAAATACCAAATACAGCAGCACCACTTCCACTCATTGAAGCATATATGGCTCCTTTTTCATAAAGCATATCTTTTATTTCTAATACTTTTTTGGGAATAATTGACACTTTCTCAAAATCATTTGTCAGCATATTTTTCCATTTGCTCACCTCTTTCTCTATAATAGGCTTTAACGGAATCTCTTTATTATTGGGTTGACAATGTTTATAGACTTTCACTGTATTTACAGCAACATCCGGCAAAACCACACAAAATTGATAATCTGAAAGATTGATGTCAATAGATTGAAAATCATCACCTTTTCCCACAGCTAAACAAGGTCTATTTAAAATAAAAAAAGCACAATCTGCGCCCAATTTTTTAGCATGATCAATCATTTGTTCTTCTGATAGATTAAGATTTGCCAAATGATTAATCAACATAATCATTGCTGCTGCATCAGCAGAACCTCCACCTAACCCGGTTCCGGGTGGAACAACTTTATGTAAATGTACAGATATGGGTGGAATATCATAATGATGTTTCATTTCTTGATAGGCTTTCCATATCAAATTATCTTCCAAAGGCGTATCTACAATATGAATACCCGAAAACTGAAATGATATTTTATCGGATACTACAGCTTCCAACACATCTCCATAAGAAAGCGGATAAAACACAGTTTCAATATCATGAAAACCATCAGTGCGTTTTCGTACTATTTTTAATCCTAGATTAATTTTTGTACCACAAAATTGTATCATATCTTTTCTTTTACAGTAAATCTAATGCTAAAATGGTTCGATTAAAGGATAGGACATCACAACTCTTCATATAAAAATTTCTTTTTGTTTCAATTCCAAAATGGTTCGATTAAAAGTCAAATACGACACTCAAATCATAGACGATAGTAAGTTTCAATTCCAAAATGGTTCGATTAAAAGTGTAACTAAATAAACCACTATGGATTGGAAATCCATAGTTTTACTGGAGAATGAAATTCTCCTTCAAAATTACTCTAATATCCAATTCCCTTTCTCTGAATTAGG
>PDWJ01000966.1_pt1 | contig 38245 bp, 31 predicted proteins | sample 1430881 | NCBI WGS metagenome assembly PDWJ01 (sample SAMN01162460, study PRJNA174530) | Oral metagenome, whole genome shotgun sequencing project. | biome: Marine environment; feature: Marine mammal; material: Swab sample of the gingival sulcus; isolation source: swab sample of gingival sulcus...
AAATTTGCCTGCAACCTAGGATAGGTGTGCCTAAATTACGGGAAAACCCGTGAAATAAGGTAGAAAAACAACAAAATTAGGGAAAAATAGCATTGCTTAGCGTTTTTAATCCACGGTTTATGATGAAGGTTCGAAGAGGCGGTGTTTTCCGACAGCGCCAGAATGCGCGACAGAGTCACTGACGTAATCCCGACAACAGGTTCCCTGGATTTATCGTATGGTGTTTGGTATCCTTTTTTGTAAGGCACTTCTTTGTAAGGCAATCCGCGTAGAACGATGCTGAGGGTAGGTGAGTGTTACCTTCTCCCTTTGGGAGAAGGGTTGGAGATGAGGGTAAAAATACCCCGTTTTTACATACCAGGACAAAATTTTTACAAAAAAGTCACAATTACCCAGATTTTGCTCTGTTATACTGTCAAAAACAACTAATAGGAATATCATTATGATAAACAAACAGATAACGGGCGCGGTTTTAGCTTTGTTAACTTCAATGGCCCTGTCCCATGCCGAAGAAATCACCACAACGGCGGCCGATCAAACCGCACTGAATGTTACCGTCTATAACAGTAACGTCGCACTGATCAAAGACACGCGACAAGTCAACTTAGCACAAGGTGACCAAGTACTGGCATTTAAGGATGTCAGTGCCGCCATACGTCCCGAAACTGCCATCTTATCGGGTCAGCACGTCACCTTGCGAGAGCAAAATTTCGAATACGATTTGCTCACCCCCCAGACACTACTCGACAAATACGTTGGTAAAACGGTGACCATTGCCGACAAAAATCCGGCGACCGGAGAAATCAAGGAGGTACCGGCGCTTGTTTTGGCAAACAATCATGGCATCATGCTAAAAATTGATGATAAGATTCGTGGGCTCTCACCCGGTATGTCGATTATCTACGACACATTGCCGAAAAATCTGCGCGATAAACCGACGATGACAATGCATATCAACGCTGAAAAACAGGGTGAGCAAGCACTGCAACTGACCTACCTGAGTAATCAAATCAATTGGAAAGCCGACTATGTTGCCGACTTGGTCAACGACAATACACTCAATCTCAAGGGTTGGGTGACGCTGACCAATAACAGCGGGTCGCACTACCCGAATGCGACTTTGCAGCTTGTCGCCGGCAATCTCAATCGCGTTCACGATAAGACAACGAATCGCATGGCAAAACGAACAAAGGTGGTTGCCTACGCGATGGCAGATGCTGCTATGCAGGAAGAATCGTTAATGGAATACCACCTCTACACCCTAACCCGCCCGACGACCATTAGCAATAAACAGCAAAAACAAGTATCGCTGTTGGAAGCTCGCAATGTACCTTATAAAAAGCGCCTGATCGTCATGGGACAGGATTCCTACGGTTGGCAAGCCTGGCGACAAGATGCCGAATATCAAACCTTAACGACCCAGGCGAAAATTGAAATTGACAATAAAAAAGTACATAAACTCGGCATTCCTATCCCTGCCGGCATTGTCCGCACTTATCAAAACGACAGTCAGGGAAACAGTCAGTTTGTTGGCGAAGACCGCATCAGACACACGCCGGAAAACGAGCGCATTGAATTGGTTTTGGGTGAGTCGTTTGACGTAACGGCCAAGCGTAAACAAACGAATTTCAAGCAACAACGCATAACCCAAAAAAATGCGGTTCAAACCGTTCATAAAAACAATATCACGGCCAGCTATCAGGTTATCTTTAAAAATGCGAAGGATACCGATGTCACTGTTAATTATTTAGAGGATTTCTTCGGAGAATGGCGCATCGAGGTACAATCGCTCAATTCCGAAAAAATCAACAGCAGGCTCAATCAATGGACGGTCAACGTACCTGCCAAAGGTGAAACCGTATTGACTTATACCGTCAATATTATCAACTAGTGCCGGATGTTAAAACTACCGTGACGCAACCCTTTATTCTGACCAAACGCTTTGTCGCGCTGATGGCGTGTCTGACCGGACTAACGGCAATGGGTATTGATTTGGTATTGCCGATTTTTCCCGAAATGATCGATTACTTCGCGTTGCCGAGCAATGAACATAATCGTATCCAGCAAGTGGTCTTTGTGTATATGCTGGGTTTTTCTATCTTTCAATTATTTTTCGGCATACTGGCTGACGTAGCGGGCCGCAAGCTGCTGTTGTTAATTGGTATCAGCGTCTATACGCTTGCAACGGCTTCTGTGATTTTTATGCAAAGTTTTGAATCCGTATTGTGGGCCCGTTTTATCCAGGGCGCAGGGCTGGCCGCACCACGGGTACTGTCGATGACAATTATCCGCGATGTCTCCAGCGGACGAGAAATGTCACGCGTGATGTCATTTGTTACCATGGTATTTTTGGCGATTCCGGCACTTGCCCCCATTGTCGGGCAACTGTTGGTTCTGGTCGCACCGTGGCAAAGCTTGTTTGCCTTGTTGACCGCATTGGGCATAGGCTTAATCGTTTGGGTTTGCTACGGGTTGCAAGAGACTTTACCGGCAAAAAAGCGCGCTCCCTTATCAGTCGGTAGAATCAAGATGACGATGCAAACGTTTCTCACCAATCGAGAGACCTTGCTGTATCTGGTGATGATTGGGCTGTTATTTGGCGGTTTGATGACCTATATCGGACAGGCCGAACAGATTCTGCAAAAAGACGTTTATCAACTCGGCAAATACTTTCCGTTGGCGTTTGCTATAGTGATACTGGGCATGGTGGGCGCATCAGTAACCAATGCCCGCTTAGTCATGCGGTTAGGCATGGAAAAAATGGTCTTCGCAGCACTGGGCATTATTGCCTTGGCAGATATCATCCTGCTGATCAGCACCTTAGCCGGCGGTGGTATCACGGCACTGTGGTGGTTTATCGTCCTGCTTGTTGTCCATTTTTTTGGCTTTAGCCTGGCCATGCCGAATTTAAACACGTTGGCGTTGGCTCCCTACCGCCACATTGCCGGCATGGCATCGGCACTGATTGGTACGTTAATTTCCATTATCGGCGTCATGCTGGCACAGTTTATCAGCAGCTTCTTCAATGGGACGCTGTATGCCATTGTATGGGGATTTGCTGCCTGTACAACGGTACTGTGGCTGGCCTACTGGCGACTAAACAAGTAAGTGGTCAGGTATAGTGCTATGAATAAAGTCACCCGACTATAATAACGCGTTCGTTCGTTGCATCTAGGCAAATAGGCGCCCCAATCGGTATTACCGCACTGGGTGTATCGTGTCCGAAATCATCGCATTTCAGGATGGGAAAGTGGTAGTCTCTGACTACACGCATCACAATCTCTTCATACGGCGTCCCACTTTGGTGTTGATAATAACCGAGCCACAATCCCTTAATTTGTTCGAATGCGCCCATTTGCTTTAAGCGTGATAACTCACATTCAACAGCACCGGGAGGATTGAGTTGGTCATAACTTTCCAGCAATAAAATATTACCGTCAAAACGCGGTTGGTAAGGCGTCCCCGCCAATTTATTCAAACAATTGAGATTGCCACCGATAAGAATACCTTGGGCCACACCTTCTCTGACACATTGCCACTGGCTATTGTGGTTAACCTCCCCTGCTTCACCGTCGACCAGACGACGGATAAATTCCTGCTTGTCGTAGTCGCTGGGTTGCCGACCAAACCCTCGTATCAACATATTGCCATAGAAGGTGACAAGCCCCGTTCGCTGATAAATTGCATTCAGTAATACGGTGATATCGCTGAGTCCGAGCAATATTTTGGGATTGTTTCGAATCAAATCAAAATCGAGTAACGGCAAAACGGTATTGGCATTGTTTCCGCCTTGACTGCAAAGAATGGCCTTAACCTCCCGGTCTGCAAACATTGCATGAATATCGTCCGCCTTTTCCTGCGGCGTGGCGGAATAAGCCAACCTGCCGGACAGGGCATATTTGCCGATTTTGACACGAAAACCAAGCTGTTTAATATAGGCAACACCTCGGTTAAAATATTCCACCAAGTCGGGTGTTACGCCATTAGACGGCGAAATCACCCCGATAGTATCGCCGACAACCAGTTGATTGGGCATATTGCTTATCATAGTGACCCTTTAATTCACATAAACTGAAAAAAGTGCAATGTACATTTGCATTGCCGTAATCTTTAAGCATTAGGTTGGTAAGAGCAAATCCCCTTCTCGCAACCAACCCCGCCGCCGCATCCACTCACTGACCAACCAGGCAATAAACGCCGGCAAGACAAACATTAAGCCGATAATACCGCCCCACAACACCGGTGGCGACAAAATCGCTTCAGAAGCATCCAAAACGCCAAAAACGCCAACCAACCCGGCAGTTCCCATCCCCGAACCGGTTGCCGAGCACTGTAAGTGAAAGACCACTGTTGCCAAAGGACCGGCGATGGCAGAAGCAACGACAGCGGGCAACATGACGATGGGCTTTCTAAAAACATTTGGAATTTGCAGCATACTGGTTCCCAGGCCCTGAGCAATCAAACCGCCAACCCCGTTATCGCGGTAACTTGCTACGGCGAACCCGATCATTTGTGCGGCACAACCGACTACGGCGGCACCACCGGCGATACCGTCCAGGCCAATGGCGATACAAATGGCTGCACTGCTGGTCGGCAGGGTCAATAAGATGCCGACAATCACGGCGATAACAATGCCCATTAGAAACGGTTGCAGCAGGGTTGCCGTTTGGATCACCTCGTTCAGTAAACCAATGGCTTTGACAACCGGCGGGCACAACCACAAACAAACAGCATAAGCCGTCAACATAACCACCATGGGAATCAATAGAATATCCAAAGATGTTTTCCCTGCTATCAATGTCCCTAACCGGTAAGCTATGACGGCACTGACGTAGGCCGATACGGGATTCCCCGGTGAGGCAATCACCCCGCCTTCGATAAAATAGCTGCCGTCAATTAAAGCCGACGAATGGGCACCCATTAAACCGGCAACCAGACAACTGAGTATAACCAACGGAGGTGCTTTCAAATACCAGGCAATGCCGGCACCGATACCGGCACCCATCAGGACGATCGCCATTCTGCCAACGTGGATCATAAAGGCAAAATCCGTCCAACGACCAATTTGCATCATAATCAGCCCGGCGATTAATGTGACAAACAGTCCCAATGCCATGCCGGTCATGGCTTCAATAAAATAGCGTTTGGCAAACGATCTGATAAAATCCATTTTGTCAGTCCTCGATATAGTTATAGAGGTTTTTGCAAAACCACCTGCTCAGTCCAATGTCTTTGTTGCGCGGCCGGGTAAGGTTGAAGCAGTAAAGGTTGCAATAGGAAAGTGTAGCGCGACCATAGTGAGATAGTTTAATTCCTACTACGGCGTTACGCCGTCTCGCCGTATTTGAAATACTGTCTTCGACAGCAAGCCTTGTAGTAGAAACCAAACTATTTCACTGTATAACTGCTAGAGCCAATTATTGGTGCTAAAAATAAGCAAAAAAACCCAAAAATAAAGGATAAAGAAATTGTAAAAGTAGCATATATATTGTATTTTATTTTGTCAATAACAACCTTCGGAGAAGGGATAACGGGTACAAACGACCAAGCGTGTTTTGTACAAGAAAGCTTAAATTAGTTAAGGAGTGTTAACGGCATGTCAACCAATGCATTGCTTATGGACTACTACGAACTCACCATGGCAAATAGCTACTTTCAGCAAGGTAGAGCAGACGAGTGGGGAGTGTTTGATTACTATTTTCGTCGTATCCCCGATAACGGCGGTTATGCCGTTTTTGCCGGTTTGGCGCAATTCATCGAGTTTGTTGAAACACTGCGTTTTGACGACGATGATATTGCCTTTTTGCGCAAACAACACAGTTTCAGTGAAGACTTTCTAACCTATTTACGCAATTTTCGCTTTCGCGGTGATATTTATGCCTTTCCCGAAGGCTCGGTCATTTTCCCCAAAGAGCCGATTGTCACGGTGCGCGCACCGTTGATTGACTGTCAAATTTTGGAAACCTATTTACTGCTGACACTCAACCATCAATCCTTAATCGCCACCAAAGCGGCACGGATTTGTTCTCAGGCACAAAACAAGCCGGTATTTGAATTTGGCTCACGGCGGGCCCACGGTGCCGATGCTGCTCTTTACGGTGCGCGGGCAGCTTATATCGGCGGCGTAACGGCATCCGCTAATACCGAAGCAGGCAAAGTACTGGGGCTCCCCGTGGTCGGCACAATGGCTCACTCCTACGTGCAAAGTTACGATTCTGAGTTTGAAGCATTTGCCGCCTACGCCAAAGATTATCCCGATAATACCATTTTATTGGTCGATACTTACAATACGCTGCACTCTGGTATTCCCAACGCCATCCGGGTGCATAAGGAAATTTTGGCACCCAACGGTCACGCATTAAAAGGCATCCGTATCGACAGCGGTGATTTAGCTTATCTAAGCCTTGAAGCACGCAGGCTGCTGGATGAAGCCGGATTGACGGAGACGAACATCACCGCCTCCAACAGTTTGGACGAATACCTGATCAAAGACCTCAATAGCCAGGGAGCCGCCATTGATGCCTTTGGCGTCGGTGAACGCCTGATTACCGCCAAAAGCGACCCGGTATTTGGCGGCGTGTATAAAATTGTCACACTAGAGCGCAATGGTGAGAATATAGCAAAAATTAAAATTAGCGAAAATGTTGCCAAAACGACCACACCCGGTTTCAAACAAGTTTATCGTCTATACGATAAAGCCGGTATGTCGATTGCCGATCTGATCACTTTGCGAGACGAGGTTATCGACACGAATAAGCCGTACCTGCTATTTCATCCCGAATACACTTGGAAACACAAACGCATCAAACACTTCACGGCCAAACCGTTACTGCAACCAGTGTTGGTCGATGGTCAGCGCGTTCGGGATATCGATACCTTGGAAACTTGCCGGACACGGGCGGCGAACGATTTAAAAACACTGTGGAAAGAAGTCAAGCGGCTAAAAAATCCACATATCTACTACGTCGATTTATCAAAACCGTTGTGGAATTTAAAACAATCACTGATTCAACAGTACACCGAGGATTGATATGACAATGTGTCAGTATGCCGATTATTTGGTCGATTGGCTGGAAGAACAACGCAAGCATCTGTACAAAATGGATGCCTATGTACTGGGTGTCAGCGGCGGTATTGATTCGGCAGTCTGCGCCCACTTACTGGCAAAAACCGGACAGCCGGTTTATGCCTATATGTTACCGGCAGCCGTTAACAGCCAAACGGATTTGGACGATGCCTATGCCGTGCTTGACAGTGCCGGTTTACAGGGCGAGGTCATATCCATCCAGCCCATGTACGACACGGTTATGAACAGCGTGAAAAAAGCACTGCATCCTGATCCTGAACGCATTAAGGTACTGCACGGCAATTTGATGGCACGCTTGCGCATGGTGACTTTGTACACCATTGCCCAAAGCCACCGCGCCGTGGTTATCGGTACCGATAATGCTGCCGAATCCTATACGGGCTACTTTACCAAATTTGGCGACGGGGCAGCCGATGTTTTGCCGTTGGCAAAACTGCGCAAAGAGCAAGTTTACGAACTGGGCCAAGTGCTTGGTGTGCCACAATCGGTCATCGACAAAGCACCCAGCGCCGGCCTGTGGGAAGGACAAACCGACGAAGGTGAAATGGGTATCAGCTATAGTGAACTGGATGCCTTTCTTCGCGGTGAAACCGTCAGCAACACTGCCGGAGAACGCATTGCTTTCTGGCACAATCGCTCACATCACAAACGCATGCTGCCACCCGTGCCGGAGAAAATCCCGGACTGAGTGACTAATCAACGAAACAGTCTATGCTACGCCGTTTTTTGATCGTATAAAGCAAACTCAACGGCCTTTTTAGCCAGTACAAGAGTGGCATCAACCATTTTATGCTGATTATTTAACTTCGGCATGAATAAAGGGATTTCCGTGCAGGCGGCAATGTAGGCATCAGCGTTAATGTCGTCTACAACGCCCTGAAATATTTCCTGGTATGGCTCAATTTTTCCGGTTTTTGCTCCCGAATAGATACAATCCATCACCAGTTTCTGGTGTCGCTCGTCAATGGGCACTACGGCAAACCCGGATGCGGCTAATTTTTTTTGATACAAACCGCTTTTAACCGTGCCATCAGTCGCCAGTACGGCAATTTTTTTCAGTTGTTCGCCTTTGTTGTTGCGGTCTCTAAGTGCTTCAACGGTTGCATCAATCATGCTGATAATGTCGATATCCGCTTGTTGTTGAATCTGGTCAGCAAAATAATGTGCCGTATTACAGGCAATCAAAATAGCTTCCGCCCCCGCTTGCTTTAAGCGGTTGGCGGACTCCAGCATTTTGTTGAAAGGACTTTTTCCGTGCTTTAAAAGATAGGCGGTGCGATCTTCAATTTGGGGGAAATTATCGATAACAATCGGAATGTGCTCCTGATCGCAACGAGCGGGCGTTAACTCAACGACCTTGCGATACAAATCGACCGTCGCCATCGGCCCCATTCCCCCCATAATGCCTAGTCTTCTCGGCAGGGCTAGTCTTCCCATTTAGACATATCCATTTCGTTTTCGCTTTTGGCAACAGCCGCCGTGCCCAGCATATCGCCGACGACATTCATTGATGTGCGACCCATATCTAACAGGGCATCGATGCCAAAAATCATCGCATAGGCAGCCGCTACGGCAGAGCCTGATTCAACTTTTAGTCCAACGCTCTCCAAAACCATCAACAGCATAATCGCCCCGGCACCGGGAACACCTGCCGTCCCCACAGAAGCCAAGACGGCGGTGATGACAATGGTCATTTGTGCAGAAAAATCCAGAGGAATACCTATGGCATTGGCAATAAAGACGGCACATACACCGAGATAAATGGTCGTTCCATCCATATTCATAGTCGCACCAATCGGCAGCGTAAAGCCGTAAACATTGCGATGGACACCCATTTTATGTTCTGCCGTCTCCATTGAGACAGCAAGCGTACCACCCGAGCTGCGAGTAACAAAAGCAGTGACCATCGGACTAACCACCCGTTTAAAAAACTTCACCGGATTGATTCTAAACAACATGGCCAAAATACCATAGACGATAAAGCCTTGTGCAATCAGTGCGGCATACACCGTACCGGTCACGTCAACCAACGGTCCGAAGGCCTCACTGCCATTTTTGGCAAAAACGGTAAAAATCAGGGCAAACACACCAATAGGAGCATACTGCATAATCCATGAGACAATTTTAAAGATGATCTCACTGACACCATCAAAGAACTTATAGACAACCTCGCTGGCGTTTCTGACGTTTTCTTTTTCGCTCTCGCGGCAATAGGCAAGGGACAGACCAAAAAACAAACAAAAGACGATCGTCGGCAATACTTTACCACCGGAAATAGCCCCGAACGGATTTTTAGGAATCATATTAGTAAACACTTCTACCAAGCTTGGCGCCGCGGTGGTCTTTGCCACTGCACCGGATGCGCTGACAATATTTAAACCTTCCCCCGGTGAAGTCAATTGACCAAAAAGTAAACCGACAATAATGGCAAAAAGTGACGTCAGAATATAAAAAGCCAGGATTTTAACGCCGATTCTACCTAAACGAGATGGTTCAATACTGGCGGCACCCACTATCAAACTGGCAACAATAACGGGGAGCACGATCATTTTTAACAGCCGAATGAAAACGTCGCCAAACGGTGAGATATACGGCAAGATGCTGTGGTTATCTTTCAATAAAATACCGGCCACGCCGCCCAAAATAAGACCTAACAGAATTCTAAGTAATAAATTACTGTTAAAATACCAAGAAAAGAGTGTTTTTTGCATTGTTTTCTCCTCGTTGAAGTAAAGGTGGATAAATGTAACAACCTCGTTTATTGTAAAGGTTGTTTTACCGTATCGCAATGATTATCCTAATACATATCGTAAAACCATCCTAACAACTTTTGCAACGCTTGAGAGGCGGTGCTTTTTTGACCGCCATGACGAACACGAAAAGTTGAGGGAAGGTGTTAATCCTAAGAAACTCAGTTAGTAATCAGCGACACTTTTATAAACTTTCACAAAGAGTTGCGGCTGCCCTGTCCCCAACCTTATAGCACACTTTTTAGGCATTACAGGATTGACAACACGCATCACGAACAAGTAGACTGAATGTCAGCACATCACCCCCCAACCCCGCGAGGCAATATATGGTCGATATACATGTCAAACCCATTACAGAGCGTATAGAGTGGTTATTCGATATCGCTGATCGGCACGGTAAAACTTTTCGCAGTTCGGAAGCGTGGCTGGCACGCGAAAGATATCTAGCCAAACATCCTACAGCAATTGTCGTCTTAAAGTGCATGGATGGCCGCATCAATATTCCGCTGGCAACTAATACGCCCGTCGGCATTCTTATGCCTTTACGTAATCTTGGCGGGATATTTGATCTTGGCTGGCCACATCTTGGCGCGGTTCTGAGCAATCACGTTTTGCACATGATAAAAAGTGGCCATCGCGTACTTATTCTGATCACATACCATTGGTCAAAAGGCAGCCCCACGCGGGGGTGTGCAGGTTTTGCTTATGATACGGCAGCAGCTATTGCTCACACCCAGCAAATACATCAACAGGTTGAACATATCTTTGGCAGCGAACACGGCACCGTTTATCCTTTGGTGTGTGGATTTGAAACCGATGAAGAGGCTTTGATTATTCATGGGCATAACGGTGCCACACTTGATCTTGCAAAGCTATCCCCCGCCGATAAAAAAATGCTCGAGCCGGACCTTGCCTTACTGCTCCCCGACATGCCGGAGCAAATGCGAACCGACTTTCTTCCGCTGCTGCGGGGCAATCTTAAGCATATTGCTATGGTTCGCGAACAAATAAAGCGGCAGGAGCGCATACTTGATGTCGAACATCGAGAGTGGATGATTTGCCTGGGACGTGGTTTTGACTTCCTGCATACACCTAATACGGCGCTGATCATCGGCCCTTATAGTCCGGACTTGGCTGACCCTGTTCGCAAAGCGGCTGGAATTATCGAAAATAACATGAAGTCCGGACGCATTCCAGACGATGGTTTCCTGCTGTTGGCCTCCGTTCCCTATGATGATATTGGCCTTGACAGGGCCAGAGCTGAACTAAAATCGCAGTTTCTTTCCCGCTTTGCCGCACAAGTAATAGGCGATGAATTTGCCTCCCTGGCTGCCAAAATGTCCATACGCACGTGTGTATTGGATTGGCGTTCACGTCATTTAGAGTTGGTTAATAATTGATGCGGCTGTTTGCCCAAGACTTGGCGAAAAACCTATCCATTAACAACATGCCCCTGTTGCAAATATTGCAAAAACTATTATAGCGCAGAAGTATGGCTTTTTACGATTTGTTCCGAATAATTGGCGATGCGAAGTTGCTGAATAAACTGATTAATAATTTCTTGATTCTCAATTAAATAACCATTATTATCCCGATGAGATAGTAACTTAACATATAATCCCAATAAACGTAATAATGTCGTTTATCAGGACGTTATATGCAATTATAAAATCAAAAATATGACAAATATTTATTGGCCTGTTTACAAGAATTTAGAGACAGAAGTTATAAGATTGTCTTATGCAATTCATATTGATGATAAACAATCAGATGTTTACTCTTCAAATATTTCAGATTTAATCCTAAGAGCCTCAGCTGAGATTGAATCAATTTCCAAGGAGTTGTATAAAAGTAATGGAGGCATGAAAACTGGAAATATTAAATACGATGAAGATGCAATCAAACATCTAAACACTTTGTGGTCATTAGACAAGAAGGTGGTTTTAATTAGTTCACCAAATTGTTTTCAATCTAATAGAGAATTAATCCCATTCGTAAAAAATGAGCCAAGAGCATCTAACGGCAGGATGACTTTTACATGGAACTACTCATACCAAAATCTTAAACATGACAGAGGAAATTCACTTCATTTTGGAAGTGTAAAATACCTTTTTGATATAATGGCAGCTTTATTCATCTTGAATTTATACTTCAAGGATGAGACATACGATTTTGAAAAAGATAGTAAAGCAACAAGCTTCCCGATAAATATGGGGTCTGAATTATTTGCTATAAAATTACACAAGTGGACAAGCTATGATGGAAAAGGAACCTATAAGAAAAATTCAGATTTCGAAGAATGCTTGTACTTAACAAAGATGAAAGACGATTCAAGAGATAAAGTAAACGAGGCAAATAAAAAAATGCAGGAAGAGAATATGAAGTTTTTTCTCAAGCACCCCAAATTTTTGGAATGGATTAAGTACAATAAAATCGAAGAATACACAGGTAATAATCTGCAGTGGGATGTTCTGGGAGAAGCTGTTTATGTTCAAATGTTTAGGAAATCATTAAGAGTCACAACGAATGTATACAAATCTGTGGAGTATGAAGCAATAATAAATAAAAATAGCATATAATAAAGGCTAAAATGTCAATAGCCTCCATTCGTCGGCTACTGCATTTAGCCAGATCGTTAACTCAAGCTCGCGATAAATACAATAGACTCGCTTGTGGTTTCCAGCAAAACCTTGACTGTGTAGATAGTCAAAGCACAAACCCCAGCGTCGATACGTTTGTATCAAGTGTATCAGTCAGTCAACAATTTCATTATTTTCATCGCTGAGTTTGGATTGGTAATGGTAACAGGCCTTGCTCATTCCGACCACCGCACAGGCGAATACTGACTGTTCTGACTTCAGTTGCTTGGCGATAACACGGCGCTGGCGAGGCGTTACAGCTTTTTTCAATCACCTAGCGGGCAAGTTCGACTTTCAAACGCTCTTCAGCATGCGTTTTTTCAAGCGTGTATTCTCGGCTTCCAATTCCTTTAGGCATTTCATTATCGATATATCCATGCCGCTGAATTTGTCTTTAAAATGCTAATGATTTGATTATCTGTAAATCTTGATTTTATGCCGTTTTGACCAAATATATTGACTATATAGCAGACCATACAAGCACTGAATGAGGGTGTTTGTGTGGCTGAGATTTTTAGAGGGGAGATTATGCCAGAAAGTACCTATTACGATATTCTCGGCGTTGATAAAAAAGCAACGCAAGACGAGATTAAAAAAGCGTACCGAAAGTTGGTACGAAAATACCATCCTGATGTGAATAAAGCATCTGATGCTGCTGAAAAGTCAGCAGCAATTAATGTTGCTTACGAAGTACTGCGGGACAAAGAAAAACGTGCCGAATACGATGCCATGTTGGAAAACCCATTCGCTTATCAGCAGAACGCAGGGGCGGCGCAAGGAGGGCAATACGGCAATTATCAAGATTATGCTGAGTTCTTTCGACAATATGCCAATAAGCAAGGACAGTCAGGTAGTGGTTTTGGGCAAGGCGAACCGTTTGGACAGAGTGATTTTCGTTTTGAAGATATTTTTTCTGCATTCGGTGGAGCTACTAAGCATCAACGAAATCAACAAGGCCCCATTAAGGGCGACGATCAGCATGCCGAGTTAGCTATTGATATTGCTGCCGCCTATCACGGTGCCAGCCGCAGCATTAGCCTTAGCGTGCCTACCCTTAATGCCAAAGGGCAAATGACAACGGAAACCAAAACGCTGAATATCAAAATTCCCAAAGGTATTTGCGAAGGCCAGCAAATTCGCTTAGCCAAACAGGGTTTACCCGGCTATAACGGTGGCGAGAACGGCGATTTATACTTAACTATTAAATTCCATGAAAGTGAGCGATTATATATTAAAGATGGCAAGGATGTTTACCAACGCGTTGATGTTGCACCGTGGACGGCGGTGCTGGGGGGTAAAATCAACATTGAGACGATAGATGGGCGCGTCAGCATGAATTTACCCGCCAATAGCCAGCAAGGCAAAACACTGCGTTTAAAAGGTAAAGGTATTCCTTGCCAGCAAGCAGGTGATATGTACGTTATCATTAATATTCGGTTACCAAAAGCCAACAACGATACTGATAAACAGGCTTGGCAAGCATTGGCCAGAAACTACGGCGAGACCGTAGCATAAGGGGGAAAGTGATGGATAAAGATAAAGACATTCAACTCAGCTTTAATGAGTTATTGCGCATTTGCGACAGCGAGCCACAGTGGGTGGTTAGCTTGATTGAAGAAGAAATCATTACCATCAGCGGCGACCCGAAACAGGCAACATTTAGCGGTTATCAACTGTCCCGTATTCGCCGTGCCCAGCGTATCAGTCGTGATTTTGAGGCCAGTGTTCCGGCAACAGGATTGATTTTACACTTGTTGGACGAATTAGAGAAATTACGTAAGTTAACCCAATAGAAATCTTTGCACAAACGTCTGCACGTGCCAGTTTCAGCCAGATGCTGCCAGAACGAAAGTTCACAAAATAGCTATATTTACCAGAGTATTACAGGACATTTTGTAAATCTTTAGAATACTTAGATGGTGCCTCCGGAGAGAATCGAACTCTCACTCTATCACTAGAACCGGATTTTGAATCCGGCGCGTCTACCAATTCCGCCACAGAGGCTCAATAAACCGAACGGTCATCAAGAGGGAAACATTCTATCGCCACAAAAGCCAACTGGCAAGCACTATAATAAAAAAATATGGATATCGGCAATATTTAGACAAATTGACCCTATTTGATTTTACGGTAAATGAAAATCAATGCTAAAATGCGCCCATGATAAATTACCGAAAAAAATGGCACAATATTTACCAGTCGCGCATCGAACAAGTCGGTTATTCACCCGACCCAGCGCAGCAAGCAATCATTGAAGAATTTGCCCGGATTGAGAAAGCCATACAGGAAACACCTGAAGTCAAAAAAAAATCATCGGGCTTATTGGGGCGTTTTTTTAATAAGTCCAATAAATCTCGAATGCCGGCACAAACTCCGTCGACATTAATCCCCGGACTATATTTATTTGGCAGTGTGGGGCGCGGCAAAACGTTTCTTATGGATTTGTTTTGTGAACACATTACCTCTCCGGTAAAACGACTGCATTTCCATCATTTTATGAAATCGGTTCACGACGATTTAAGGACCATTAAAGACACCGAAAATCCACTGGAAATTATTGCCGAAACTTTTTCCCGACACTATCGAATTCTCTGTCTGGATGAATTTATGGTGACCGATATCACCGATGCCATGCTGCTGTACGGTTTGCTGAGAGGATTGACTGACCGCGGTGTTATCATTGTAACGACAACCAATATTCCGCCTGACGATCTCTACAAAGACGGTTTGCAACGAGCCCGTTTTCTACCAGCGATTGATTTGATAAAATCTCGTCTAGTGATTCACGAAATTGCCAGTGGACAAGATTTCCGACGCTTGTGTTTACAGCGTCACCAACGTTTTTTCTCTCCACTGGATGCAGCGACACAAGCCGAGCTGGAGCAAATTACCGCAGAGTTAAGTGAACATCTATACACGGAGAGAAACGGCGTTATCAATATCAACCACCGCGATATCGCTTTTGTCGCCAAATCGGCGGAAGTAATTTGGTTTGACTTCTCCGACATTTGTGAGGGCTACCGTTCTCAGCTGGATTATATTGAATTGGCTAAACAATTTCCCGTAATGATTGTTGCTAATATCCCTGTGCTGGACGAATTTCATGAAGAAGCCGCCAAACGCTTTTTATTGCTGGTTGATGAATTGTATGACAAGCGCATTGACCTAATTCTGTCTTCGGCGGTACCGATGGACGAAATTTATACCGGCAAGAAAATTCTGTTTGAATACGATCGCCTGCAATCCCGACTGTTTGAAATGCAGTCTGCAGACTACGGCAAATAGTCATCCAGCGTAGCGATAACCTTGTCCGTGCACCGTTTGGATCAGTTTAGGATCAGCGGGATTGATTTCTATGTGCTTGCGCAATTTTGAAATGTGCTGATCCAAAGTGCGAGAATTCGGCATATGGTCATAACCCCAAGCGGCATCGAATAGCATATCCCGGCTGACCACCCTGCCCTGATTTTGTTGCAAGCAAGTAAGCAGGCGTATTTCGCGTAAACTCAGTGAAATACTTTTTTCTCCTTGTTCGGTTTGTCTAACCGCTTGCAGCTCGTCGGGATAGACGACTAAATCGCCAAATAAAAATGACAGATTATCAGCTTGGTTATTCTGACTCAGACAGCGACGCGTAATAGCGCGGATGCGAGCGCGCAACTCGGCCAAACTAAACGGCTTGTTAATATAGTCATCGGCACCTAATTCAAGCCCCAGTACTTTGTCGATTTCCTCGCTTTTGGCGGATAAGAATAAAATCGGCACTTGGGCATTTTTCTGCCGCACCTCGCGGCAAACACTAAAACCGTCCAACTCCGGCATCATAATGTCGAGAATAATAAAATCGACGCGGTGTTTGGCAAATAGGTTCAGGGCAACCCGTCCGTTTTCCGCCGCTAGGACTTCGTAACCCTCGGCTGACAGCATATCTTGTAGCCCTTGGCGAATATGTAAATCGTCTTCAGCAATCAGTATGTTCATGTTGCACCTGTAGAATCCGTTGACTCATTGGAAAATATCAAGCTAAACCGCATACCGGGGTTTGCCGGTGTTATTTCCAGCCTCGCACCAAGCACCGAAGCCAATTGTTTGGCAATGGTTAAACCGATGCCGGTACCGGCGACGCCTTCGCTAATTTGATTGTGAATGCGATAAAACGGCTTTGTGATATGCTTGATTTCCGATTTGGCGATCCCGGGGCCAAAATCACGGATACTGATAACCGTGTGTGCCTTGTCGCGTTTTGCTTCGATATCAACGTACTTGCCCTGAGAGGCATATTTTTCCGCGTTGCTGATAAAGTTACTTAAAATTTGCATCAGCATATCGGGGTCACTGTCAATCTGCGTGGTGATATCAATCGAAGTATCGACCAGGCGACGAATCGTCAGTTGTTTGGTCGTCAACGCCGGATCAAACAGCCGCTCCAATCGACCGAATAATTCCATCAGGTAGACGGGTTGGCGATGCGGCTGTGGCGTTCTGGCGAAATTGAGGGCGTTTTGAATCAAGCGCGTCAAGCGCAGACTTTCGTCTTCGATCACCGATAGATAACGTTGTGATTCGGACGGGCTATCGGGATTGTCTTTCAGTCGTTCGCTCAACATTTCGGCGTACAAACGGATATTGGTCAATGGTGTTTTCAGCTCGTGTGATACCTGACCGACAAATTGAACTTGCTGGCCGGCAATTTTCATGCGTTGTCGCACGTAGCGGTAAATGACCAGTGCGATGGCTGTCGTTATCAAACAAAACGCCAGCGCCGATAACACCGTTGGCAAATAGTTGGCTTTGGCGGGCGGCACTAGATGATTAACCGACCAGTGTTGCAACGGATAGTCAAAGGCTTTTCCGATCGTATTACTGTAGTGCTCAGTTGATTCGCTGTGCTGTCTCTGATTGGAAACCAATAATTGGCCGTTGTCGTACAAGCGATACTGTCCACTGACCAGCAACTGATCCATATCAGCAATCAGTTTTGCCCGAAACGTCGTGTAAGAAACGATATAAGCAATAATGCTGTCGTCTTTCTGTTGCCAAAAAATCAGTATCGGACGCAATTTTTCGTAACTGACATACCAACCGTAATGATTTTGCCGATCGTCCTGGTAACTGGCATGCTGCAGCAGTATCGAAGCGTCTTCAACAAAGGGACTCACCGTTTCAATTAATTGTCTTTCGTTATCACTGACACCTGCATCATTGCTTGTCGGATAAACCAGCTGGCGCTGTCTAATAACGAAAATCGACTGGATGATTGGCGTGCGCTCAACGAGATGCTGGATATCTTGCGGCTCCAGAGTCAGAAAATTGCCGAGCGTGCGCAATTGGGTGGCGGTTTGTTCGAGCTTGCCATTGATTAGGCGATGGAGGTTTTCAGAATCCAGGCGTGCCCGATCAATTTGTTGAATCTTAGCCGCTTTTTCTTCGTTGATCAGCGTAGTGTAGGTCAAATAACCGATTGCCGCATAGACAATCAGTAAAAAGGCACACAGTAGAACGATGGATTTTTTCATTGTGTTGGCATTATATAGGAATCTCTGCGAAATTGATTTGTTTTTGCGACAGCATTTATTTAGAGGGGTGTCGTCACGAAATACTGATTTTTGTCAGTGAGCAAATGTAAAAAACCAATAACTGCAACTATAGTCGTGCCAAGAATTTTTCGGTGCAAGGCGCATATTCGCAGACAGTCCCTCACCTAAGTTACCAGGTGAGGGACGGCAAGAAGATGCAACCATGCCCACTCGCGAGTGGAACAGGTAAACGCTGTAACGGAAAATTTCTGGCATGACTATATTATGCCTAAGGCAGGCGATTGCCTGACCTTAGGCACAGTTGGGTCGAGATTATTTTTGTTGTTTTAGGGTTCGGTAACTTTCGGCTTTAATAGCCTTGCGTGCATTAATTACCGGTGCCATCTGAATTTTTTCTATCGATTGTTCGAAATTTCGCGCTTTCGACTCAACCTTGTCGCGAGCCGCTTGACTCGACAGCTGATCGGCCTGTGTCGAAATATAACTTTCCGCCTCGCTCAAAATCATTTCGGCCGCTTTTTTATCGCCTCTATCGAGGGCCTTGATGGCTCTTGCATTAGCCAAATTGGATTGCTGGATAAAGACATCAGCTAAAATTTCTTCGTTAATGGCTTTTTCAAACAAGGCGGTCGAATCAGTATACAACAGAGAGACGGATTGCTTAATATGCTTTCTCTTACCCCGTACGTCGTAGCTGATATCGATATTGGCTACTTGCTTCTCACCCTTGTGACCGTGAGTCGGTGCAGCAATTTCCAGCAACACGTATTTTTCCTGATTGGCATAAACTTGATTTAATTTAACGGTGACGTGATTGCCACTGATTCTACCGTCGCGACCCAGCAACCTTTTAGCTCGGCCATGTTTAACATCAATGTTAACTTTTACATTCTGAGCGACCACATTCATGACATCGTTAAACTCGCTGTTAAAAGCGGTTTCCAAATCACCGGCATTTTCAACGAAAAAGTGGTTGCCGTCGGAATAACCGGCCAGTGTTGTCATCAGATCTTCGTTATAGCCCTCACCCAATCCAATCGTCGTGACAGCAATACCTTTTTTGGCAGCGGCAACGCCCAGCTCACCCAATTCACTGCTCGAACTGGGGCCGACATTGGCTTGGCCATCAGACAATAGAATAACGCGGTTGACGTTATTTTTGCTCAGGTATTTATCGACTTCTTTTATACCTTTAGCGACACCGGCAAACAAAGCGGTGTTGCCATCGGCACGTATCGCTTCGCGGATACGCGACTTGATTTGCTGTTTATTGACTATTTTTGTCGCAGCCACGATGACTTCAGCCGAATAATCGTAACCAATGACGGAAATCATATCGCCGCGGCGCAGCATATCGACGGCGAGTAAGGCGGCATCGCGGGCCTTTTCGATTTTCTCACCGCGCATCGAGCCCGAACGATCAATGACCAGTGAAATATTAATGGGACTACGGTGAGTTTCGCGCAATAAGTCCTTACCCGTCAGCGAAACTTTTAGGTAGTTCGATTTAGGATCCTCTTTGAGCATTACCGGGTAGGCAAGCTCACTGCTGACCTGCATAGTTGATGACGATATGCCGGCGTGTGCCAGTAAAGCCACCAGCCCCAAAGTGATAACGATAAAACGAGATAAGTATTTTTTCATGGTTTTTCTCCGAGTTGATTATCAGACGCAACTATTATCGGATAGTCAACTGAAGGAACTGTCTAAACGATGTATAAAAATGTAAAAGAATGTAAAAATGCCCACACAATACACTATAGTGAGGTGAATTAAAAACCGTTACAGCGTTATACCGTCTCGCCGTATCAAATATACTGTCTTCGACGGCAAGCCTTGTACCAATTTTTAATTCACTCCACTATAATACAACCCAAAGAAGTCTTGTCTTATTTTTTTTCTTTCTTGGGCCGATACCAGTTGTCAATCTGGTTTTGACGTCCGCGAGCAATACCCAGTGCGTTTTGATGGATATTTTTGGTAATGGTCGAACCGGCTGCAACAGTGGCATTTTGTCCCACCGTTACGGGAGCGACAAGCGCCGTGTTAGATCCGATAAAGGCATCTTTCTCAATGACCGTTTGGTGTTTAAATGCCCCGTCGTAGTTACAAGTAATGGTACCGGCACCAACGTTAACATTCTCACCGACGATGGCATCTCCAATGTAGCTAAGATGGTTGACTTTGGCACCACGGGCAATTTGGCTATTTTTGGTTTCGACAAAATTGCCGATTTTGGTGTTATCCGATAAGTAAGTTTGAGGCCGGATACGGGCAAACGGACCAATGTCGGCAGCCCTGCCGATAATAGCATCTTCGATAATCGTATTAGGTTTAATAATAGTGTTCTCGCCGATGGTGGCATTTTTAATCACGCAATTGGCCTGGATGGTGACATTATCAGCCAAGATGACTTGTCCTTCAAAAATACAATTGACGTCAATACAACAATCATTGCCCGCGGTTAAGGTACCGCGAATATCGATACGATCCGGGTCTGATACGGTTACACCACCCCGCATTAATTGTTCGGCCTGGCGATGTTGGTAGATGCGTTCGAGTTGCGCCAATTGTACTTTGGTATTGCAACCCATAACTTCTCCGCTATCGCTAATCATTAGTGCCGCAACGGCATGCCCTGCAGAATTGGCCAGCGATACAATATCGGTTAAATAGTATTCCTGCTGAGCGTTATCGTTACCAATTTGTGGCAACAACTGTTTGAGTAAGTTGCCGCGGATGGCAAAAACACCGCTGTTAATTTCTTTGACGGCCTTTTCCGCGTCGTTTGCATCTTTTTCTTCAACGATACGGTCAACCGTTTGCTCATCCGGTCGACGAATAATGCGACCGTAGCCAAACGGATCATCCATTGACACGGTAAGTACGGCAATACCGGTTCCGGTAGCAGCCTGTGCGAGGCGGATTAACGTCCTTTGACGGATTAATGGCGCATCACCCACTAAAATGAAATAAGTCGTTTGATCATCTAAGTGAGATAGCGTCTGTAAGACAGCGTGCCCCGTACCCAGTTGCTCATTTTGTTTGACCCACGTTACTTTCCTAACGGCGAAGGTATTTTTTAATTGCTCACCCTTGTGACCGTAAACAACGATTGGAGAAACGACATCTAGCTCAGCGGCCAAATCGAGCAAATGGGCAATCATTGGCTTGCCACCAACGGGATGAAGTACTTTGGGAAGGGCTGAACGCATGCGCGTACCCTGACCTGCGGCGAGAATGATGACACCGTACTGCATAATAAGTTACCTGATATCTATAATAAACGACGATAAATTATAGCGTAAAAACACCCCAGGTATGGCGAAAAATGTCAAAAAAGCGTATGATTGTCTCTGTCTTATCATACCAAACACAGGAGTCATTATGTTATACCCCGCCCTGAAAAACTTAGGCATTAATCGTCCCCATGAAATTAGCGGTTATACGCTGACATCGCTGAATAATGTCGATATCCTGCGCGTCAAGTACTCGCGCAAGAAAGGTTCTTTACTGCCCACGGTAAAAAAATTCAAATTTCCACGCCGACCAATGCCGGGCGTACAGCCCAGACCTGGACAACCGACGATGATGGAAATTTCCCCGGCGCTGGAAGATGCACTGGAGGAATTGTCGCGCTTATTGAGCGACGAAATATCGATTAAAGACAAGAAAAAAGAATTAATTGAAGAGTTAGACGAGTTCAATCTATACATTCAGGAAAGAATCAAGGGATTTAAAAAAGAAATAGAAGATCTGTAACGTCAGTTTACGATTATCTGTACAACAATGCCTCACACCCAGCTCGAATAGCACAGGATAATCTGGGTTTGTCGCACTCGCTGTGTGAGATGAAACAAACAATGGACCATAAAAAGCAATTTATTGAATTGGCGCAATCGGTTGAGGCGCTCTCTTTTGGTGAGTTTACATTGAAGTCAGGACGGATCAGTCCATATTTCTTCAATGCCGGACAATTTAATACCGGTCAATCGTTGTGGAAAATGGCTGAATGCTATGCTGAAAAGATTATCGATGCCAATCTACAATTTGATGTTATCTTCGGACCGGCTTACAAAGGCATCCCGCTGGTGGCGGCGATTTCTTTGGTTTTGGCTCAAAAAACCGGCAACGCTATTCCGTGGGCATTTAACCGCAAAGAAGCCAAAGACCATGGCGAAGGCGGCGTTTTAGTTGGCAGCGAAGTCAAAGGCAAGGTACTCGTTGTCGACGATGTGATTACGGCAGGCACGGCGATCCGAGAAGTCATAGACCTATTGGCAAATACGCAGGCAGTTATCAGCGATGTTTTGGTTGCACTCGACCGTCAGGAAATTGCCCCGCACAGCGAACAATCTGCGATGCAATTAATCACGCGTAATTACGGTATCAAGACGCATTCGGTCATTCGGTTGGATGATTTGATTACCTATAGCCGACACAACGATACGGTACGCTCCCACCTGGCGGCGTTGGAGAATTATCGGCAGCGTTATGGCAGTCACACCGATTAATCGGTTACGGGAAGCTTTGCAAAACGAGCTACTCACCCGGCTCAATAGCCTTATATCTGATAAACAAACGATAAAATACAGGTAGATAAATAATAAACGCCGTCGCCACCAGCAGACCGGGGATATAAACCGCAGTCCAAACATAGTACTGCGGCAAAAGTCCGACACCGAGCGAACGCGATAGCCCTGCTAACAATAGGCACAACAAGGCAAAACGACTGCTTTGCGGGTAGCACAATTCAAGGTCACTGTGGCGTAACCCGGCAATATTAAATACCTGGTAAACCATAAACAAAAAACCACTAATCGAAATAAGGTGCATCGGCAGGACCGGGTTGAGTAAGGCGTGATGAAATAGTGACGGGTTACTAAAACCAATAAGCGCCAAGCCACGCCAAGTGTAACCAATACCTATAACGAGCAGGGTAAGGTATAGCCATCGGACGTAGTGGCATTTCAGTAATACCCAAAAATGCCATTCGCGCAAACGCCCAATCATTACACCACCGATGGCGAGACTTATCCATCCTTCAATAACGCTATTCTCCAAGGTTAAATTGACCAATACTAGAAGGTAAAACAACCACACCGCCAAATTTTTAAAATACGGATTGGGAATAAACAAACTGTCGAGGTATCCCGCATCTTCCAAAGCTTGCGAACCTAAGGCACGACTGATACGAAAAGTAATCAGGGCAATACCCAACAAATTTAAATGCAGCAATTGCTGCCAGTAAAATGGGTTAACCACACCATGATACCAAGCATCAATCGTAATCACTGTACTCATAGCAATGTATGAACCGACAAAAATTAGTACCGAAATCTGCCTGTCATCGCGGTTTTTCCATACCAGCCAAATTGCCAATAACAACATGTACGACCAAAACGCAAGCATTGCCGCCAAAGCGATATTAAGCGCATAAATTGCCAGCACTGTCGGCACCAACCACAGCAGCCACAGGCGTTGCATATGGCGTTGCAACGGCATGGCATCGTGCGTCCATTCGGGAATAGCGGTAAACAGAAAACCTGCATACGCCGCTCCCGTCAAGCTTTGCAAAAAAGCAAAAGCGTGTAAACTGAGCGGATCGGTTTTAACGTACAGTACATTAGTCAAAATGCCTGCAAATGATAAAAACCAGCATAAAGCAGCCGGTATCGCCACCACGCAGGCAGTCAGGAAAAACAAGCGAAACGGTGCAGCAGAAAAGTCGATTAGGATGTCTCTCACACCGTGCAAGCGGGGTGGAATGCTCGTTCTGTTTACTTTATCCATGCGTCCGCCAAAATTCGGGATTGAGGTGACTATCAATAAATTGACCGTCGCGCTCTACATGCGGTGTTGAAAGCGTGATTATGCGCTGGCAATTAGTCGGTTTCTCGTCGGCAAGTAAATAAATTTTATCCGCCATCCGTAGGGCCTCGTAACGATCATGCGTCACTAAAATAATACTCATCTTCTGTTGTTGTACACGCTGTAAAATCAAATCTTGCATCGATTGTCGCAACTCAAAATCGAGTGCGGAAAACGGCTCGTCCATTAATAATAGATGGGGCTCGGTAATCAGCGCTCTCGCCAATGCCACACGTTGACGCATGCCGCCCGACAGTTCGTGCGGATATTTGTACCAGTCATCAACGTCCAAATCCAGCTGCGTAAGAAGCTCACTTATCATCTGATTCGTTGCCTGACTACGGCTAGCAACCAATTCAATATTTTCCCATGCTGTGCGCCACGGTAATAAGCGGTGTTCTTGAAACAAATAGGTAGTATGCTCAAATTGATTGTCAACCGTACCCGATTCAATGTCGATTATATCGGCGATTGCCCGCAAAATGGTCGTTTTACCACACCCTGACGGACCGTATAAACAAGCAATTTCGCCGGCAGGTAATTGAAAATCAAAATCTTCAACAACCGTATCCCCCATCAAATCAACGGTAAGTTGTTCCAGTATCAGCATCGTCAATATTCCCACGGCATTAATAAAATTCGCAATGGTTCTAAAATCAGGTATTCGATGATCATAATAATGCCCAAGACAAGCACAACATAAGCGAGGACTTCTTGCGTATCGAGCATAGTGCGCGCATCGGCAATTTTGGAACCGATACCCTCACTTGCTCCTAACAATTCGGCCATAATGGTAATTTTGACACCGGTACCAACGGCAACAATTGCCGCAGGGATTAAATAATTGAGCAAATGCGGTAAATACAGATGATGCACTTGCTCAAAATAAGACAGGCGATAAGCATCAACCATTTCCTTTAGACTGTCATCGATCGTCATCATACCTCGTACGGCAGAGGCAAACGTCATCGGCATCACGGAAATAACCACAGTAAAGACGATGCCCGTATTGGTCATGCCAAACCAAAATAAAGCTAACACCACCCAAACAATCGGCGGCATCCCTAGCAACATCGTGATCAGCGGCCGCAAGAGTAAATTCAGTGTTTTCGATAGCCCGGCTAAAATCCCCGCGCCCATACCGACAAAAATGGCTATCGACAAGGCAATCAGAGAACGGTAAAGGGTAATTAATACCTCGCTGTCCTGTAACTGTAGCAGTATGACATAGGTGTGATGAAAAACCGCTAACGGCTTCGGCAGAATTAAATCGCCTAAAGATAAGGCGGCATAATGCCACGCGGCACAGAACACAAAAATTCCACCGGCGGCGGCAAAACCACCCCAGAGATAGAAAAACAGTTGTTGTATCCGCCCGCGTCGAACGGGTCTGCCTTTTTCAAAGATCATTTTATGGACAAGTTATCGTTTGGTTATCAATGTAATAGAAGACTTCGAAAAACCACCTACGCAATGCAATTGTCTCATCGCGCAGTACCCAAAATCCTTACCTCTCACCGAATTACTAAGTGTAAAAACTGCGGTTTTTGTGCTCCGTGCACCCCAGCAAGCATTAACTGCTGGATAAACTCAAAAGAGAATCACTTGATGAGTTTATCCAGGCTTTCTGTAAGAATATTTTCATCCATCTTTCGAATTTTCAAAATGTTTCAGCGACAGAATGCCGTCTTTTAAACCAAACATTCAAGTTATTCCAGTTCACGCTTAATAAAAATTGACAATATACCTGAAAGCAATTTTTCGTTATAGATCTGATGTCGATTCAGTATCCTCTGCGGCATTATCCCAAGCTTGTCACATCGTTTTTTTTCGGGTAATCGCACTTCGAAATTAGTGAAATGTAATATTTGGCCATCTGACAGTTTTTTCTCGGTTTGTGAGACACACTTACCAAACGTTTTCTCTCCAATAATAATTGCAACCCCGTAATGAGCGAGAATACCGGCGAAAATCTCTCCGGCACTGGCAGTACGCTCGCTTACTATCAACAGAAAAGGGTAACGATAGTGAATTTTTTGTCGGTTAGTAACATGGAGCCGCTGGTATTTCTGATACTTATCGACAAAACTCGCTAATTCATCGCCCTGTCGTAAAAATAATGCTGCCGTATCAAGAGCAGCCATCAAATCCCCCCCCCAATTATCTCGTAAATCGATAATTACCGGCTGCGAGAACGGATTAAGCGAAGAATCACTGGTAAGATGTTGCTTTGTTGTTTGATTATTTTGCTCACTTTCTGGAAGACTACTTAAAATAATTTTAGACTTTTTTTGCTGAATCAGCCGCTTTAACAAACTCGGTGTTTTGTGAGAAAAAGTTAATAGTCGAAGCGCATCATGATGACCAATCTTTATCACTTGCAACGACTGAAAACGAAAAGGTTGCGGTGTTACTGTCAGAGAAAGGGGCTCGACACAGACTCCATTAGCAGGACAAAATTCCAGATGGATTGGTTGTCCGACTGGTTTTTTAAGCTTATCGCTAACTTGTGACAAACTCATGTTAGCAACCGGTTGCTTATCTACAGTTAACAACTGTACCCGTTCTTTAACACCTGAATACATCAAAGAACCGTCCTGGTAAGGCAACAAAAAGTACTTTCCCGACTGTAAATAGAGGTCTGCGCCTATGCCAACCGCCGAGTAATTATTAGGTTTAGGCCTACCCAACGAAGACCATGAGTCAATTTGTTTTAAATAGCGTTTTAGATCCCCAGCCTCCCAGCTCTGCCACTGCGACGGGTAAGGTTTTTTGAGATAAAAGGACCGCCTTTGTAAGATACTACGAATTTCATTAGCTACATTGGTAGGCCCAGATATTTTCGTTTTATCAAAGACATGACGTGGTTGTGCAACTACATTTGCACAAAACCACATCGTTAATAAACAGAAAAAGTGGACAACACCCAACTGAAACAATAACTTTACCAAATTAACCTGTCGATTAGTTACCTCTGTAATACCTGTTGTACGCATTTTATCAATAGATTATTTTTTCAGTACGGGTATCATCTATTAACTATTGCGCCATAATCAATGCCATTCTAGCTTGCTCTTTTTGTTGTCGTCTTAGGGCATTTATTTGCGCCTGAACTCTTGCCAGTTCAGTCGCATCATTATTCCGTTGTGCCCGAGACAAACGGCTGCTCTGAGTCTCTATAGATTGCTCTAAACGCCGTGCATCATTGCTCATCTTTTGTGCCTGTTGCGAGGTAATCTTATTACTTCTGCGCAACTCGGCAATATTGTTTCTAATTGATCGATTTTCTCTTCTAACACTAGCCAACTGTCGTTGTGCCCGTTTAATTTCACTGATGCTGGCTCTTTTTTGGCGTTGTAATCGAGCATTCTCAGTCTGTAATTCTTGTTGCGTGTTGCGAACAGAAGCCAAGGATTGTTGCCTGTCGGCGATACGTTTATCATATGTGCCATTACTCAACCCTAATACCCCGCCAAAAAAACCACCTTGGCGAGGATCATCGCTAACACAAGAGACCAAAGAAAAAGCTAAAGCTAATAATATTATTTTTTTCATTATACTGACATCCGTTGTTCAATTCTTGCATATTGTTTTTGGTATCTCTGCGCTTTCTGAATTTCATTTCTTAGATGATTTTGTTGTCTTCTAAGTTGCGAAACCTTACTTTTCTTAGTACCTCTCTTTAAATCGCTGTTTAGATAATCTGAACCTTGTTGATATTGCTTTTTAAGATTAGCGATATACTTCTGGTTCTTTTTGTATCTCTCGTGAACAGCTCTTCTTTCCGCCAGCATCTGTCTCTTTGTCACCTTTCCATTCGCATATTGTCTGCGCAACACCCTAGAAGCTCTGTTTAATTTTGCAACATCCCTAGAAAGTGCTCTATTCGTCTGAGCAACAGAACGATTTAACTTTCTGTAATACGCAATTTCACCGTCCAGTGCGTCTTCCCTATTGACATAGCTTCGTTTACGTTTCGCAACATCATTACCGACAGCAAAACCAATCCCACCGCCAACAACAGCACCGATGGCTGCTCCATCGCGTCCACCGACCAAATAGCCGAGAGCACCACCAACAACAGCACCAAAGCCAGCCCCTTCCGCTCTGGTACGCGTACTGTCATCAAAGGTACAATGACTAAGCGATAAGGCCATCACTATTGCTAACGCCAAATGTTTCTTTCCAGTCTTCATTGAGTTTCTCCTTGTAAATATTCCTGTACATAATGATCAAAAGCTTGCTGGATATCATTCCACCAAGTATCCCTGGCCAATTGTTGGCTTTTATTGAATTCCGCCACATGTTTATTAACCAAAGCCAAGGCACGGGATTCAATTTGAGTCAAAGACTTTTTACCCATTGTAGCAAATGCCGACTGTTGATACTGTTCAGCGTAGCCCTTTATTTCAGTTATTCTATCAAGGTATCCATTGTACTGCAATTCCACAGCTGGTGGGTTTTCTTTTAATTTTTCACTAAAGTCGCTAATCATTTTACGATAGGTATCCGATCCCGATTCTTCCGGAGTCAAGCCATTCTTCTCTTCATCATCCAAGGCATTCTGTAAGTAATTATGGGCACTTCTCAGACCGTCTTGTAAAATCTTTTCCTTCCTGAGCAACTCGAGTATATTAACAGCATTTCTGGTCGCATCCTGTACCAGACTACGCGCGCCTTTGTGCTGTGCTTGGTCCAGTTGGCTGCGTGCTTTATCCATATTTTGTTGTATACTGGAAATATCTCTCATCGTATCGGGATATTTTTTGATAATCCGTTTGAGCACATCGTCAATATCACCCAGTTGGGCGACGGCTTGACCGGCCAGGTTTTGCACGCTAAGTCCAGCAGGTGTGCTTTGTCTGATACCTTTTTTATACTTTTCGTAGTCATCTTTGATAATAGCTAAATACTCAGCCGTTGGTAATACGTTTGAGCCAATGGCAAGACGGGTGCCAATTGTAAAGGTTTTACCCTCGGTCATCGTATTGGTTTCACTATTCCATTTGTAGATATCCATTTCTCTGCGAATGGCTACTTTTGCATCAAGTTTAGACGAACGAAAGCTACCTCCACGTACGGTAATCCCACCTGGCTTACCTTGTGTCATTTCTGGCCGAAAAACCCCTTGTACCATTTCACTAACATTTCCATACATGTCATGGATTCCCAGGACGTTCGGTTTTCTGTAGCCAATACCCTTTTTGCCTCTTTTGGCATTATCTTTAAACCAGGCATATTTTTTCAACTCCTTTTCAGGAAACGGAAACTCGGCGTTAAAGGTATTGTTTTTAATGGCCGGCAGCCCCCCCCTTGCTGAAAATTCCCATTCTTCTTCAGTCGGCAGACGAATAAATCCGGGGACACCATTAATGCTGGGTAGTTTTGCCACGCGTTCGGGATGTTCGGAGTCAAATAACCAATTGTTGTACTGCTCAATAAATTTATTGATAGTCGTGTAACTAACCCACGCCAATGGCAATACTTGTGCCTTTTTGAGCTTTTTACCTTGCAACGAAGAATAATTACCATCCTTTGAATCACCACTGTATTTTGCCAGCGCATCACGCCCCATAACGGCTACGAATTGTCCCGTCGTTAATTCGTATTTAGCAATCCATATAACCCAATGCTTACCGTCTTTTGATGGAAAAGAACCGTTAACCATATTTTTCTGTATATTAGAAAACATACCGGCCTGCGCATCACCCAACGTGACAATACGATCGGTCTCTCCCCAAAAATTAGTGCCGGAAACCAGTACCGGGCGGAAAACCATTTCTGCCCCGTTAGGCATAGGTAGAATCAGGTCATCTGGTAATGGTTTGGGATTATACAGCGATTTTTCTGCCGCCTGGATAAATGCAGAACAACAGAGTATCAAGACACATAACACCGCACCGTATTTATTCTTCACGAATAGCCTCCGCTGTTTCAATATTAGTGGCTTTCCAAGCAGCCAAGAAAGAACTGATACAGGATAAAGCGATCACTGCAAGAAAAGCCACGACAAAGTAATCGTAAGGCAAACGACAAATCGCCTCATCACCGGGTAATTCATGACCAAAAGTATAGTTTATGATTAGAGATAAAACGCCGTAACACAGTATAGAAATAGAGGTACCAATCATTGCGATGGTCAACCCCTGGAAAACGGGAAACCAAAAAACATCCGTACGAGAAAGCCCCAACAAACGTAAAATACCCAAATTTTTTGTTTCTCTCTCAACAGCGGCATAAAGACTTGCCGTCAGCACAGCTATGGCACCAACAATGCCTAGCACAGCAATTAGCCAAAACAGTCTGGTTAATCCTTTATCCAACACTTGAATTCTTTGAATAGCCCCTACTTCGGCAATCACCTCTAGGTCTTCGTTGATTCTAAAATTTTCGACCAATTCAGGCACATCATCAATGCTCTTGGCATACAAACGAAAACCCCGATAACCCGATTTTTCCAATATTAACGCTGATTGCGTTTTATCATACCTGACTGCTCTACGCTTGGCTGTATTTAACATACCCATTAACTCAACAGGAATGAGTACGGGTGTATTTTTGTCGGTGACCATTTTTTCTAACGGCATACCTTTTAATTCACTACCCTGTAAATCAAACAAGTCATCGGCCTTATCAGCGACATTTCTAGACATGACTATTTGTAATAGTCTATTCATTTGTAAGTTTTTGGGGTTTAATTTACCCCAGGGACAAGTTATCCAACCCAACTTATCCGTCACGCTTTTATCCAGTGACAGACCAAAAACAGAGTATTGACTGCTGCCTTGACGTAGCACGATGTTTTTGGCATAAGGCAAAACAACGGCATTCCTGCCACGCGCCTTTCGTTTGACCGCTTTAACACTAGAAATCGTAATATCCCCCGATACAGTAGATAAATGGTAACCATGCCAACCTTCAGGAAAAGATAATCCACTTAACTTGAGAAAATTATCACGGGAGATAGCATCCACCTGATGTAATCCCGTATTAATTGCAAGCGCATTGGCCGTTAAACTATCCAGTTCCTCTGGCACAAAAACAAAAATTCCGTTGAAACTCATATGAGGATAGGGAACTTCACCTTGCCAACCGCGTTTGGCAACATGTCGTCCTTCTTTATAGGCCTCAACATCTTCGACAAATGCCAGCGGTGTATAAATGGCAGCTACACTGTTTGCTCTTTCAGGTAATACACTGATGACTTTCAAGCTTTCACTGACGGATTGGGCTCTTCCGTGCATATTGCGAGTAACTTGAGCAGCAATTTTCTCACCAACACTAACCTTTAATTGGGCCGCTGCCGAATGCGTTAAAACACATTCACCCTCACCCGGAACAGCACTATCATTTTCCAGCAATAAAACGTCACCCCGGACTGTTGGAATCAAATCCAACATTTTTTTAATCGGTGTTTTTTCTGACTGCTGATGAGATATCGCATAAACAATAGATGAGGCGGGTAAAATACTGGGCACAAGAAAACCGACCCTAGCATCTTGGCGATATTTTTCAAGCCAATCATTGTCATATTGTCGCGTAATGGCCGGTCTTATTTCCCTAAATACAGGATCCTCGACCAGTCTGTTGCGAAGCGTGGAGACAACCCCCTCTTTAAGCCCCATCAAAATCAACAAGGGGGCCATCACTGCTGCCAGTGCTGCAATAAGACACAATGTCAGCACCCATTCGTGCTTTAAATGTGCCTGCGCCAAAGCAAACACAGTTTTAAATTGACGACCAGATGCTAATTGCACTTGCATGATTGTTTACTTCCATTGATAAATGGTTGATTGAGTTTTATAATTTCTGGTCGAGACATGGAAAGAATAGGCCTTATCAGCAATATTTTCTACTAAATCGATATCGTGTGTCACCATTAAAATGGCTAATTTTTTGTCTTTTGCCAAACGATAAAAATCTTCAACAATCGCGATGGCACGCTGCCTATCGACAGCTGCCGTTGGTTCGTCTGCTAATACTAAACTCGGTTGGTGCAAAAGCGCACGTAGAATTGCCGCTCTTTGACGCTGCCCACCTGATAGAGCACTGGGTAACCGCGACAGGCAGTCGGCGACTCCCATGCGTCTTGCCATTTCCCAGACGTCTCGGTGAGTTGTATTATTTTTTTTGATATTTATCGGTAAGATCAGGTTCTTTTCTACCGACAAATAAGGTAGTAATCCACCGGTCTGTAAAATATAACCTAAATAGTGTTGACGGATACTCGCCAACAGACTGTCATCATTCGATTGCCATAACTTGGCGATATCAAAATAGTGCTTGATAGAAAAATTCAGACGAAACTCGTTTGCTTTCGTTGGCGCTGAAATTAATGCCAACAAGTCAAGCAACGTACTCTTGCCACAACCACTTTCCCCGACGATTGCAACAAATTCCCCCGAGTAAATAGACATATCGGGAATATCTAACTGAAAAACATTGTCTCCTTTTTGCAGCACCTTAGTTACTTGTTTAATATCCATCAAGGGTGCGGATCCATCTTCAACCGAAATGTTCAATGGGTCAGACAGCTGAGTTATATTCATTGGCATCCAAACACGCTCATAAAATCTAAGGTAAATAATCCAATGGCAACGGATAAACCGAAAAATCACCGGAATCGGATTGATTCATCGGTATCCACAAATCCGGGCTTGCGACTATTTCTTGGTATTGTTTGATCTTGGCATTTAACCTTGCCTGCAAACGAACACGCTGCGTCGATGTCATACTGGCAAACATATCGTTATTTAGGTTGAGAACGTCGCTTTTATAGGGCAATCCATTAATAAATAACGGCAACAGTCCCGTCTCCGACAATTTACCAGCGCTGGCAATATCCTCCGGTCGTTTAAGCGTTTGTCCCGCTAGTTCTTGCAGTGCAGTAAAAAACTGCTGCTGTGATGAATCTGCCTTTTTCAACGCCTCCAACAGACGTTCCAACGACTGCGCTAACGTACTGAGTTGTTCTTTTGTCAATAGTACGTGTACTTGTAATGACTTAATACTTAGGTCGGTTAAGTCGCGATCAGAAACCCAAGCGGTAATATCCTTAGGCGGATACGCTGTTTGCCCGATATACTCTATTAGTGCGTTCTGTAAAACCATATTGGTTGCGCCTAACATTTGATTAGACGTTTCGCTAGACACTGAATTTGGCATTTTAATATCGGGAAAAGGTTCGTTGGCACATCCGCTGTCAACATTATACTCAGCCACGTTATCAATTGATTGATTTCGTTTCATTCTTTCAGTGGCATTATAAAACCCGCGACTAATGCTATTGGCAAAATTATACATTTGATAGTAGAAGTTTTCTTTATCTGTTGCGCTGATGTCTACCATTGCGGTACCACTGTTGATAGCATTGCCCTGCGCAAGACGCTCATACTGTTCTATAGCAACGGCGCGATCCTGCACGGCCGCCTTTCGATTGGATTGCAAATGTACAGCCATCAATTGGATTTGATTGGTTAATAATTCTCTCTTGATATCTTCGTGATTCTTTCCCGTTGTATTGTAAGGATGATCATAATCATGACCACTGGCATCGCCAATTAAAACAATCAGTTTTAAACTATCAGATCGCCAGTTGGCATTAATGGCAGTTTCAATACCTGCAAAGACTTCTTCAGCTTCATCATCGCTATTGACCCTCGTACTTTTCAGATGACCCAATAGATCTCCGAGTTCCCGAGCATTGACAAATTGATCGGTAAAGTTCTTGGCAACATAACCGATTTTAGGCATATAAGTTGTCGAGTCACGGTAACCCACCAAACCAAATTTAACTATTTCAGGCAATGTTTCTTCTATTTTCGAAGACATCGCTTCAATAACATGGCGTGTTTCATCGATAAACGGCTGCATACTCAAAGTGGTATCAACAACAAAAACAACATCCAGTGTCGGCAGCCGATTATCGTCGATATCTTCACCTGTCGACAGTTTGCTAGTTTGAGCAGGGCTACCACACGGATCAGTCGGTTGATTTACCGGTTCTGGCGGTTGACCAGAGAATGGCTTAATCCCTCTACCGCGCGGTGTATTGGCAATTTTCATATAATCAGCGTTACCAATCGTATCTTCACCACGAAAATTGGGTACAGCAGCAGAAATTTCTAACAAAGTAACCTCTTCACCCTCTATTTCTCTCTGTTCAAAGGCTGTAATCGGGATAATGTAAGGCTGTCTTCTGATATCGACAAAATTTTCGGGCTCTTTACTGACAACTGAATCAACCTGTTCCCCATTCTCTATTCGTTGATAAATAGTTTGTGCGTGTGAGGCAATATCATCTGACGCTAATAGATTGTTTAATGCATAAATATCTTTAAACATAATAATCGGTTTACGTCCTTCTATTTTATCCCCCGGGTGGGTATAGGAAACAACCAATGCCTGCTTCCACTGAATCGCGTCCTTGGCTTGAATCCAGCCAACCGGTTTGTCTCTATCAACGCCCACCTGATACCAGCCGTCAACTTTAATACGATGACTAGTACCGGCTTGCTGATTGAAGACATATAGCGGTAAAAAAGCAGGTACGGTAAAGGGAAGAATAGCGCTACTGTCTACTTCATTACTACGATATAATCTACTATAAGAACGGGGTAGAACCCTTGCCGGTAGACCCGTATCAGATTCGCTACATACTGGACTATTTGACGTGTTAGTTTTACAGTCAAACGTCGTATCAATAACGGCAAAGCTATCACTGATATCTTTCGTTACGGGGGTGTCTTGTGCATAACCAGGCAAACCAACGATCAAGCCAGGTAAAAAAACTAACGCTATTAAAGCAATAAATGCTATCTTTTTTTCGGTTAACCACATCATGAGAAACATCACCTTATAAAAAAGTTATAATACCATTTCTAAAAATTAATATACCGAAAAAAATGAACGAAACCGTACAAAGTATACTTCGCGCAAGTTTGATAACGATAGCTTACAGTTTAGAATTAGTATAAAAATAAAGCCCGCCAACTTGTCCACCTGATCCGGATATTCTATCCTGTTGTACAGCACCCCGTTCGGTTTTTTTGTTTCTTACATTGATTGTTAGAAATTTTACCATGTGCAACTAAAATGCAATTCACCAATCGCTGACAATCGCCTTAGAGATAAACTACCGCACAACAATGCCAGCCCTTGACAAAACATTCGGACCCAGTGATTTGATTAAGACATATTTTTTGCTTGCTACGGCAAGTAGTCAATTAACAAAGGATGGACCACAATACTTTCTGGGTCATCTTTATTGAGCTTGTGCCACACTCCCGTGTTTTCATTAATTTCCAAGTATTGAATCAGTTTTGCCTGCAAATTTTGCTCCAAACTGGCACGTTGCTCAGTAGTCATACTGGCGAACTCATCATTAGTTAACGATAGAATATCACTCTTGTACGGCAAGCTATTAATAAATGAAGGTAGCAAGCCCGTATCGGCTAGTTTTTGTGCTTTACCAATGTCTTCTGGACGTTTTAAGGTTTGTCCGGAAATACTTTGCAAAGCATCAAAAAATTGACTTTGAGACAGACTGGATTCTCTTAGCGCTCGCAATATACGATCTAACGATTCAGTTAAATTGCTCAATTGCTCTTTGGTAATTAAGACGCGAACCTGTAACGACTGATCATCAAGGTTGGTCAAGTCTTTATCAGCAACCCATGCAGTAATATCTTTGGGCGGTTTGGCCGAACGCCCTATATAATCAATCAACGCCGATTGCCAAACATCCGTAATAATATCGTTTCCCTCTGACTTGGTCTCAGCTTCCGGTGCCGGTTTATTATCATCGGCATCGCCACGATAGCTGTCGTATTGACCAATAAACTGATCACCTATTTCTTTAGCTACTTCGTCAAAGGCATCGGATTTTGAAGTATCAACTTCAAATAAAGCCGCATTATCCTTACCTGGAATTATTGCCAATTTGGCAAACTGCTGCTTGGCCAGTTCGTGGTCTTTTTGCGCTTTTGGATTAGCCAGATGAACAGACATCAATCTAATGTCATTAATAGCAAGATCTTTGACCAAAGCTTCATCATCCTTACCGGAAGTATTTTTCTCATGTCCCATTGGGTGTGAACTGGCATCGCCAATCAAGACGACAAATCGCAACGCCCCCTCACGCCAACCGGATTTTATCGCTTCATTGACACCGGCGAAGACATCCTCGGCATAATCCCTACTACCTGTTTTGGTTGCCTTAACGTCGCTGCTCAGTAAATCAGCCAATACCGAAGCATCGACCAATTCCGGAGTGAAATTTTTTGCTGCGTATTCTATTTTTGGTGTTGCTTTGTTATCATCACGAAAACCGACAACACCAAACTTCACATCGCCTTTGTAATTGCTGCTAACGTGCTCGGCAATTTTCTCCACCATCTCCCTGGTGGCATCGATAAACGGCTGCATACTTCTGGTCGTATCAATGACATAGACCATATCAACCTTCATGTTGCCAATATCGGCTCCTTGGGTATCCGAACGACCGGCATTGGCATTTTCGACATACTCAGCGTTGTCAATAGTATCTGCGCCCCGGGCATTAGGGACGGCAGCAGCGATTTGTAACAGGCGCACATCCTGTCCTTCAACTTCTTCCGTTTTCCAATCGAGAATAGGTAATAAGTACAATTGCTCATTGATATTGACATAGCGCTTTGGTTCTTTGCTGACAATCGCATCGGGTACAACCTTGTCTTCAATTTGTTGATATAATTTGTCGGCTTCTGCGACCATATCATCAGCCTCAATAATGTCATGCAACGCTTTTAACCCTTTAAACATCAGCACCGGTTTGCGTCCTTCAATTTCATCTCCCGGGTGGGTGTAGGCAACCACTAGAGCTTGTTTCCATTCCATGACATCTTTTGCCTGCATCCAGCCTTTAGGCTGTTTGTCATTGAGACCAACTTGGTACCAGCCCGTGGGGTTAGCAGGATCCGAAAAATCAACCCCGTTGCGAGAAAAAACGTACAATGGCCGGAATGCCGTGACATTTGCCATAATAATGCCATCTTTTTGAGCCGACTGTTCTTTGTACATATTAGTGAATGAACGCGGTAATATTTGTAGGGGCAATCCGGTACTTGCCTCGATACAAACCTTACCATCACTACATTTAACACTATCATCTAAATTATCCGATGACACAGAAACGTGTTTGTCATCTGTGTTTTTTTGCGGGATTGCCTGGTCACCAATGTTGTCACAGCCCTCATTATGGGTGTTATCGTCATCTGTTTTACAATTAGAAATAGACGCATCATCTTGCGCTATCGGCATGGTCTCCAAATCATCCACGGTTAAATCTGGATCACTTTCCAAGTCATCTATATTATCCAAAACCTGACTATTCTCGGAAGTATCCGCTTCCAAACTGTCGGGATTATCAATAATAGTTTCAGTATTTGCAGTTTCAGTATTTGCAGTTTCAGTATTTGCAGTTTCAGTATTTGCAGTTTCAGTATTTGCAGCCTCAGCCTTTTCGGCCTCTATAACTTTGGCATTATTTTGTTGTGCCTGTAACGGCGAAATGGCTCCGCAAGCCACCAGCATTGCCAGCCATAAGGCATTGCGCTTAAAAAAATATTTTACTGATTTATTTTTCATTGTTTTCCCCTTTAGTTAGTTGGTTAACTTGATTTTTTGATTCACTGTTTAAATAAGTTGTTGGCTTTCATTTCAATAATCACTTTTACAATATTGCACTCTGAAGTTGAACATATTGCCTAAAAACCTTGAAGAAATTTCATTTAAATGAGAATCACTCTTATATTTAGAATTACTGAAAGAATAACTGACAAAAATCCTACGCGAGTTGTAAAGAAAGTTGCCTTTGAGATCCATTCGGTTTATTACATCTCCAATTGCAGAGTATATGGTATAACAAACGGGATAAAGACAGGATAGATGAGACAACCCAAGTTTTGAATAAATGATTTGCGGGACACAAATACCACGCAATGAAGAAATTAACACGCACAGACAGTCGCGTAAAGTTTCTAAGACTCTTCTTCATCACGTTATCCCCTCTGGCAAAAACTGGACCCAATTGTAGCACATCTCTCTAATAATGTGGGAGATCTTCTTAAATATAGGACATGAATTCCAGTTACTTACCCTCCCAAAAAATCGATCCACCAACTCATCACTACCGTTTATACATGCGCAATAGTTTATTGATAATGCAACTTAGTTTCTGTAAATTTATTTTGGTTTTCTTTGTCAATAAGCCACCGGCACAACGATAATGCAACTTATTTTCTGTAAATTTATTTTGGTTTCCTTTGTGTTGTAAGTTCAATAAAAAATAATCATTCTTGCATATTAAGGTAAACTTTCCCG
>PDWJ01002060.1_pt1 | contig 38235 bp, 33 predicted proteins | sample 1430881 | NCBI WGS metagenome assembly PDWJ01 (sample SAMN01162460, study PRJNA174530) | Oral metagenome, whole genome shotgun sequencing project. | biome: Marine environment; feature: Marine mammal; material: Swab sample of the gingival sulcus; isolation source: swab sample of gingival sulcus...
GCCGAGGAGGCCGGCATCAAGTCGGCCACGTTCAAGGTGTCCGCCCCGTACGCCTACGGGACGTTGTCGGTGGAGCAGGGCACGCATCGGCTGGTGCGGATCTCCCCGTTCGACAACCAGGGACGCCGGCAGACCTCGTTCGCCGGCGTCGAGGTGATGCCGGACGTGGAAGAGACCGACCACATCGACATCCCCGAGTCCGATCTGCGGGTGGACGTGTTCCGCAGTTCCGGCCCGGGCGGGCAGTCGGTGAACACCACCGACTCGGCGGTACGGCTGACCCACCTACCCACGGGGCTGGTGGTCTCCTGCCAGAACGAGAAGTCCCAGTTGCAGAACAAGGCCGCGGCGATGCGGGTGCTGCAGGCCAAGCTGCTGGAACGGGCCCGGCAGGAACGGCAGGCCGAGCTGGACGCGCTCAAAGGCACCGACTCCGGATCGTGGGGCAACCAGATGCGTTCCTACGTGCTGCACCCGTACCAGATGGTCAAGGACCTGCGCACCGAGCACGAGGTGGGCAACCCGGCGGCGGTCTTCGACGGTGACATCGACGCGTTCTTGGAGTCCGGCATCCGCTGGCGGCGGACCGCAGAACGGCAAAACGCCTGACTCGGTTGCCACAAACCGGGTTGATTTGCCGGGCTCGGGCGGGTTTGAGGCTTACCCTGGCGGAGTAAGAGTAAACCGTTCCCCAGCGATCAGGTGATGCACGCGTGATCTTGTTCGACGAGGTGACCAAGAGCTTCCCGAACACCTCCCGGCCCGCCGTGGACGCGGTCAGCCTCAACATCCAACGCGGCGAATTCGTGTTCCTGGTCGGGCCGTCCGGTTCCGGCAAGTCGACGATGCTGCGTTTGGTACTGCGCGAAGACACCGCCACCAGTGGCCGGGTCATGGTCGCCGGGCGGGACGTGGGCAAGCTGTCCTCGTGGAAGGTTCCGTACCTGCGCCGGCAGATGGGCGTGGTGTTCCAGGACTTCCGGCTGCTCACCAACAAGACCGTGTTCGAGAACGTCGCGTTCGCGTTGCAGGTGTTGGGCAAGTCCAACGCCGACACGGCCAGGGAGGCAACCCGTAGCCTGAAGATGGTGGGCTTGGACGGCAAAGAAGACCGGATGCCGCACGAGCTGTCCGGTGGTGAGCAGCAACGGGTCGCGGTCGCCCGGGCGGTGGTGAACCGGCCGGCGATCCTGCTGGCCGACGAGCCGACGGGCAACCTGGATCCGGGGTCGACGATGGGTGTGGTGCGGTTGCTGGAGCGCATCGGCCAGGCAGGGACCACCGTCGTCATGGCCACCCACAACGACGAGATCGTCAATACCCTGTGCAAACGGGTGGTGGAACTGGACGACGGGCGCGTCGTCCGCGACGAGCAAGGTGGGCAGTACTTCCCGGACGCGGACTCCCCGGCGGTGCCGGATTCGGCTCATGCTCGGGCGGGCTCGAAGCGGATCGAGGTGTCACGTCCAGCCGCGGAACCTGCGCCGGCCGAACCGGAGCCGACTGAGCCGCAGCCCGCTGAACCGCAGCCGGCCGAACGTGCCAGGACCGGGGCGAAGCCGGCTGCGGCCGGGGTGCCGGGACCTCCTCGCCCGATCGAGCCGGCCGGTAAGCGCACCGCGTGGTCTCGTCGTAAGCAGACCCAGCAGGGCACGGCAAAGCAGGCTGCGGCCAAGCAAACGCCCGCCCGGAAACCGGAAGGCCCCTCGGCATGAGAGCAAGATTCGTTCTCCGGGAGATCTGGGTTGCCCTACGTCGCAATCTGGGCATGGCCGTGTCGGTGTTGTTGGTGACGTTCGTCTCTTTGATGTTCGTCGGTGCAGCCGCCCTGCTTCAGATGCAGGTCTCGCAGATCAAGACGTACTGGTATGACCGGGTTCAGGTGTCGATCTTTCTGTGCACCGAATCCAGCGAACAGCCCAATTGCGGCGCCGGTGGGCAGGGTGTCACTGCGGAACAGAAACGTGCCATCGAAGCGGAGCTGACCAGCGGCCCGACGTCTCGTTATGTGGATGAGGTGTTCTACGAGTCCTCCGAGCAAGCCTACGCATTGTTCATCGAGCAGTTCGAGGGTTCCGCCGTTGAAGGAAACCTGACCCCGGAGCAGATGCCGGAGTCCTACCGGGTGAAGCTGAAAGACCCGGACCAGTACCTGGTGGTCAGCCAGGCGGTGCGGAACATGCAGGGGGTGGACCAGGTTCAGGATCAGTCCAGTTTGCTGAACCGGCTCTTCGGGCTACTGAACGGGTTGACCGCGATCGCCGTGGTTCTCGGTTTGGTGATGCTGGCGGCGGCGCTGCTGCTCATCGGCACCACGGTGCGGCTGATTGCCGCCAGCCGGCGGCGTGAGGTGGAGATCATGCGCCTGGTGGGGGCATCCAGGCTGCTCATCCAGTTGCCCTTTCTCCTTGAAGTAACGCTGATTTCGGTGCTGGGTGCCGTGCTGGCCAGCGGTATCCTCTGGGGCTTACTGCAATTCGGCGTGGACGGTTACTTAGCGCAACAATTGCGGGTCATTGATTACATTTCAGCCGACGCGATGGTGTTGGTCGCGCCAGGGCTGCTCGGGCTTGCTATTGTCATCGGCGTCGCCTCGTCGCTGGTGACCACGCACTGGCATTTGCGAGTGTGAGCCGGGAGGAGTAGCCCACCGTCATGGACCGCACACCATCGGGTAAAACGGCGACCCTGACTCGCCGGGGCGTGTTGTTCTTCGCGATGACCGCGACGTTGGCGGCATCGGTTCCTGTCCCGGTGCGCGCGGACAATCTCGATGAAGAGAAGAAGCGCGTCGACGATGCGGTCGACGTCATCCAGGAGCAGCTGGCCGGCACCTCCGCCGAGTTGCAGCGCAGCTACCAGCAACTGGCCGCCGCGCAGCAGGAGCTGTCCGTAGCGCAGGGCAAGCTAGCGGCGGCGCAGGCGAAAGAAGCCGAAGCAGCCCGCAAGGACGCCGAACTGGCCACCAGGCTGAAGGCTGCCGAGCGGGCCGAAGCCGACGCCCAGGCCGAGCTGGCCGAGGGACAACGCGCCATCGAAGAGACCGAGGAGGCGATGGGCGAGTTCGCCGCCCGCGTCTACCGGGACAGCGGGATATCCCCGCAGCTGACCCTGTTGCTGGGCTCGAAGAGTCCCGACGATTTCGCCAACCGCAGCGCGATGGTCGACTACGTCCTGCGCCAGCAGGGCGGCTCGATGCGCCGGCTGGAGGAGCAGCGGGCCGGGATGGCCACGGTCCAGGACCGGCTGGTCAGCGTGCGCGAACAGATCACCGAGCTGAAACGGCTGGCCGCGGAGAACCTGGAGCGGGCCAAAGCGGCTCGGGCCGAGGCGGCCCGCCAAGAACAGGCAGTGCAGCGCGCCGTCGATGCGCGCAAGGCCGCGGCCGCGAAGATCCAGAGCCGCAAGTCCGAGGAAGACGCGCGGCTGGCCGAACTGCAGTCCGAGCAGAACAAGCTGGCCGCCGAGCTGCGCCGCCGCGCCGAGAAGGCGCGTCCTCGCAAGGGCGGCAGCCCGGGGCGGACAGGCCCTACCGGTGGCCTGCTGAACAACCCGGTGCCGGGTTCGCCGATGACATCGCGGTTCGGCATGCGCATGCACCCGATCTACCACTATCCGCGCATGCACTCCGGGCTGGACTTCGGTGCCGGCTGCGGCACCCCGGTGTATGCGGCCGAAGCGGGCCAAGTCATCCGGGCGTCCACCGCCGGCGGATACGGCAAGCAGGTCGTCGTCGACCACGGCTGGGTCAACGGCGCCGGCCTGGCGACGTCCTACAGCCACCTGTCCCGGTTCGCCGTGCGGGGCGGGTCGGTCAAGCGAGGGCAACTGATCGCCTACGTGGGTTCCACCGGCGCCTCCACCGGGTGCCACCTGCACTTCGAGGTGCGGGTGAACGGCACCGCGGTCGATCCCCTCGGTTACCTGTGATCCGCGGTGAAACGGCCCAGCCCGTCATCGGTTCCGGCCGTGAGTGAGCCGAGCATGCGGATCATGTCGAGCGCAGCAGGCGGCTAGCGGCGGTGTTGAGCACGCTGGAAACCCACCGGGTCGGCGAGGTGCCGGTACGGGTGCGCCGTCCGCGGTGGCGCAGGCCCCGCGGGATCGTCCTGTGGCTGCCGTATCTGACCGGCACCGCGGTGGACATGGACGACGCGTTGTCCCGGGCGGCAAGGGCCGGGTTTATCGGCGTCAGCCTTGATCCGCGGCGCCACGGCGCGCGAGCCGATGCGACCAGGGACGATCTGCACCGGGAGGTGATGGGCGCCTTCCGGCGCACCATGTGGCCCATCCTCGGCGGCACCGCCGAGGATGCGCGTGACGTGATCACCTGGGCCACAGGTCGTTTCGGTGTCAGTGGCCCAGTGTATGCGGGTGGGCTGTCGATGGGCGGGGACATCGCGGTCGCGCTCGCCGGCATCGACCCGCGGGTGCAACGGGTGGTCTCGCTCGGGTCCACCCCGGACTGGACCCGGCCCGGGATGACCGTGGACGGTGACCCTGCTCGGCCCATCGACCAGGGTGAACCGGACCAGGCGGCGCAGGCCTACTACGACGCCGTCGACCCGATCACGCACCCCGCCGCGTTCGATCGCCAGGTCGAGATCCGGTTCCACGTGGGCGAGCGCGACACTCACGTCCCGGCCGAGGCGGCTCAACGTTTCGCTGCGCTGCTGGCCGGTTCCCGGGCACATGTCGAAGTCCGCCCCGTTGTGGGCTTCGATCACGCGAGCGTGGTCGGGGACCGGCGAATCCGCCGGGACGCTATCGCGTGGCTGGTGCGGGGAGGCTCAAGGGCGTCTCGGAGCTGAGGGTGCTCGCCGCGTAGGGGCCAGGGCACAGACCCGGACACCGAAGGGGGCGGTCAGCAGTTCCACGGCGGCAGTGATCCGGGGTGCCCGGCTGCTGATCGCTGCGGGCGCCTGAACCTACCGTGGCCATCGCGCAGCGTGGGACGATTCGGCCATGGCGATCAAGGCTGCGGATGTGGCGAAGGTTGCTCTGGCTGCGGGCAAGTTGGTGGCTGGGATGACCGGTCACGGTGCTGGGTGGGCCCATGTCGATGCCGCGGTTTCGGTGGGAAAGGCAGTCAAGGGGCTGCATGGCAAGAAGTCCCCGTCCCGCAGTCCCGGGCAGCGGTTGGTGGATGAGGTAGCCGACGCGGTGACCGCGGCCGTGAACGGCTCGGAGTGGGCGGATCTGAACCCGGATCAGGTGGACACGGTGGGGCGCGCGGTCGCGCGCGCTCTGCAGGATGCCGATGTGGATGATGCGTTGGTGGTTGCCGCCCGCGACGGCGCCGATGCCCTGTTAGCCCAGGTCAGCAACTTGGCCACGACCCGGTCCACGCGGGCCAGCCTGGCTGATCCGGTCACGTTGGAGCCGTTGTTCGATCTGATGCTGCGGACCGTGGTCCACACGGTCGCCCCCAGGGTGCTGTCGGAACCGGGGTTCCTGGCCGCCGTCGCCAGGCAGACACTGCGCGACAGCGCGGCCACCAAGGATGCGCTGGGCTCCTTGGTGGATACCCAGGTGGCGACCGCGGACCCGCAGGATTTGGTGGCTTACCTGCAGGCCAGGGTGGAGGACTGGGACCGCTCCGTCCTGCAATTGGGGCCACGGTCGCCGTCCGAGGTCGAGCGCAGGCTCACCGTCCAGCACGGCACCGGCACGAAGACCGAGACGTGGAGGGAAGTAGCGGCGCTCGAGGGGGCGCGCCGGGTGGTCGTGCTCGGTGGCCCGGGGGCCGGCAAATCGTGGCTGGCGCAACGGTACGCCCGCAGGGCTGCCCGGACGGCTTTGCGGCAGCTTGCCGGCGGAATCGATCCGTCCATGGTGGAGATGCCGATCTTCACCACCTGGGACACCTGGGTCCACGCCGTCGGCAGCCGGCCGACTCTGGAATCACTGGTGGACGCCTCGTTCGCCTCCGGTCTGGGGCGCACCGACCTCGGCGACGACCGTAACCAGCGGTTGCGACGCGGATTCCTCCGCCCAGCGTGTCGTCTCTTGGCGGTGGTCGATTCGTTGGACGAGGCATCCACCCAGGCCCGGCAGGACCAACGCTGGCACGAGTTGCAGCACCTGCCCCGACGATGCCGGTTGGTGATCACCTCTCGACCCGCCGCCTGGCATGACACTCACCCCAGCACCGCCGAAACCGACTCGTCGACCCGCATCGTTGCGATCGAGGACTTCACCGCCCAGGACGTACGCGAGGTGGTCCAGGCCTGGTTCACCGATACCCCTGACCTTGCCACCGGCCTGCTGGGGCAGCGGGACCGCCGGGACGATCTGCGACGCAACGCCCGGGTGCCTTTGCTGTTGACGTTCTACTGCCTACTCACCGAGGACCAGGACAATCCGGACCACCAGCTGCCCACTCAACGCCATGAACTGTACGACCAGATCACCAACCTGCTGCTGACCGCGCCACGGCGCCCCACCGGTCCCAACCGAGGACTCAACATCGCCGCCTGTAAACAGGCTCTGGGGGAGTGGGCCTTCGATGCGGTCGTCTGCAAGCAGTGGACTGACCCGGTCACCGGTCTCGGCGCGTGGGGTGAGTTGTTCACCCACCCCAGTGGTCATCCTCGCTCGCGAGCGAGGAACAGGACGCGGTGGAGCATGTCGCGCCGACGGTGGCGACCAACGATGCGCGGTGGCACACGACCCGCCGGTTCGTGCACTGCACCCTGCTGGAACACCACGCCGCCCAACACTTCGCCACACTGCCCACTGGCCAAGCCGTGAACCTGCTGGCGCCGCACCTGTGGTTCGACCCGGATTGGCAGGTGACCGTCCCTGAAGCCATTGCTGCCCACAACCGGCACCATCGCGACGGCGCCCTGCTGCGCACCATTGATGCCCTCACCTCTGGCCACCCCACGGACCCGGCCCACGACAGGGACCGGGAAATCCTGGAGGGCGTCCTGCTGGATATGGCCACCGCCTCGTGTCCCGAGGAGTGGCCCACGGACGTCGGCACACTGTTACCCCAGCTCCGCGTCGCCCACGCTGTTTCCGGCCCGCGACGAGTCACCGCGTCAGCCCACTGGACCGACTCCAACCAGCTTGTTGTGGATGCGGTGTTGGATGCTCTGCCGACCGCCGATCATCCGTTGCTGGTCAGGGGTCTGGGTGGGGTGGTGGTGGACCTGGGTGCGTCGTTGCGGCAGCGTGAGCAGGCGCTGGGTGTGGCACTGAACGCCCTGCCGGCCGCCGACCAGAACGTGGCCGGGGATCTGGCTTGGCTAGTGCGGCGGTGCGCTACTGCCGAGCAATGGCTAGCGTGGATCGGCCCCGACCAACGCCCGGATCTCTGAGGCCGCTGCGATGCGTCTGGGCAACGCCCCCGGGCTGTGGAGGCATCAGTTGTAGGTCGGTGGCGGCCCTGTCGGGCCGCGGCACCACGTGGTCGCGGGTGACCGGTTCTGACTCACCCGCACCGAGCAATCACCGGGGCGACGGTTTCGTGCGGTCGGCGTCCCTCGGCGCCCGCCCGCCGCGACGAAGGTGTGCCAGACCCTCGATCATGAGATCCAGTCCGAGCTCGAAGTCGTCGCCGAAGCGGTAAGCCTCCCCGATGACGCCGGTGATCACCGCCTCCAGGTTCGGGTACGCGGGCAGCGTTGCTTCCGGCGCGCCGCGCGTGTCGTGCGGGTGAGCGGCAGAGCCCGACCGGTGCGCTCGGACCACGTCGATGATCGGCCCCGGATCGGTGGGAAGGTGGACCTCCTGTAGGACGAACCCGTACACATAGGCGTCCAGAAAGGCGAGTGACTGCACAGCGGTACGGGGGCTGAAGCCGTGACCGAGCAGGAATCCGATGACGTGGTCCTGATGTGCCAACGCCACCGGGCCCGGGTGGGTGCGAGCCTCGATGAGGCCGATGGCCCAGGGATGCCGACGCAAGACGGCGCGCTGGGAGAGCGAACGCTCACGCAGGCCGGCTCGCCAGCCGCCGGCCGGACCTGCGATCTCCCCGAAGACTGCGTCGACCAGCGCGTCGAGGAGGGCTTCCTTGCCGGCCACGTGGTGATAGACCGCCATCCCCTCGACACCCAAGCGACGGCCGAGCGCTCGCATCGTCAGGCCGGCGAGGCCCTCCTCATCGGCAAGCGCCTTCGCCTCATCGACGATGCGCTGCGCCGTGAGCGAGCCACGTGGTCGGGGTCGTCCCTCAATCAACCCTGAATTCCTCCCCGTGAGGTGGCGCACTTTACAACGTATCACTACAGTATCTTTACATCGTAAACGCCCTAACCGTCAGGAGCATGAATGCCACACGACAAACCCGGCCACCCACCCGTGGCCAGTGTCCATGGGACGATGGACGCCGCTCATCCACGGGTAGTGCTGTCGAGCCTGTGGGCGACGATGCTGTTCGTCTTCGCCTATGTCGACATCTTCGCCTTCTGGCGCGCGGACGTCATCCGGGGCTCCTTGGCCGGGACTGTCCCGGTGTCCGGTTTCACGATCGATCAACGCTTCCTGGTCCTGACCACGCTCTACGTCCTCGTGCCCAGCCTGATGGTCGCCGGGTCCACGATGCTGCCCTGGCGCATCCTGCGTCCCCTGACCATGGGACTCGCAGTGTTGTATGCCGCCACCATCGCCGCGGCCGCGGTCGGTGACCCCTGGGCCTACTACCTGATCGGCAGCGTGGTGGAAGTCGCTCTCTTGGCCCTCATCGGTTTCCGGGCCTGGCGCCACCGCACCGCTGACCGGCCGGCCTGAGCAGCGGCCGGTGCATGACTGCGCTGCCGCACCACATCGCTTGGGCGGTTCGCTGCCTCGGTAGGTACTCTGGTTCGTCGCCGCAACCCGCTCAAGCCCCACCCGGCCCAGGAAGAAGTGAACGTCGTGCCCAAGGAACAAGGCCGCCGGCCGATTGCGTCCAATCGCAAGGCCAGGTACGACTATCACATCCTCGACACGGTCGAGGCGGGTCTGGTGCTGACCGGGACCGAGGTCAAGTCGCTGCGCGCCGGGCGGGCCGTCATCGGCGACGGGTACATCCACCTGGCCGACGGTGAGGCGTGGCTGGAGAACGTGCACATCCCGGAGTACGACGGCGGAACGTGGACCAACCACGCCCCGCGACGGCGCCGCAAGCTGCTGATGCACAAATCCGAGATCCTCAAGTGGCAGTCCAAGATCAAGGAATCCGGGCTGACCATCGTGCCGCTGCAGATGTACTTCTCCGACGGGCGGGCCAAGATCGAGATCGGCCTGGCCCGTGGCAAGAAGGAGTACGACAAGCGGCACGCCCTGCGGGAGAAACAGGACAAACGCGAAGCCGAACGGGCGATGTCGCTGCGCCGGATGCGCTGACCGGACAATACGAGCCCTGTGGTGCCGCCGCGGCGGCGCGGATCGGTTGGTGCGGACCCTTGTGGGTGCTGCGCTGGCTGCCGATGCCGGTCAATGCGGACCCTATGGCGCTGTTGGGGTACGTCGGGTAGCGGCGTGCCGGCGCCTTACGTCTCCTTACGGCGCCATAGGGGTCGATGTGGGTGGTGCGGGCGGAATGCCGACGGGAGAGGTCGGGTCGTTCGGGAGTTGGTGCGGGGAACCGGGCTCAGGAGTGGGTGGAGTGTGGCCGGTTTGGGCGCAGCTGCAAGGAGCAGAGCCGAGTGGTGGGGATGGGTGGCCGACCTGGGCGAGGCCGATCGGGCCGGCGCGGACAACGGCCGGTCGTGTCACCTGCGTCTCAGATTGAGCTCTTCGGACGATGAGGACTGGACGACGGGCTCGATTCCGCGTATTCTAGAATGCTCGCCTAGTGAGGGGACCACTGAGCGACGATGCATCTGAATCCAGATGCATCGCCAGCCCAGTGGCGGCCACATTGGCACTGCACGAAAGCTCGAGTTGGCTGCAATGCAAGCCGAATAACTTATGAGCTGAACAACTCAACAGGGTCTTATCACCCATAGGTGCCTGATCCGCCACCAGCTGGTCAGGCACCGCACGGGGGTGACTGGTTTCGACGTTGGATGTCGAACCAGGGGAAGCGGGTCGAGGATGCGGGGTTATCTCGTTAACGCCCTCCGCAAACCATAGGTGCCGAATCCAAGCGCACCGACTTCGCCCTCGCCGCCTGAGCGAGCCCGAAGTCCGTCAGCCCGGAAGTGCTCCTGATCCGGTAGCTGGCGCCATCTAAGGAGCCACTGCTCTACGCCGTCGTCGGTGCGGCGTAGGGGACTCTCAGCCGACTGAGTCCGGCAGCGACGTTGCTCGCGAGAGCGCTGGGACTGAGAAACCATCACAGCGAGCTGCACCCGGAGAAGCCCTGGGGGAACGACGACGGACGCGGGTTCAATTCCCGCCACCTCCACTGTTGCCCACCCTGCGCAGCGAAGACCACCAGAGGTCGACGGTGCGCAGGGTGGGCGCGTCTTATGAGTCGGCCGGTGTCCGGGCGGGCAGGTAACCTTCCCAGGTGCCTGATCGACCCGGCCGCCCGGAACCACCCACCCACACCCGGCCGGTCTGGTTCGCGCTGAGCCTGCTCGCCCAGGCGCTGGCCCTGTACTGGCCGTTGTCGATGGGCACCTCCGTGGGCGTCCCACTGGCGGACAAAGTGGTACACCTGGTGATCTTCGCCGTGCCCGCCTATCTCGGCCTGCGCTGGGCCACCACTCGCGCACCGGTGTCCCGCGCGACGCCGTCCCGGTGGCTGGCCACCGCCGTCGTCCTCGGGCTGCTGCTGCACGCCGGCCTCAGCGAGGTCATCCAAGGGGCCCTTCTGACCCGTGAGCAGTCAGCGGCCGATGCATTCGCCGACATCCTGGGCATCGCGCTCGGAGTCGCCGCCGCCCGGCTCACCATTCCGAGCGGAAACGACCATCGGTAGCGGGTAGGCTGCGGCGGTGAGCATGGCGGGACAGTTGTTGGTCGCCAGCCCAGCGCTGCGTCACCCCACCTTCCACCGCACCGTGATCCTGCTGCTGGACGACGACGAGGAATCCGGTTCCATCGGGGTGGTGGTCAACCGCCCGATGCCCGTCGATGTCGATGTCGTCCTGCCGCAGTGGCAGCCTTACCTGTCCGCACCGGGACGCCTGTACAAGGGTGGCCCGGTGGCCGAGGACTCCGCACTGGGAGTGGCCGTCGTGCCAGGCCATGCTCAGGCTCTTCCCGGTGTGCGTCGGTTGATCGGCGCGTTCGGCTTGGTTGACCTGGACGGTGCCCCCGGCGAGCTCGCGGGACATCTGTCCGGACTGCGGATTTTCGCCGGGTACGCCGGCTGGGGACCGGGCCAGTTGCGCGACGAACTGAAGGAGGACTCCTGGTTCCTGGTAGCCAGCGAGCCCGGCGACTGCTACACCGATACGCCGGAGACGCTGTGGGCCGATGTGCTGCGCCGCCAGGGTGGAGACCTGGCGCTGGTGGCATCCTTCCCCACCGACCCGGAACTGAACTGACCTAGGTGTCCCTCTTGCCGGGCCGCTGCGGCAGGGTGGTGACCTGCCGGTCTGCCGCCGGAGCTGGGGACTGATCTCGCAGGCAGCCGTGCGTGACGGTGCGTCGCGCTTGTTCGGTCCCGGCGGCAGCGGAGGCCGCAACCGCAGAGACGCCGCAACGATCACCCGGTCCACCGAGCCGGCCGGCGCCCAGCCAGGTGCTGTGGTGGGTGCGCCGCGAACCTATTGGGCTGCGGCAATACGCAGATGCACCATTGAACACACCTTGAGAATGTCGGTCATGATGAACATCAGCCTTGTCGGCAAAGGAAGGCCGTTATGCATTCCCTGATAGAGGGGTGCCGACTCCAGAACGTGTAGCCTGCTGTCCCAGGTCTCGATGGTTCGTGCTGACTTTAGTGCCCAGCCCTCATTCAAAGACATATCCATTCCGGACTTCTTGAGCACCTGTTTCTTGCCGACCCTCAGTCCCAGTGGAGAGAGAACGTCGAAGTACAGCTCGCACTCGTCGAAGGTGTCTGCGAGCCGGGTGAAGAACTCTCGTATCTTCTGCTCGTCGAAGTAGTAGAACACTCCTCCCGCCAGAAAGAGCAGCCCCTTGTCCGCGGTGATGTCCGCAAGCCATGCAGTGTCCAAGAAAGAGGACGCTATGCTTTGATGTCGCTCACTGTCTTCGATGAGCTTGGCCCTGAGTGCGATCACGTCCGGCAGATCAAGCTCGTAAAACATGATCTTGCCGTTGTCGATACGGCTGAAGGTAGTGTCGAGGCCGCAGCCGATATTGACGATGGATGCTTCAGGGTGGCGCCGGATAAAGTCCCGCGCCAGTCTGTCCGTGTGCAGGCACCTGGCTACCCAGCCGTGCTGTGACATGGCCTGTGTCTTTTCGATGGTTGAAAAATCGTAGTCGACACGGTCAAGGATCTCCACAGCCTTGTTGTCAACGAGTCGCGGTTCGGCTCGCCGTGTTTCATCGGCCCTTCCCCAAAGGGGCAGTAACAGGGTCTCTTCTACGGTGCCGGTTTTCACTGCGATCTTTGGTGACATTTCCTCTTTTTCCGGCTCTCCTGGACGTGGGTTGACGGCAGTGTGGTGAGGAGACAGCTGGTGTTCGGGGTGCGGGGTGCTGACGCCTTGAGCTGGGAAGAACTACGCGTATGCGTCCACGATAGTGGGTCGGGTGCGATGCCTGGAGGGGTGTGCGTCCGGGTCCCGCAGGGACCGGTTCCACTCGCAGGTGGCGCTGGGCTTCCCGGTGCTGTTGAACGGCTCCTCGCAGTTGTGGGCGTCGCCGGGCACGGAAACCGCCATCCCCGAACAGGCCCTTGGGGATGTGACGGTCAACCGGTTGCGGAGACCGAGGATCGACCGAACCGCAGCTGAGCCGGTGATGCACCGGGACCCCGGTGTGCGCCGTACCATGGCGGGATGAGCGAACCCGGTAGCCCCAGCGAGCCCCTGGACCCGATGCGCAGCCCCGCCCAGGGCGGGACCGCCACCTTGGAAAGGGAAACCGTCGCCCAGGAAGCCGAGCCGGGCGATCACGAACGGTTCGCCCACTATGTGCAGAAGAACAAGATCATGGAGTCCGCGCTGTCCGGTGAGCCGGTCATCGCACTGTGCGGCAAGGTCTGGGTTCCCGGGCGCGACCCGAAGAGGTTCCCGGTCTGCCCCACCTGCAAGGAGATCTACCAGAGCCTGCAACCGGGTTCGGACGACTCCGGCAAGGAATGAACGACCCGTCAGAGACACCGGCCGGCATCGCCCCGGGCCATCTCGAGCAGCCGCCGGACACCTCGGCGGCGCAGGCCGCGTGCGCCTACAGTGACCAGCCGCCCCCGCAACCAATCGGCAGCCAGCGGCTGATCCTGGCCGGCATCCTCTCGCTGATGACGGTGGTCGCCTTCGAGGCGTTCGCGGTGGCATCGGCAATGCCGGTGGTTGCCCGCGACCTCGGTGCCGGGCCGAACTACTCGCTGGCGTTCTCCGTCTTCCTGACCGCCAGCCTGTTCGGCACCGTGCTCGGCGGCGGGTGGGGAGATGCAGCCGGGCCTCGCTGGCCGGTCGTGGTGGGACAGCTGTGGCTGTGCGGGGGCCTCATCGTGTGCGGGTCGGCGACCAACCTGCCGGTGTTCCTGACCGGCCGGGTGATCTCCGGGCTCGGCGGCGGGCTGATGGTGGTCGGCCTGTTCCTGATGATCTCGCTGACGTTCGGGCCGGCGCAGCGGCCGAAGGTGTTCGCCCTGTTGTCCGCCGCATGGGTGCTGCCGTCCCTAGCCGGGCCGGTGGCGGCCGGATGGCTGGCCGAGCACCTCAGCTGGCGGCTGGTCTTCCTGGCGATCGTGCCGATCGGCGCCGTGGCCATGGCCATGCTGTGGGTCCCCCTGTGCCGTCTGCCGCAACAGGTCGACCGCAGCGGTCCCAGCCGCGCGGAGCACCGCCGACGCCTGTCCGCCGGTGCGGTCCTGGCGCTCGGTGCCGGCCTCGCCCAGGTCACCGCGCAGCGGCTGAGCCCACAGGAGAGCACCGGCGCGGCCGCCGTCACCGGGGTGGCGTGGGTGCTGACCGCTGCCGGCGTGGTCGCCGTGTTCTGGTCGTTGCCTGCCCTGATGCCTCCCGGGACGTTGCGGCTGGCCCGGGGGCTGCCCGCCGTCGTGGTCACGCGCGGCGCGTTCACCGGCGCGTTCTTCGCGGGTGAGGCTTTCCTGCCGCTGGCGCTGACCTCCGAACGTGGCTTCTCCGCCACCCAAGCCGGGATGGTGCTGACGGTCAGTGCGCTGCTGTGGGCGGTCGGCGCCTCGATTCAAGGCCGCGTCGGTGCATCCGCCGGGCGGATCGTGATCGGTGCCGGGGGCCTGTGCGTGGCGGTGATGCTGATGCTGGCGGCGGCGGTGTTCGCCTTCGATGCTCCCAGCTGGTTGATGCCCGGCGTCTGGGCGCTGGGTGGCCTCGGCATGGGCCTGTCGCACTCCGCCCTCAGCGTGGCCACACTGGAACTTGCCGAATCGGACCAGCACGGTCGCGCCGCATCGGCCCTGCAGATCATGGACGGACTGGGGCCAGTGGCCGCCATCGGCGTCACTGGTGCCGTCTACGCGTGGCTGCACGGCGCCGGCAACGGCTCCAGCGTGTTCGCGGGGATGTGGGCCGCCCTGGCACTGCTGGCCGCGGCCGCGTCCGGGTTCGCCGTCCGGCGGATCGCGCTACCACAGACTCAGCCGGAGCAGCCCGCCTGATCGTCTTCCGGCACACCGCACCGGACACGGCGGCCCGGCCGTCACGGGGCATCTGCCTACGACGATGCGGCGTCCGGGCCTACGTCGCGCGGGCCGGGCGAGTAGGTCTCGGCCGCGGTGTCGTCGTCGAGCGGGTCCGCGCCCACCGGTGCCCCCGGATCGGGCACCGCGTCCTGGTCGTCGAGTACCGCGTCCTGGTCGTCGAGTACCGCGTCCTGGTCGTCGGGGGACGCCTCATGAGAGACGGCGTCGGGAGGAAGGGCGTCGAGGGAAACCGCGTCATCGGACACCGGGTCGCCGGGTGCAGGTTCCGCATCGGCGCCGGTCTGCGGCCGGTCCGGCTCGGCACTACGGAGCCGTTCCTCGTCCTGCGTTTGGTCACTGTCCGGGCCCGGCTGATGCGCCGGCGCCTCATGCGGGCTTTCGGTCGGCCACAGTTCCGGGCCCGGCTGCGGGTCGGGGATGCGGTCCCGGAACAACAGCGGCCCGACGACCATCCACACCACGCCCAGGCCCAGGGACAGTTTGCCCGCCGTGGTCGCGATGCTGAGCGCCCCGAGCACGAATGCGGCGACACCGAGAGCGAACCACAGCACCGTGGCCTGCGTCCGGCGAGTGTTGCGGACCGCGTTGGCCTCGAAGTCGAAGTGCGGCGTCTGCTCGGCCACCAGCACATCCATCACCTCCAGCGCGGAGTCATCGACCGCAATGGTGTACCGGCGACCGGTCATTTCGTCCCGGTAGGTCCACGTCAGGTCGTTGGCCTCGGTGGCCCGGGCGTCCGCCACTTGGTCAGCTGCCACCGGTATCGGAATCCACAGGTGTTCTCGGTCCGGTTGTGCGGGAAGGAAAGTCAAATCCTCAGGCATCCTGACCAAGAAGCCGTCCTCGAGATGACGGCGCGGATCCCCGCTGGTCCCGAATGGCGATCCGGTGCAGCACCGGCAGAACGGCCAGCACGATGGTCAAGACCACGGCGCTGATCTCCATGGGCCACACTGTAGGCTGAGATCTGAGCGTTTTGGCAACCGTTAGTTCTGCGATTTCGCGACTCTCTGCCGACCGCCCCCGCGATTGATGAGCGATCAGCAAGGAATGTGATTACGCATCGCTGTCGAAATGCGCCGACTACAGCGCGCGCCGCTACTGGCCGCTACCGAGGCAGGCGAACGCGCAGGCAGTGGCCATGAGTCCGGGTTCACCAGAATCCCAGGCCTGGCCAAGCGCGCGGCGGAGCGCCGAACTGGCCGCGTGGCCGGCGATCAGTCCCTGGTGGTAGGCCGTCATCACCGGGGCGGTGTCGGCGTCCGGGATGGCAACCACCGGCGCGATCAGCGTGCGGGTGCCCCGGTTCAACAGCGCGGCGGTCAACCCGAGGATTTCCTGGCCTCCGATCACCTGTGTCCGGGCGGTTTCGCAGGAGGCGAGCACCACGTGGTCCGGTGCCTCGGCCAGCCGTTCGATGTCGTAGACGGTGAACGGGCCGTCATACAGCTGGAAGGAGGAGAAGAGCGGCTGATCGGTGCGCAACCGCCCGTGGGCGGCGATGTGCGCCACGGCCGCTCCGTCCAGCAGTTCGGCCACCGCAGGTGCCGACGCCCGGGCGCTGGTCAGTAGCCGGGCGCCCGGATACAGGGCAGCCACCGCTTCCGCCTCGCCTTCGGCTCCGGGCAGGCCGGGCCCGGCGACGACTGCGTAGCCGCCGTTCGCCGGCTCGGGCCGGCCGCTGGCGGCGTGCCACAGCGTTGCCGACGGGGCGAGGGTCACTTCCCGCTCGCGCAGCGTGGGCAGGACGAACCACGGAAGGCTCTGGAACCGTACCGGCGGCACCAGCACCACGTGACGCTCCTCCAGGTAAGGCTTCAACGGTTGCAGGAGCACGGCGTCCACGGTGCGGCCGTGGCGGTCGACGACGCTGAGTGCGGCGGAGGTGCTCGCCGCGGGTGCGTCGGCTCGCGCCATCCGGGTCAGCGCGAACGGAAGGTGCTTGGCCGGATGCAGGATCCGCTCGGTGGGTCCCAGTTCGTGCATCCTCCACCGGCCCGCTACGGCGGTGACGGCGTACAGGAGCCCTTCGTGTTCGATGAGTTCCACCAGCGCGTCCTCGCCCAGCCGTTCCGTCACCTCGCCCGGCCGGGGAACGGGAGTGGCACCCGCCCGGCCGGGCGAGCGCCGCACGTGATCGCGGATCATCATTTCGACCTCCTGCTGGTGTGCCAGCAGGTCAGTGGTGGGCTTGCCTTCGTCGCGGGCCTGGTCGATCTCGACCACCGTGGCGCGCAGGTCCTCCAGGTACCAGCCGAGGGTCTCGTCGTCGGGTGGCCGCACCGGTCTCAGCGCCAACGCGGTGGCCCTGCCCCGTTCGGCCCACCGGTGCACGGCCGTTGCGTTGCGGTCGGACAGCGACATCGTCAACCCGTGCCGGGCGATGGCGCCCCGGTGCACCGACACCCGAGCCCGTAGTTCGCTGGCCCCGATGGCGGCCCGGTGGTTCTCCAGCACGCGCAGCCCCGCTTCCAGAGCGAGGTAGGCGGCGCGGCGTCGACCGTCCGCCTCGCGGGCCAGCGCTTCCGCCAGCCAGGCCGTCGCCCTGGCGTCGGCGGGGCCGTCGTGACGGGCCTGCGCTGCCTTCTCCAGATCGGTCTTGGCCTGCTCGGGTTTGCCCCGGTGCAGTTCGATCCGCCCGGCGGCCAGCCGTGCCTCGACGGCGGGTACCGGCCAGCCGGTCTGCTCCAACTGTCGCGCGATCTCCCGGGCCCGGTGTGCGCTGGCTGCTCGCGATCCTTGTGCTCGCAGCGCTTGGAAGCGGGCGTAGCGTGCCAGCGGGAGTATCTGGGTGCGGCCCATCCGCTTGAACGAACGTTCAGCCTTGGCTGCGCTCTTGGCCGCATCCTGGTAGTCGCCTTGCAGCGCAGCGATGGTCGAGCTGAGCAGCTGTGCCTCCGGAAAGCTGACCCACCGCCGTTGTTTGGTGGCGGCGCGAGTGGCTCGATCGGCGTCCGCCTTGGCCTCTTGCAGCAGCCGCACCGATAGGAGGAGCCGGGCTCGGTCGAGGTACAACGTCGGTTCGTCCAAGACGTGTGGTTCCCAGAGTTCCTCGGCCCGGTGGAATCGATGCAATGCCTGCGGGACGTCACCACGAGTGGCCAAGAGGTCGGCCAGGTTCTGCTCGACCATGGCAGCGACCAGGCTGAAACCGTTCGCATCGGCCAGTTCCGCCGCCAGGAGGAGTCCGTCTTCGGCTTCCCCGAAGGACCGTTTGGCCACCAGGATGATGCTGCGGTTGGACAGCGCCTGAATCCGGTCCACCGAGTCCATCTCCTCGCCGGTGTTCGCCAAGGCATCGTCCAAGGCCGACAGGGCTTCGTCGGGCTTGTCCAGCTGCATGAGAATGGCGGCGCGCTGGATCTTGGCCTTGATCTGGTGTGTTCCTTCGAGGTCCGCCAGCGCTGCGTCGATGGTTGCCAGCGCATCGGCCGTTCTGCCACGCAGGCTGAGTGCCGAGGCCAGGCTCATCCTGGCCCGGCCGCGTAGCCATGTCCAGGTGATGTCATGGGCCAGGAACGACGCGCCCCGCAACTGGGTGACGGCGCCGTCGATGCGGCCCAATTGCAGGTAGCTGACCCCGGCTACCAGGCGGGCTGCGGCAAGTTCGGCCTTGTTTTCGTCGGCCGCCGCTGCCCGGATGCGGCGGATTGCCTTGGGCAGTGCGGTGCTGGGCTGTGAGATGGTCTCTCGTAGAGCCTCCTCGGTGAGAGTGCGGGCCTGGGCATAGTCGTCGGTCAACAGCGCCTCGCTTTCAGCGCACGGCACCCGTATGCGACGGCAAGGCCACGATGTCGTCGGCCTCGTGATGCCTGGCTGCTGTGTGCATCGGGGCTGCTCCTCCTGAATTGTGAGCCTAATGGGTCAGGGGGTTGATGAGCTCCGGCGTCACGCTCTCGGCTGCGGACTGGACGGACCCGAAACGGGCGCAGAGACATCAACCCCACGTCGGTCATAGCGCTCATGTTTGTACCGGATGTGTCATTGATTCGTGTCGAGGAAGCCGTGATACCGGTCTTTTAGTGACTTGTTCCACAAAGGAGAGTGGGCAAAGCTGTATCAGGACCGCCGGGTAAAGGGTCCGCGAGGTGCATCGGTTATGACACCGGTGTGTCCCCGATCGAAACCCGACCCGAGGAGAGTTGGAGCCTTGAGATGCCGCACCCCCCGGACGGCTCGGCCCAAGTGCCGCACGGCGCCTCGGCCCGGTCCGGCTGTGCCCCCGGCGGACCTGACGGCCAGGCTGACGGGCCCGACATCGACGAGTTGGTGGCGCAGGCTCGCGCCGGCGCGCCGAGCGCCTGGGACGAGCTGGTCGACCGGTTCAATCCCCTCGTCATGGCGGTGACACGTCGCAATGGCCTGGACCACCACGATGCTGCCGATGTGGGCCAGACCGTCTGGCTGCGGGCGCTGCAGAATCTGGACAGGCTGCACGAGCCACGGGCGCTGCCCGGCTGGCTGGCGACAACCACCCGCCACGAATGCCTGCGGCTGCGCCGCAAGGCACTGCGCGAGCGCCCGCACGATCCCACCGTCTCGATGATGTTCGACCAGGCCGCCACCGATGCCGACGTCGACATCGACCTGATCGCCCTGGAGCGGCGTGAGGCACTGATCGCGGCGTTCGGGCAGTTGCCCCGGCGTCAGCGCGAGCTGCTGCTGTTGTTCCTGGAGGATCCGCCGCCGACGTACGAGGACATCAGCCGACGCCTGGATATGCCGATCGGTGCGATCGGTCCGACCAAGGCGCGGGCCATGAAGAAGCTCCGCTCGCGTACTGAGCTCGCCCAACTCCTGCACCACGAGACACAGATCGGGGACAGCCACCATGTCAACTCTTGACGGCCAGCACATCACCGACGCCGCGCTGCTCGCCGAGCTGCGGGCCGCGTTGCGTGCCGGACCGGCCGACGAGCAGGTAGTCCAGGCGGCCAAGGCCGCGTTGAGCCTGCGCACTCTTGACGAAGAACTGGAACTGATGTCGCTGATCTCGGACACGATCCTCGACTCATTGGCCGGAGTGCGTGGCGGACCCCGCATCCTCGTGTTTTCCGGCGGGGGAGTGAGCGTCGAGCTGGAGTCGGTGGAGGGCGAACTCGTCGGCCAGATCGTTCCACCCACCCAGGCCACCGTCCTGGCCGAGTCGGCCGATGGCGAACGACTCAGTACACAGACCGACGAGTTGGGCTGCTTCGCCATCGCGCTACCCGGCGTCGGTCCCGTCCGGTTGCGGATGGGGGGCGAGCGTGGTCGCCTGGTGACGGAGTGGGCAAGGTTCGACTGAGCCTCCTGCGCGTGGGTCCGGCGCGCCGTAGGGTTGACCGCGGCGGCGTACAGTACGCAAACGGTACAGCCCAACTCTGCACGGAAGGACGCACGCGTGGCACAGACGGGACCTTCGACCGCCGATGCGCAGGAGGGTGGCGGAGCGCAGCCACCGGTGTTGCGGGTCGGGCTGCTCGGGTGCGGCGTGGTGGGAACGCACGTCGCCCATCAACTGATCGACCACGCGGACGACCTTGCCGCGCGCACCGGTGCCCGGCTGGAACTGCTCGGCATCGCGGTGCGCAGGGCCGGGCGCGACCGGGAATCCGGCATCGACTCCGCGCTGTTCACCACCGACGCGGCGGACCTGGTGGCCAACTGCGACATCGTCGTGGAGGTGATCGGGGGCATCGAACCTGCCCGCAGCTTGATCCTGCGCGCTTTCGAACACGGGGCCAGCGCGGTCACCGCCAACAAAGCCCTGCTGGCCGAGGACGGCCCGGCCCTGTATGAGGCCGCCGACAAGGCCGGCGTCGACCTGTACTACGAGGCTGCCGTCGCCGGGGCCATCCCGTTGATCCGTCCGGTGCGCGAATCGCTGGCTGGCGACCGCATCACTCGCATTCTCGGCATCGTCAACGGCACGACGAACTACGTCCTGGACCAGATGGACACCACCGGTGCGGGTTTCGAGGAAGCCGTGCAGGCGGCGCAGTCGCTGGGCTACGCGGAGGCGGACCCGACCGCCGACGTGGAGGGGTTCGACGCCGCCGCCAAGGCGGCCATCCTGGCCTCGCTGGCCTTCCATTCCCGGGTCAGCGCCAGCGACGTCTACCGGGAGGGCATCACGGCCGTCCAGCCTGCCGACATGCACGCCGCCACGGCGGCCGGGCACGTGGTGAAGCTGCTGGCTATCTGTGAGCGGGCCGGAACCGATGACGGAGAAGGTATTTCGGTACGGGTGCACCCAGCGATGATCCCCCGCGAGCATCCGCTCGCCGGGGTCAGGGGGGCCTACAACGCAGTGTTCGTGGAGGCGGAGTCGGCCGGCTCGCTGATGTTCTACGGAGCCGGCGCCGGTGGCTCGCCCACCGCCAGTGCTGTGCTGGGCGATGTGGTTGCGGTTGCCCGCAACCGGTTGCACGGTGGGCTGGGGCCGCGCGAGTCCGCCTACGCGGATCTTCCCACCCTGCCGGTGGGAGACGCCGTCACCCGCTATCACATCCGGCTGGACGTGGCCGACCGCCCTGGTGTGCTCGCCCATGTCGCCTCGGTCTTCGCCGACCAGGCAGTGTCGATCGAGACTGTCCGCCAGACCTTGATCACCGGCGAGGACGCGACGGACGGAACAGAGGAGCAGGCCGGGCGTCGTGCCGCTCTGGTGGTTTCGACGCACCAGGCCACCGATGCGGCATTGTCGGCCACCGTGGCCGCGTTGGCCGAACTCGACGTCGTGCGATCGGTGTCATCGGTCTTGCGAGTCGAAGCCGGCTGAGCTGTGGCACAGGTCATAGCGGGCGGGCAGGTTCGTGTGCGGGTGCCCGGCTCCAGCGCCAATCTTGGCCCGGGCTACGATGCCGTCGGGCTGGCGCTCGGGTACTACGACGAGGTTCAGGTCACGGTCCTGGACAGCGGGAACGGCAGCTCGCGTCCGGGTGCCGAGGTGCTGGTCGAGTCCGGCCATCGTGATGAGATTCCCTGTGATGAAACGAATCTGGTGGTGCGCTCGCTGCGGGCCGCGTGGTCCCGGCTGGGTGTACGGCAACCGGTGATCCGGCTGCACGCTCGCCCCGGAGTGCCGTTCGGGCGCGGGATCGGCTCCTCGGCGGCAGCCGTGGTCAGCGGGGTGGTGTCCGCGCGGGAACTGCTGACCGACCCCGGTCGTCTGGACGGCGACACCGCGCTGACGGTGGCCAGTGACATCGAGGGGCACCCGGACAACGTGGCGGCCAGCCTGTTCGGAGGAATGACGCTGGGCTGGTCCGGCCCGGGCGGCACCCGGTGCGTGCGCATCGAACCGCACCCCGAGCTACGGGCCGTGGTCGCTGTGCCCGCCTTTCAGTCGGCCACCGCGAAGGCCAGAGCGATGCTGCCGGCCACGGTGCCGCACGCCGACGCCGCATTCACCGCAGGGCGCGCGGCATTGCTGGTGGAGGCCATGACGCGCCGTCCCGACCTGTTGTTGCCGGCAACCGCCGACCGGCTGCACCAGGCATACCGGGCCGCGGCGATGCCCTCGGCAGCCGAACTCGTCGAACGGCTACGCGGCCAGGGGTACGCCGCCGTGGTGTCCGGTGCCGGCCCCAGCGTGCTGGTGCTCGGTACGGCCGATGAGTTGTCCGGCAACTCGATTGCGCAGCTGGCCGGCCCGCAGTGGCAGGTGGCGGATCCCGGTATCGACCGGGACGGTGCAACCGTTCTTGGGCAACCCTCAGCGACGGATGTTTGAACGAGAATGCACTTTTGTCACTCGCGGCACTGGTGTGGTCGCGCAGAGCAGTGCAGAATGGTGATAGCATTGATGTCGCTGCTTCAGTCTGGGGGTCATTTCAGTCGATCTGCGTCCCCGCATACCATTGTCGATGTAGAAGACGGTGCCTGAGGCACAACCCGGTTCATCGCCGCGTTCGACGACCGACTACGTCGTCGGCCGTATCGGCATGCCCGGTTTTGGAACGTCCGTGTACACCGGCCAGACGGCCGGTCGAGACCGCACCAGCTGGGTCATTCGACGGCCCGCTGTGAACGAGGGAGAAGGAAACCTTCGTGACCGAAATTCCCACCACAACCCCGGCCAAGGGCTCATTGTCCGGTTTGCGGCTTCCGCAGTTGCAAGCCATCGCCAGCGAGCTCGGCGTCAAGGGGTCGGGCCGGATGCGCAAGAACGATCTGCTCGAGGCCATCCGTGCTCACCAGGCAGGGCTGCCGCAGCCCGTCGCCAACGGGCCCGCCCATGCACGCCCGGCCGGCAGCGACGCCGGTGACCGGCAGGATGACAAGCCCGAGGGCGAGCAACGGCCCGACGGCGAGCAACAGCCCCACAGCGAGCAACAGCCCCCCGCTGACCCCCGCCCGGGCGAAGACCACCCGGCAGAGACCGAGGCCGACCGCCGCGCCCGGCAAGAGGAACTGCGCCAAGACATCTTCGGGCGGAACGGGTCAGCGGACAGTGAAGGAGCCCAGCCGGCTGCCGGGCAGGAGTCCGCCGCCACCTCGGCGACCGAGCAGGGGCACCTGCAGGTGGACCGCCAAGGCAGGGACCGCGCCCAGCCGCAGAACCGGGAGCCGCGAGAGTCCCGGGCCGAATCCGGCGACCGGCACGACAACCGGTCCCGTCATCGCCGTGATGACGACGAGGAGCACTCCGGTGGTGGGCGCCGGCGCCGCAACCGCAACCGCGACCGCAAACGGCGTCGCGGAAACGATCAGTCCCCGGGCGAGCAGGACAACCAACAGATCAGCGAGGACGACGTCCTCCTGGCGGTCGCCGGCATCCTGGACATCAAGGACAACTACGCGTTCGTGCGCACCAGCGGCTATCTGCCCGGTGAGAACGACGTGTATGTGTCGATGTCGCAGGTGAAGAAGAACGGCCTGCGTAAGGGCGACGCGGTCACCGGCGCGGTGCGCCAGCCGCGGGAGGGCGAGCAGAACTCCCGGCAGAAGTACAACCCGCTGGTGCGGCTGGACACCGTGAACGGGCAGACCGTCGAGGAATCCCGCAAACGGATCGACTTCGGCAAACTCACCCCGTTGTACCCGCAGGAGCGGATGCGGCTGGAGACCGGCCCGAGCGTGCCGACCACCCGCATCATCGATCTGGTCGCACCCATCGGCAAGGGCCAGCGCGGGCTCATCGTCTCCCCACCCAAGGCCGGCAAGACGCTGGTCTTGCAGGCGATCGCGAACGCGATCACCGAGAACAACCCCGAGGCCCACCTGATGGTGGTGCTGGTGGACGAGCGGCCTGAAGAGGTCACCGACATGCAGCGCACGGTCAAGGGCGAGGTCATCGCCTCGACCTTCGACCGGCCTGCCGACGATCACACCATCGTCGCGGAGCTGGCGATCGAACGCGCCAAACGGCTGGTGGAACTGGGGCACGACGTGGTCGTGCTGCTGGACTCCATCACCCGGCTCGGCCGGGCGTACAACATCGCCGCGCCCGCCTCGGGGCGGATCCTGTCCGGCGGTGTGGACTCCTCGGCGCTCTACCCGCCCAAGCGGTTCTTCGGCGCCGCCCGCAACATCGAGAACGGCGGGTCTCTGACCATCCTGGCCACCGCGCTGGTGGAGACCGGTTCCAAGGCCGACGAGGTGATCTTCGAGGAGTTCAAGGGCACCGGCAACATGGAGCTGAGGCTGTCCCGGCAGCTGGCCGACAAGCGGCTGTTCCCCGCGGTCGACGTCAACCCCTCCGGTACCCGCCGCGAGGAGATCCTCGTCTCCCGCGAGGAGTTGGCTGTCATGTGGAAGCTGCGGCGGGTGCTCACTGCGCTGGATTCCCAGCAAGCCCTGGAACTGTTGCTGGGCAAGCTGCGAGAGACCAAGACCAACGCCGAGTTCCTGCGCCAGATCCACCAGAACACCCCGGCGGTGCCCAGCGGGCGCGCCGAGGACTGACCGGCGCGCGGAGGACTGACCCGAACGGCATCATCCGGCTGTCACGCTCTGTCGCCGTTACTCCGTTAGGGTGCCCGTCCAGCGGGTGACGTGAAGATGGCCCACGCGGGTGACCAACCTCCCATAATCGCCCGATCTGGTCACGGGCCGACATTTCGTCACCCATGATGTGGGAATGGCAGTCACCACAGCTCTTCGCATCCTGGTCGCGGACGACGACCGCGATATCAGGGACCTCGTCACGTTCAAGTTGCAACAGGCCGGGCACCGGGTCACCGCGGTGGAGAACGGGGTGCAGGCCCTGGAGTCGGCCCGCCGGGAGCGGCCGGACCTGCTGGTGCTGGACGTGATGATGCCCGGCCTGTCCGGGGTCGACGTCACCCGCGAACTGCGCACCGATTCCGAGTTCGCCGCCGTCCCGATCATCCTGCTGACCGCCAAGGCGCAGGAGACCGATGTCGAGGCCGGCTTCGCTATCGGCGCCGACGACTACGTCACCAAACCGTTCAGTCCGCGTGAACTCGTCAGCCGGGTTCAAGCCGTTCTCGCGCGACAACGGTGACTGCCAGTACCGCCCTGGTGCTGTCGCTGCTGGCGCTCAGTGCCCTCCTGGTCATCTTGACGCTGGCCGCCGTGGTGGGCCGTGCCGCCTGGCGGCGCCGGGACCGAATCCAAGGGCGAACCGCGGAGCCGTTGCGTCCGTGGCTGCTTCAGCTTGCCGCCGGTGAGGCCGAGGAAGTCGAAGAGGCGGTCGATGCCGTCTCGGGGCTGCCCGCGGATCAGTGGCAGGCGATCGAGCCGTCGGTCCGGGCGCTGTTGTTGAAGGTGCGCGGCGACACCCATGAGGCCGTGGTCGAGGTGCTGCGGCGGCGGGGTGTCCTGGACGCCGCCGTAGCCGACCTGGATCACCGTCGGGTTCGCCGCCGCGCGCTGGCCGCCGAGACCCTCGGGGCTGCGGCGTGGCAGCCCGCGGCCGAGCCGTTGCTGCAACGGCTGAGCGACAAGGACGAGGACGTGCGGGTCGTCGCCGCGCGGGCATTGGGCAGGCTCGAGTCGGCCCAAGCCATTCCCGCTCTGCTGGGCTCCATCGAGCACGGCGTCCCACCCCGCGTGGTGGCAACCGCGATGCTGGCCATCGCCGAGGCACACCCGCACACCCATGCCGACCTGGTCGATGCCTTCGCGCACCCGAATCCGGTTGCCCGGGGCCTGGCCGTGGAGGTCGTCGGGCTGGTCGGGGCGCTGGGTAGCGTGACCGAGCTGCGTCGATTGCTCGCCGATCACGACGACCTGGACACCCGAATCCGGGCGGCCCGAGCCCTCGGGCGGTGCGGATTGCCCAATGCGCGTGAGTCGCTGGAGAACGCGTGCGAGCCGGACCGGCCGACGCCACTGCGTGCCGTCGCGGCGCGCGCACTCGCCGACCTGGCGATGCTGCAGTCCATGCCCGCGTTCGAGCGGATGGTCCGCGCCGGTGAACCCCGCATCGCCCACTACGCCGCCGGGGGGCTTGTCGCCTGCGGCCCGGCCGGCGTCCAGGTGCTGATGGGCATCCGGGACGATGCCGCGGTCGAGCCACGCTCGCGTGACATCGCGCACGCCGCGTTGATCGCCGGGAACCTGCGTGGCCTGGTCCCCGACGTGGCGGCGCAGCGCATCGGCTCGGACGAGGACGCCCCACCACCGGTGTTGGCCCGGCCCCGTGGCCCGTCGGACTCGTGGCGGCCACCCCCGTCCGGCGGCCCCACCCCGGCGACCCGGCCGGGACGAGTGCGGCGGGCCATTCCCATCCCGTCCGCCAGAAGGGGGGCCCAGTCTGACCTGGAACCGGGGCGAGCGCCACGGGGCATCTCGTTGGGGGTGGCGCCCGCGTGAGCATCGGTGGCTGGATCGAGGACCTGCGCGCCAGTTCGTTCGGTGCCTGGATGCACGACGCGTTGCTGACGGTCTTCGACGTCATCGGCACGCCGGTCCTGATCTACTTCGTGCTGATCAACACCTCGTATTTGGTGCTGATCGCGGTGGCCACGCTCGACTTCGCCAGGCACCTGCGGCGCATGCCGTACTCCGGCCTGGACGAGGTCGCCTCAAGCCCGCTGACCCAACCGGTGTCGATCGTCATGGCGGCTCACCGTGAGGAGGTCGGGATCATCGTGGCGGTGCGGGCGATGCTGGCCCTGCGGTACCCGGAGTACGAGTTGATCGTCGTGGTGGACGGGGATCCGGACCCGACCTTGGACGTGCTGGCCGAGGAGTTCGACCTGGTGCCTTGCCCGTTCACCGTGACCACCGATGTCCCGGTACGGGTGCGACCGACTCACCTGTTCGTCCCCCGGGACGGGCGGACCGCGTTGCGCGTCCTGGTGAAGCAGAACTCCGGCCGCTCGGACAGCCTGAACGTCGGGATAAACCTGGCCAGGTACCCGCTGGTGGCCTTGGTCGATGCGGACTCGGTCCTGGACCCCGATGCGCTGCTGGTGGTGTCGAAGCCGTTCGCCGACGACCCGCAACGCACGGTCGCCACCGGTGGTGTGATCCGCGCTCTCAACGGATGCCAGGTGCTCGGCGGTCGTGTGGTGCAGACCGCGATGCCGCCCAACTGGATCGGCCGCATCCAGGTGGTCGAGTACCTGCGCGCTTTCATGCTCGGCCGCACCGGGTGGTCCCGGCTCGGCTGCCTGGTGCTTATCAGCGGCGCCTTCGGGCTGTTCCGCCGCGACCTGCTGGTCCAGGTGGGCGGACTCGACCCCGACACCATCGGCGAGGACTTCGACCTGGTGATGCGGATCCACCACCACATGCGCCCACGTCGCGTCGACTACCGCGTGAGCTATCTGGCCGAACCGGTGTTGTGGACCGAGATGCCCCCCACATTCGCCGTCCTGGGCCGCCAGCGGCGCCGCTGGCACCGCGGCCTGTGGGAGGTGCTGTGGGCGCACCGGCGGATGCTTGCAAATCCTCGGTACGGCCGCATCGGCCTGGTCGCGGTGCCCTACTACTGGGTCTTCGAACTGTTCGCGCCCCTGCTGGAGTTGACCGGGGCTGTGCTGATCCTGCTTGGCTTCCTGTTCGCGGCGGTCGACACCTGGTACGCGCTGATGTTTCTCGCGGTCGCCTACGCCTATGGCACGTTGGTCTCGATCGCGGCGATCCTGGCCGAGGAATTCTCCTTCCACCGGTATCGCAGATGGCGGGACCTGTGGCTGGTGCTCGCGGCCGCTGTGCTGGAGAACCTCGGTTACCGGCAGTTGACCGCGTGGTGGCGGATTCGTGGCTGGTTGCAGGGTTTGGCGCGGACGAAACAACAGTGGGGAAGGATGATTCGGCTCGGTGTTCTCGACCAGCTGGACCTCGCGACTGCGCAGGACGATGGGACACGACGCCCGGACGAGGCGGCATCCGCCCCGGCCAACCGGCCGGTAGGCGGCGATCGGGTGAGCGGATCGTGAGGACCGCCGGCTCCTTTGGTCCTGGGCAGGTCACCCGGCGGCGCCGCGCGCCCGATCCGATGCGCGGACCGACCCTGGCGTCCCGCCTGGTGGCGGTGTTCGCGGCGACGGGCGTCGCGCTCGGCGCGGTCGGGCTCGGCGCCGGGATCATTCTGCACGTCGCCACCACCCAGCAACGACGGCTGGCCACCGAGATCACCCCCGCGCTGGAAACCAACCGGCAGGTGCGTGCCACGGTCGTCGACCTCGACCATGGCGCCGAACTGTTCGAAACCTACTCCGACAGATCCGGTTTGCGTGGCGCGGCCGCGAAACATCAGCAGGCACAGAACGATCTCGCCGAGATCCACCAGTTGACCGCCGACCCGGCGCTGCGGGCGTTGCTCGCCGAACAGCGCACGGCATTGACCGGCTGGTACGAGCAGGCCGTGGCCCCGGCCGTTGAAGCCTCAGCCGTTGCCCACCCCGGCGGCACCGGAACCGATGCCGCCGGTGCCGCGCCGCAGGCCACCGGTGGCGACCGGTCCGCACCGGTTCAGCCGGCGGCAACGGCGCAGCAGGTGTTGCGCGCGAACGACGCCGTGGTCGGCCGGCTGGTGAACGAGAGAGCCCGATTGCGCGCGGACGCAGACCGTTCCAGACAAATCGGCCTGTTGATCCTGTCGCTGGCCACGGTCCTGGCGGTATCCGTCCTCAGTGTGGCCGGCCAGCGCACCGTGGCCTGGTTCTCCCGGCCGCTCAGCGATGTGGTCCAGGGTCTGCAGCGGTTACGCATCGGAGACCTGTCCCAGCGGCTGGAGCCCACCGGCCCCCGGGAGGTGCGGTTGGTGGCCGCCGCGTTGAACCACCTCAGCGACCAGACCGCGCTGCTGCAGGCGTTGCGGGAGGAATCCTCCCGGCTACGCCGGGGCACGCTGGACGGTGCCCTGGCGGTGCGGGAGAAGATCGACTGGACCGAGGTCGTGGGCACCGGCCTGCGGGCCATCGCCCGCACCCTGGAGGTGGACGCCGCCTGGTTGCACCAGTTGGCGCAGGGCGAACTGACCGAGTGCGTGGCGTGGTGGGCCGAACCGACGTTCGCCGCCGTCGTCGATGTCGATGCGGTCATCGCGGGTCAACCCATCCCGTTGGAGCCCCGCCAGCTGACCGACATGTGGAGCGACGGGTTGGTTCACGTGACCCAGGACGTGGACTGGGTGCCGCACCAACCGGGTTTGGTCGAGGGCGCACAAGACGGTTTCACCCCGGGCACGGTGATCCGGGTGCCGTTGGTGGCCGGCGAGGAAGTGATGGGCTACATCGCGTTGCTGGACACCCGCGGCTCGCGCTCGCTGTCCAGCGAAGAGGTTTCCGCACTGTTGGTCATGGCCTCCAACACCGCTGTCGGACTGCAACACTCGCGGATGTTCGCCGCCCAGGGCGAACTGGTTCAGCAATTGCGGGAACTGGACCGGCAGAAGACCACGTTCCTGTCCAACATCTCCCACGAACTGCGCACCCCGCTCACCTCGATCGCCGGGTACACCGAAATGATCGCCGACGGTGATGCCGGCCCCGTGGGGGAGTCGATGCAGGGCATGCTGGCCGCGATCGACCGCAACACCCACCGGCTGAGCCTGCTGATCGAGGACCTGCTCACGATGACCAAGATCGAAGCCGCGGCCTACCGGATGGTGACGGCGCCGGTCAGCGCCGAGACGGTGGTCCACAACGTGGTCGAGACCATCCGCCCGCAGACTGCCGCGGCCCAGCTGGACGTGGTCGTCGAACTCGGCAACCGGTCGTTGACCGTGCTGGGGGACCAGGGGCAGTTGGAGCGTGGCCTGCTCAATCTGGTCTCCAACGCCGTCAAGTTCACCCCCGCGTCCGGCACCGTCACCATCCGGGCCGAAGAAGTGGATCCCCCCGTCGAGCGGCCCGCGGTTCGTCGGCACCTCGGTGACGAACCGCCCGGCAAGCTGCACCAGGGGGGCTGGTTGCAGTTGTCGGTGACCGATACCGGCATCGGTATTCCGGCAGCCGACCTCGACCGGTTGTTCGACCGGTTCTTCCGCGCTTCGAACGCGGTGGAGAACGAGATACCCGGCACCGGGCTGGGGCTGGCCATCGCGCGCGGCATCGTCGAGCACCACGGTGGCCGGCTGGAGGTGGCATCGGAACTCGGCCGCGGAACCTCGATGAGCCTGCTCCTTCCGTTGGTGGCCGACCCGTCGGACTGTCCCGCGGGCCGGTCGCCGGCACCGGCCGAGCACGTCCCCGCTCCGCGCGGCGCCGCCGGCGACGGCGCGGAGCCGGCGCTGCCGGGGCGTTCGTCCGCGTCATCGTCGATAGAGGCGTCATCGGCGATAGAGGTGAGAACACCGGACGGAATGTGAGAGACTGCGTGGTTGTTCCCGCTTCACGCTGGCATTCATCCGGGATGTGCGGCGACCCGGGAGCCCACTGAGGAGAACACCACCCATGAAGCCAGATATCCATCCCGCGTACGTTCCCACCGTGGTCACCTGTACGTGCGGCTCGACGTTCACCACGCGCAGCACCGCCCAATCCGGGCGGATCAACGCCGACGTGTGCAGCGAATGCCACCCGTTCTACACAGGCAAGCAGAAGATCCTGGACACCGGCGGCCGGGTTGCTCGCTTCCAGGCGCGGTACGCCAAGAAGGCAGCCGCACAGAAGAAGAGCGGCACAGGGAAGACCAGCAAGAGCACGTGACCCACGGGGCTGCCGGGCTCGCCGGCCCGAACCCGGACCCCTCCGCCGATGGCCCGTTGGCCGGCATCCGAGCGGAGCACGCAGACCTGCAAGAACAGCTGGCCGATCCGGCCGTGCATTCCGACGCGGTCCGCGCCCGCAAGCTCAGTCGCCGCTACGCGCAGTTGTCCGCCCTGATCGATGCCGAAGATGCCCTGCACGCCGCCGAAGGGGACCTGCAGGCCGGGCAGGAGCTCGCCGAAGCCGACGAGTCGTTCGCCGCTGAGCTGGCCGGCCTGCAGGCCGCAGTGGACACCGCCGGTGAGCATCTGCGCAACCTGTTGATCCCCGCCGACCCGGACGACGCCCGGGACGTGATCCTGCAGATCAAAGCCGGCGAAGGCGGCCTGGAATCGGCGCTGTTCGCCGCCGACCTGGCCCGGATGTACACCCGGTACGCCGAACGGCGCGGCTGGCGCACCGAGGTGCTGTCCAGCACCGAATCCGACCTCGGCGGGTACAAGGACGTGTCGATGGCGGTGAAGTCGAAAGGGTCCGCGGACGAGCCGGGGGTGTGGTCGCAGCTGAAGTTCGAGGGGGGCGTGCACCGGGTGCAGCGGGTGCCGGTCACCGAGTCCCAGGGGCGCATCCATACCTCGGCGGCCGGTGTCCTGGTGATGCCGGAAGCGGAGGCGGCCGAAGAGGTCGAGATCGACCCGAACGATCTGCGGGTCGACGTGTTCCGCTCCTCCGGACCGGGCGGGCAGTCGGTGAACACCACTGATTCCGCCGTGCGGATCACCCACCTGCCCAGCGGCCTCGTGGTGTCCTGCCAGAACGAGAAATCGCAGCTGCAGAACAAGGAACAGGCGTTGCGGATCCTGCGGGCCCGGTTACTGGCGATGGCCGCGGAGGCGGCCGCCGAAGAGGCCGCGGACGCCCGGCGCTCGCAGGTGCGAACCGTGGACCGTTCGGAACGGGTCCGCACCTACAACTTCCCGGAGAACCGGATCAGCGACCACCGCACCGGCTACAAGGCATACAACCTGCAGCTGGTGCTCGACGGGGACCTGGACGCGGTCGTGCAGTCGTGTGTGCAGGCCGACCAGGCGGCCCGTATCGCCGAGTTCGAGGCGGCGGCGGCCTCATGACGATGCGCGGCCCGGACGCCGATGACCTGCGGGTGTACACCGATGCCCCGCCGCAGGTGCACCACCACAGCGAGCTGCATTCGGCACTACACCAGGCGACGGTGCGGCTGACCGAGGCAGGAGTGCCCAGCGCCCGCGTGGACGCCGAAACCCTCGCCTGTCATGTGCTGGGGGTCGACCGGGGCCGGTTGCTGGCGGCCGCGTACAACGACACCCACCTGCCGGAGCGGTTCTGGGATCTGATCGAGCAACGGGCCGACCGGGTGCCGCTGCAACACCTGATCGGGCGGGTGTGGTTCCGCCGGATCGCACTGGCGGTGGGCCCTGGGGTCTTCATCCCGCGGCCGGAGACCGAGGACGTGGCGGGTGCCGCCATCAAAGCCGCCTCCGATGTCGCACGCACGGGCGGGCAACCCCTGGTGGTGGATCTGGGCACCGGCTGCGGCGCCATCGCGCTGGCGGTGGCCGATGAGGTGGCCAACGCCTCGGTGGTCGCCATCGAGATCGATCCGTCCGCCTACACCTGGGCGGAGCGCAACGTGGCGCGGTTGGACGCGGGCGCCCGGGTTCACCTGGACCTGGGCGATGCGGCCACGGCACGGCCGGACCTGATCGGCCGCGCCGATGTGGTGGTGTCCAACCCGCCGTACATCCCGCCGGGCATGCAGCCGATCGACCCCGAGGTGGCCGAGCACGACCCGGAGGTGGCGCTGTTCGGTGGTGGGCTGGACGGGTTGGACCTGCCGCGCATGGTGCTGGCCCGGGCCGCCGAGTTGCTACGCCCGGGCGGAACCGTGGTGATGGAACACGCCGATTCCCAGCAGGAATCGATCCTGGCGTTGCTGGGCAACCGTGGCTGGTCGAGCATCATGGGCTGGGAGGACCTCACCGGGCGGCCCCGGTACGTGACGGCGGTGAACCGTGGCACCGGTGACGGTGCCGGGCACTGGTTCGTCGACTGATCCAGTGCCGCGAGCGGTCCACTGCCGCGAGCGATCCAGTGCTGCACGCGGTCCAGTGTCGCTCGGGTGCCCGTGAGCTAGTCGCGGCCCAGCTGGGTCAGCACATCGGCCATCAGCCGCTGAACGGCCAGCGTGTCGTCCAACGGCATGACGGGGCTTTCGGTCAGGCCCCGGTCCAGGCACTCGCCCACGTGCATCACCTCGTACTGGTAACCGGCGGGGAACTGCAGCGTCTCGGCCTTCTCCTTGCCGTGCCGGACCGTGATCGCGGTGGCGCGGTGGAACCGCGGGTGCACATCGATCCACCCCTTGGTGCCGGTCAGCATCATCCGGGCCGGTCCGTGGGCGGTGAACCCCGCGGTCAGCGCGCTGGTGCGCCCGTCGGCGTAGCCGAGCAGGATGGCCACGTCGGACTCGATACCGGTCCGGTAGGTGCCGCCGACCGCGCGCACCACCTGCGGGGTGCCCAGGAAGTGTTGAGCGAACGACAGCACGTACACCCCCAGGTCCAGTACCGCCCCGCCGCCGAGCTCCGGGGCGAAGAGCCTGTCGCCGGGGTCGAACTCGCGGTACGCCGTCAGGTCACCGTGCACCCCACGCAGGTCACCGATCACGCCCTCGCCGATGCGCCAGCGGATCATGTCCACGGCCGGGTTGAACCGGGTCCACATCGCCTCCATGCAGAAAACCCCGGCAGCACGTGCCGCCTCGATCACCCGTGCGGTGTCATCGACGCTGCTGGTGAACGCCTTCTCCACCAGGATCGCTTTCCCGGATTCGATTGCGGTCAGTGCGATGTCCGCGTGGTGTGGGTGCGGGGTGGCGATGTAGACGGCGTCCACGCCGTCGTCGCCGCACAGGTCCCGGTAGGTCCCGTGCGCCGTTTCGATGCCGTGGCCGGCCGCGAACGCCGCGGCCCGCCCGGCGGATCTCGAACCGACCGCGACCAGCTCACCGTTGGCGACGTGCGTGAACGCGTCGGCCATCACGCCGGCCATCCGGCCTGTTCCGGCGATACCCCATCGGGTGGTCATGTGTGTTCTCCCGGTAGCGGTTGGGGCCCCACGGCAAGCGCGGGCTGCCTAGGTGACGTTGCGGATGGCCCGGATCGCCCCGGTCAGATAGTCCAGGACGGTCTGTCGTTCCTGCTCCGTCAACGCTGCGTCGAGTCTGGCGAGTTCGGTGAACATCGGGGCCAGGTGTTGCAGTACCTCGGCCCGGCCGGACTCGGTGATGTGGACTTGAGTTCGCCTCCCGTCATCGGGGTGCGGGTGCCGCTCGGCGTGCCCGTGTTCGGTGAGACGGTCGACCACTCCCGAGGCGGCCGCCGTCGTCACACCGAGCAGCCGGGCGATGTCGGCCGGTCCCATGGGTGCGGTGGACAGGTGCCGCAGGGCGTGCAGTTCCGAGGTGCTCAGGCCGGCGCGGCGCGCAACCGCGGCGGGCGCGGAACCGGCGATGTCGATGAGTGCGTTCAGAGCATCCAGGGTTTCGCTGCCAACCCAGGAGGGGACCACGGAGCGCACGCGCCGACTGGCATCCGGGGCCCGTGGAGTGCTAATTTTAGTTCACCAACTTAGTTAGCTAGTAGTTTAGTTGCATAGCTATTCTACCTGGGAGGACATTAACGTGCCAACAGAAGCGAAGCCGGGACCGGCGCGTCGGCACCCGGTCGGCGTGCGTGTCGTCGTCGGCGCCGTCCTCGTGGTGCTGGTGTGGCTGGCGATCGGCGGAACCGGCGGCCGCTACCTCGGCCAGCTGTCCGAGCTGCAGCGCAACGACCCCGCGTCGTTCCTGCCCGACAGCGCGGAGTCCACTCGCGTCGCGGAAGTCATCGAGGATTTCCGGGATGATGCGATGTTGCCCTTGATCGTTGTGGCAGAACGAGAATCGGGTCTGACTGGGCAAGACCTGGCCGCCGCGAAGCAGTTCGCCGCAGCGCTACCGCAGCGGAGCTTCGAACTCGGGGGCACCAAGACAATCGCCGACTACCTGATCACGCCCCGGGTCGTCGCCATCCCCAGCGAGGACGGCCAAGCGTTCATCGTCGTCTTGCAGTTGAAGTCCGACGAGGTCAACGAGACCGTCGGCGAGGAGCGTCCGCTCGCGCTCATCGCCGAGACCGCTCGGGAAGCGGTGGAAGAGGACCTCACCGGTACTGGGCTTACCGCCTACATCACCGGGCCGGGGGGATTCATCTCCGACCTCAGTGCGGCCTTTGCCGGCATCGACGGACTGTTGCTGGCCGTGGCGCTGGCCGTCGTCCTGGTCATCCTGCTCGTCGTCTACCGCAGCCCGTTGCTGCCCTTCGCGGTGCTGTTGACTTCCGTGTTCGGCCTGGCCGCAGCGGGTTTCGTCGTCTACCAGGTCACCGACGCCGGCTACATCACGGTGAGCGGGCAGAGCCAGGGCATTCTGTCGATCCTGGTGGTGGGCGCCGCCACCGACTACTCCTTGCTCCTCGTTTCCCGGTACAAGGAGGAGTTGCATGAGTACGCATCCACCTGGGAAGCCCTCAAACGCGCCTGGCGGGCCACGCTCGAGCCGATTGCCGCCAGTGCCCTGACGGTCATTCTGGGCCTGCTCGTGCTCATGCTGGCCGACCTCAAGGGCACCTCGGGGCTGGGGCCGGTGGCGGCGCTCGGCATCATCGGCGCCTTGCTCGCAGCGCTGACATTCCTGCCCGCCCTGTTGGTGCTGGGGCGCCGCTGGATCTTCTGGCCGTCCGTCCCGCGGCTGGACCACCGGGCCGAACGCGGGACCGAGTCCGGCCGGTTCGGCTGGTGGCGGGTAGCCCAGCTGGTGGGAGCCCGGCCACGGACCACCTGGGTGGTCACGGCGCTCGCGCTGCTGGCCGCCTCGATGTTCCTGCCCACACTGAAGACCGACGGCATCGCCCAATCGGACTTCTTCCTCACCGAAGTGGAATCGGTTCAGGGGCAAGAAGTCCTGGAGAAGCACTTCGATGCCGGTTCCGGCAGCCCACTGGAGGTCGTCGCCCCGCAAGAGGTGGCCGAGGACGTCCTCGCCCAGTTGCGGAAAGAGCAGGGGGTGACCGACCCGTTCGTCGGGGTCGCGCCGGGCGCGCCACCGAAAGTGGTGGACGGGCGGGTGCTGATCGAGGCGACGATCCAGGACACCGCCGACTCACCGGCAGCCGCCGACACGGTCGAGCGGGTTCGCGCAGACCTGCGTGCCATCGACGAGGACGTCCTCGTCGGCGGCCGGACGGCTCAGTCACTGGACACCCGGATCGCGGCCGACCGCGACATCGTCGTGGTCATGCCGGCCATCATCCTGGTGGTGTTCCTGGTGCTGGTGTTGCTGCTGCGTTCCGTCCTCGCCCCGGCGCTCCTGGTCATCGCCAACCTGCTGTCCTTCGGTGCCACCATGGGCATCTCGGCGGTGGTGTTCAACCACATCCTGGGCTTCCCCGGCGGTGACCCGACCACCGTGCTGTACGGTTTCGTGTTCCTGGTCGCGCTCGGGGTGGACTACTCCATCTTCCTCATGACCAGGGCCAGGGAAGAGGCCAAGACACTCGGCGCGCGCCCGAGCGTGTTACGCGCGCTGGCCGTGACCGGTGGTGTCATTACCAGCGCCGGCATCGTTCTGGCCGCCACGTTCGGGGCGTTGACCGTGATTCCGTTGGTGTTCCTCGCGCAGATCGCGTTCATCGTCGCGTTCGGCGTGCTGGTCGACACGTTCGTGGTCCGATCGGTGCTGGTCCCGGCCGCCGCGGTGGACCTGGGGCGGTTGACCTGGTGGCCGAGTGCGCTGAGCCGGGCAACGTCCGAATCGGCTGAGGTGCCGGCGGAGAATCGCTGACATATTCATGAACAGGTACCGGTATTGAGGTAATCCCAGCCACCGGATCTGCCGCCGAAAAGGAATTGTCGCCGGCGCCGGCGGTGTTTCCCCGGCTATCAGCGGATCGTGGCGCCAGCGGCGCTTCCGCGCTGCTCAGTCTTGGCGTGTGTCGTGACCTTTGTCCGCAGCGTAGGCCTCGGGCGCCTGGCTCGGGTCGTCCCAGAGGCTTCTCGTGAGTGCTTTTCCGCGGGACGGTTCGTCCTTGGGTGTTGTGGGCCGGGGGTAATGCAGTGCGTCGTACAGGTTGAAGCGGTGGGTGTCGAAGACGGCGCTGACGAGGGTGGCGTAGGTGCTGGCTGCGGCGGGGATCCACCATCGCCAGACCAGCCACGCCACGGTGAGGCCCACGAGCACCGAAGGAAGCCACAACACGCACAGAGCGCAGGAGGCAATCGCCCAGATGAAGGCGCCGACGGCCTTGTTCAGCTCGCTTCGAGCGGTGCTGAGATCTGCGCGGGGGTGTTCGGGCAGGACGAGCCAGAACTGCGGCCAGACGATGACGGCGTCGAGCCCGTACCAGGTGGCCGGGCGCCGCTCACCGGCGCGGATGATGTTGCCGAGCCGGGTGGGCATCACCTCGCTGTGGGGCGGGAAGCGGCGCAGCGCCACGGACGCGGCGACCTCGTCGTGTGCGGAGGACTCGGCGGCAGGCGGCACCTCCTCGAGCTTTCGGGACTCTTCTTGCCATCGAGCGATCCGCTTCGCACGTAGACCATGCGCGGCGTCCGGCCAATAGCCCTCCAACAGCCGGAGCACGGGCAGGGTCAGACGGTCGACGATGAGACTGCTGGCCGAGACTGCAATGACCGCGACGACCATCACGCTCAGGACGGCAGCGACTCCGTTGTCGTCCATGAGAGGGCTGAGCGTGTCTTTGACGTAGGACCAGCCGCCGCGATGGATGGACCACACCGTGAACGCCCAGACCCAGAACACCAGTCCGCTTTCTCCAGCGGCAAACAGGCGGTTGGACAACGCGGAGTGGGTGTCTTCCCAGAACCTCGTCATGTGTCCGGGTTCTCACGCACAAGGGGGACGTCGTGCTCGGTGCATGGCCCAACATCTTCGGGTCGTCCACGCTGGAGGAATGAGCGCCGCGGCTGTCGCGTCGTCATGTTTCAACGCATCTGCGAAGCCAATATCCAGTGCGGTGTAGGTGTGTGGGCAAAGGTCTGGCAGGTCTCCGCGCAGAAGTGCACAGGCTTGGACGGTAACGGCATCCCGGTGGTCGGCCATGGCACCTATCGTCGCAGCCCCGGGCGCCGATTCAATAGGACGTATCAGACATAGGGTGTCAAGGGGGCGCCTGCTGTGTTCGCTGGGGGAGAGGACGCACTGACGGGGAGCACCGAGGGCACCTTGGCATTGGTCCAGCAGGTCTTGGCTCTGCCCGGGGGCATGTACCGGTCGAATCTCGGGGTGGCTTCGCAGGCCCGGTTCGAGCATCGTGGGCGTGATGATGATCGCCTGACAGTCGTGGATGTCTTCCGGGAAGCTGCGATGAG
>PDWJ01000972.1_pt1 | contig 38168 bp, 39 predicted proteins | sample 1430881 | NCBI WGS metagenome assembly PDWJ01 (sample SAMN01162460, study PRJNA174530) | Oral metagenome, whole genome shotgun sequencing project. | biome: Marine environment; feature: Marine mammal; material: Swab sample of the gingival sulcus; isolation source: swab sample of gingival sulcus...
CGGGACGAACGGGCAGCCTCCAGTGCAGCTTTTGCAAAACAAACCCGGTCCATGCCCTCGATGGGCTCCCGAACCCTGGCATCCGAGACCGTGCCATCCTGCCTGACCCTGACCTCCACCTGCACCCGGCCCGAACCCTGGCAACGATAAACCGGAATGCTCAACTGCTTCCGCCCCCTTTGTTTGGGCATCTCCAGAAACTCATAGGTGATGGTTGTAGGGCCGCTGAACTCGCTCTGCTCCTCCTTTTCGGCACGTTCTTCAGGCACATAGTCGGCCAAGGCCAGAATGGCCTGCAATTCCTCGATTTTCTCGCGGTCGGCCTCGTTTCTCGCCTCCTCGATCTGTTTCAGCAGATCATCTACATAAGCGTCGGTAGAGATATCGGAAGAAAAGGCATTCTCTGCATTCACATTGACTGCCCGGTTACTGGATATTTCGCGCTCGGCGATGACCTGCTCAAGCCATTCGGCAGGCACATCCGCTTCCTCTTCTTCCAGGATCTCCTCGATGGTCTTCTCCTCGAACTCGAGCAAAACGCCCAGTTCGTGGCCCTCCTTCAGGCCCTCTACCTTTGTAAACACCATCACAATGGCAATGACCATGTGAATAATGAGGGTATAGAGGATGGCCAAACGGTTCTCTTTCAGAAAGCCCCTGAATCCTTTGCGGCGATATGTGAACAACTCATCCACGAAAAACAAAAATACAATAGTATCTGCGAAACGCTGAATCCCGGCCCTTATTATATGGAAAAAACAACTTTAAAGCTGTAGCAGCAGCCATCCACACCAGACAGAAAGCTATATATCAACGGTATAAAGAAATTCGACCCGGACATCCTCCGTGGCAGGCAGGTAAATAAACCGGCTGCCCAGGCTCACCGGGAAGGGAATCCGGAACAGATTGAGGTCGAAACGCAGGTCGATGCCCACACTCCGGAAGTCGAGGTCCTCAAAGTGCGGGCCAGGTGTCGTAAGCACGAGGTCTTTGGCCCTTACCCAATCGTGCCACAAAGTGCCCCTGATGCGCTTTAGATAGAGCAAACCTCCCAGGGCCAGATCGGGATAGCAAAGGGGGAGGACATAGTCGAGAGAATAGCCCTGAAGCTCCCGGGCGAAAACACCATAGACCCCCCGGGGAAGGGAAACCATATTGGTAAAGGCTGGTCGCGCCGGGTCGGGTAGCTCTTGTTTCTGCATGTTCAGTCCCAGTCTGAAACCATGATGGGCAAAAAAACCGGGAAGATAGGCCGAAGCCCTGGCGTAGAACACAGAACCATATACCTGAGAGCCAGGAGCATGGTAAAGGCCACCCAGACCGGCAAAACCAAGCCGGGGCTGAATATCGCGATATCCCTTTCGAAGAAAGGACGTCAGGTAAAGATGCAGGTTCAGGTAGTGGGCTCCAATCTGGTACGACGAGGCTGCATGATTGTATTGAACATCGCGTCGGTAAGTATATTTAAGGCCGGGCTGGATCAGCGTCAGGTATTTTCCGGTATTCAGGCGCAAGGGGATGTGCAGTTCAGTCCTGAGCCGAAAATCTGGGGGAAGCGAGAGGCTCGAATCTCCTTCGGCCATAAGCAGAACCTCGGGGGGACCACCATAGTCGGCATAGAAGTTCAGTACGGGATAGCGACCGCTGAATTGCAGCCCCGAATGAAAGAGATGGTATCCGCCTTCGTAAGAATAGGCAAGTTGACTCACCACAGTACTCAGATGGTTCTGAGACAGAAGGCTTACACCAGGTTTCACCGGAAGATCCTCGGGTGAGAAACTGAGGGAAGGATTCAGGTAATCAACATAAGCAGGCAGCCATGAATGCAAATGAAACAAATGCCCGATCTTGTGATAAGGCTTTGGCTCCCATGACAGGGATGCGGCCTTATCCCCTGAAAGGGAATCGGCACTTTCCCGGCACCGGATTCCGGCATTTATGCGGGACTGGGATGCGGATTTTCCCGGGGGCAAGGGGGCATCCGACAGAGGGGAAGCCGGTGCATGGTAAACGATGGCTTCCTCTGCCGCACTCATCGCATAGTCGCGCGCTCTGCTATGATCTCTGACCTGTTCAAGGGGCAGGCACAGGGCCTGATCGGGCGACATGGTGGAAATCCGGTAGCCCGATGCCCCATATTGTGCAAAGGCCAGCAGGGAGCCGTCGGGACTCAAGCCAGGTTGAAAGGCCCCAAAGCGGGACGAGCTCACCTGAAAGACCGAATCCCCGGCCATATCGTAACAGAAGATGTTGTCGATGCCCGTGAAGGTGGCCGAAAAATAAACCCGCTGCCCCTGAACCACGGGATGCGACAGATCGTCGAAACCCGCATCGAACAATCTTTTCCAACTGCGGGATCCGGGATCACAGACCAGCATCCCTTTTCCCCCTCTTTCATTGCCGATGACCACCAGAGCGGAATCGCCCTCCATCCAGGCAGGATGCTGAAGCAGTCCGCCCCCCGGAGAAGGGATGCGGGCTTCGACCCGCCCCTCAAGGTCCATCAAAACCAGGAAAAATTCCTGACGAGGCGACTGCTCGATGCAGGCTATGCGGCTGCCATCGCCCGACAACGCGGGCGCATAATAGCGTGTATGTTTCCCCAGGTTTCGGACCCGGCCATCGGCCAAATCAAGGATGCGAACGACCGAATAATTCCGGTTACTCCAGCGCAGGTCCGGGACGAATTCGTCCCAGACAAGATGGCTACCCGAAAAGCTAAAGCCCCCCGTGTTCAGTAAACCGGGACGATAGATTACGCTTTCTTCCCCTTTTCGGCCCAGGTAAACAAAGGCGGGAATCTGATCCAGCCCTGTCTTCAGTGCCACAATTAAATCGTTGGAAACCGGGTGGGGAAAGCGGTAACTGGTATAGCTTCCCGATGGCAGGGGAGGCCAGTTGTCGCAGGGTGTCGGTTCAAGCAGGGCATCCTCCCGGGCCCAGTAGCGGCTCCAGGATTCCAGGGCTTCCCTGTAAAAACCCGGAACAGAGCGCTGCCCGTATTTACGCATGGTATAGCGCCCGGGAAGCAGCAGCCAGGGCTTGCGGGCCGCATTTTGCTGATAGTCGATCCACAAAGCATCGCCGTAGGTCCGACGCCCATGGCGAACCATCAGATATCCGAGCTGGTAGTGATTGGGAATATGATCCCTGTAAGAACCCAAAACAGCCTTCGAAAAAGAATAGGCACCCTTCCCTTCCAGCACCTGGGCTTTTAGCTCCATCTGAAAAGAGGGCTGCCTGCCCCGTCCCGAAACCGACAACCTGGTCTCGCTGTCGACTGCATCCCCTTCCAGGTACCAGTAGGGCAGAAAAACAGCCATGGCACCAGCAGCCTGTTGTCCGGCCACCACCGAAAGGCCACGGGTAAAACCCTGATTGAGCTTATCGATCTGCACAGCATGCCGGCCTTCATGAATGGCAAGCTGGGTGAGCCAGTTCTGGAAATGACCATTGGGATCGGGATTGGTGAAAATCTCCAGACGCTTGGGGGCCCAGACAAAGACTCCGTTCGAGAAACTCGATTCATTGTGCAGAATCACATGCATGTGACTGGGCTCATGGTCGAGCGCCGCTCCCAGATACGGACGATAGTATTCGATCCGTTCGGCAAAAGCATGGGCCAGGGAGTCGATCTCCCGGGGATAAATAAAGGTGAAATGACTGGTCCGTACCTGTGACCAATGGAGCCGGCCCGCATCCTGGCCATAGCTGTAGAACTGGCCCCGGAGCTGGGCCGAAAGCAACAGAAGCAGGATGCACAGCACCCTGCTTCTGTTGCCGCTCAGGAATATCTTGCGTCTAGCTCTCGGCAAATTTTACTTGATAACCATTGGCCCTGAGGTAGACATACGCCCTTTTCCTCACATCGCCAAAGAGTATAATATCATACATCTTGGAACTTCCGCAGGTGTGACAAACACCCTGAAGCTCTTCCTCGATCTTAAGCAGATCGATGCGACGGCCGACAAAGCCCGTGATATAGGTAATGGTTGCCCCATCGAGTTTCCGTTTATCGAGCCCCACAATCAGGGTCTGTTTCGAGGGAGACAGGGTATTGGGTTCACTTACATTCAGGTATTCATTCTCAAATTCGGGGTAATCGGTGTAGAGCGTAGGATCCAAATCATTCATTCCTTTCGAGGTCATGACATCAGGATATAGGTGAACCACAAATATAAAGTTCTGGGGCATATACACAAAATTTTCAAAAAGATAGTTTTTTAGGGAACGGGGCCAAAAAAGTCACTAAATTCGCGGACATCGGAGTTGCATTTACATTGAACAGCATGTCATTCAGAAAATTAAACATCCTCGGGGGCTGGATCAGTTTCATCCTGGCCCTGGTCGTTTACCTGCTCACCCTCGAACCAACCGTGAGTCTTTGGGACTGTGGCGAGTTCATCGCCAGCTCCTATAAACTGCAGGTTGGCCACCCCCCGGGCGCCCCCCTTTTCCTGATACTTGGCCGTGTATTCTCGCTCTTTGCGCCCGGACCGGAGCATGTAGCCCGGATGATCAATGCTGTCTCCGCAGTAGCAAGCGCCGGTACCATCATGTTTCTATTCTGGACCATAAGCCATTTCCTGAATAAGATTTTCCGGGCCGATCGCACAGAAAATGAGGCTGAAGCAGGAAAACCTGCCGGAGGAAGCCTTCTGGTAGTGCTGGGCGGTGCCCTGGTCGGAGCCATGGCCTATACCTTCTCGGACACCTTCTGGTTTTCGGCAGTGGAGGGAGAGGTCTATGCCACTTCTTCGCTCTTTACTGCCGTGGTATTCTGGGCCATCCTCAAGTGGGAAAACGTTGCCGATGAACCCGGAGCAAATCGCTGGCTCGTGCTGATAGCATACCTTGTGGGCCTTTCCATTGGTGTTCACCTGCTCAACCTGCTGGCCATTCCCGCCATCGTGCTGGTCTATTATTTCCGCAAATACAAACCCAGCCGAAAGGGCTTGCTTACTGCGCTTGCCCTGTCCTTCGCCATCCTGCTCTTCGTGATGTATGGCATTATTCCGGGTATCGTAAAGGTGGCCACCGGCTTTGAGCTGTTCTTTACCAACCTGCTCGGGCTCCATTACAATACCGGAGTAGTCGTCTATGTAGCACTGCTGCTGGGAGCCCTGGTTTTCGGTATCTACCGAACGCAGTTTGTAAACAAGCATGTCGTCTGGAACACCATCCTGGTCTGCACCACCGTCATCATCATCGGCTATTCTTCTTATGCGATGATCGTGATCCGTTCCCTGGCAGCTCCGCCAATGAACGAAAACAGGCCCGAAAATGTCTTTGCCCTCCTCTCCTACCTCAACCGAGAACAATATGGCGACAGGCCCCTCATCCTGGGTCACCAGTACAATGCCAAACCCATCGATATCAAATACACCGACCCGGTTTATGTCCTCGACAAGAAGGCAAATAAGTACGAGGTCGCCATGCGGAAGCCCGAATATGTGATGGACCGGGGCAAGAGCCTCCTCCCACGCATGTACAGCATGGATCCTAACCATATCAAGGTATACGAGGACTTCGGAACCATCAAAGACCGGGAGAATCCAAGCTTCCTGGATAACATCGAATTTCTGCTGCGCTACCAAATCGGCCACATGTACTTCCGCTATTTCATGTGGAACTTTGCCGGTCGGCAAAACGATATCCAGGGACATGGCGAGGTCCTGAAAGGAAACTGGATCAGTGGGATTGGCCCAATCGACGGGCTTAGGCTGGGTTCGCAGAAAAACCTGCCCCCACGAATCGCAAACCATCCTGCACGCAACAGCTATTTCTTTCTCCCGCTCCTGCTAGGACTTCTGGGACTCTTCTACCATGCCGACCGGAATGCCCGGGATTTCTGGGTGGTGATGAGCCTCTTCGTCCTCACCGGACTGGCCATTGTGCTCTACCTGAACCAGACTCCCCTGCAGCCTCGCGAACGGGACTATGCCTACGCAGGCTCCTTCTATGCCTTCAGCATCTGGATCGGCATCGGGGTGGCCGGGCTCTACCAACTGATGCGCAGCAAGCTGCCTTCAGGGCTCTCGGCCCTGCTTGCAGTGCTGATCAGCTTCCTGGCGGTGCCCTCGCTGATGGCTGTTCAGAACTGGGACGACCACGACCGGTCGGGCCGCTATACTGCCCGGGATATTGCACGGAACTATCTGGAATCCTGCGAGAAGAATGCCGTGCTGTTTACAGTAGGTGACAACGACACCTTCCCCCTTTGGTATGTGCAGGATGTGGAGGGTGTGCGCGAAGATGTACGCATTGTAAACATGATGCTCTTTAATATGGACTGGTACATCGACCAGATGCGCTGGCAGAATTACAGTTCGCCGCCCCTGAAGTTTTCCCTGCCCGAAGAAAGCTACAGCCAGAAGGAGATGGGCTCGCGCATCTTCGTTAGAAAGAGCAAGAACAAAGCCACGGCCGACTATGTGATGCGCTTCATCAAATCGGACGACCCCCGCACCAAGCTTTCTCAGCAATCGGGCAAGAAGATGAACTATGTCCCGACCCACAAAATCATTCTGCCGGTGGACTCGGCAAGGCTTGTCGGGAACGGAAGCATCAGGCCCGAGGACGCCGGGCGCATGCAAAAGGAAATTGAACTAAAACTCCCGGCCGACAACTACCTGCTGAAAAATGCCCTGGCTCAGCTGGATGTCATCAGCTCGGAAAAATGGAACCGACCCATTTACTACACTGCCGGCGGCTTCGACGGCTCCCTGGGCCTGGAAGCCTATTACCGGACCGAAGGCCTGGCCTTTAAACTGGTTCCCATACACAGGCCTTATTCCAGCATTTTGGACATGGGCGACATTGATACCGATGTCCTCTACGACCGCCTCATGAACAAGTTTACCTGGGGACGAATGAACGAAAAGGATGTTCAGCTCGACTATTACACCATCCGCACCTTGGGGGTGATTCGTTTCCGCAGCCTCTATACCCGGCTGGCCATGAAGCTTCTGGAGGAAGGGCAGAAGGACAAAGCCATAGAGGTGCTCGATCGCTGTATGGAACTGGCCCCCGACCGTGTCCTGCCATTCGACCAGTACTTCACGGGCATTACCTTACCGGAGAAGAACAACCAGGTCCGGCACTATCCGGGCATACCGGAGCTCTATCTCATGTGCGGCGAAACGGAGAAGGCCAGCGAGCTGATTAAGGCACACTATCACAACCTGGTACTTGAACACAACTACTATACTTCGCTCAAGCCCCGTCTGCAAAGCAGCATAAAGCGCGAGCTCGCCGAAACAATCTACCAGATCGAAGAGATCAGGTCGATGTTGTTGCGTTTTGGACAGGAAGAGCTGATGCTGGAACTGGGCATTGCATCACAGGAAGGCCGGTATCAGTAGTCGCGGCCCATCAGATAGGCCGCAAATTGATAGAGCTCCTGCTTGCACTCCTCCGGCCGGCCCAGATGCTTCAGATTCTCGATGGCTTTGTTGTAGTAGTCTTTGATCCGCTCCCCGGCAAGGGCCCTGATGCCCAGCTCATCATAGATGCGGGTTACTTCAGCCACCTTTTCGTGGCGATCGAAGCGGGTCGATTTCAACCAAAACTCCAGTCTTTCGCGTTGTTGGGCATCAGCCCTCTCAAGGGCATTGATCATCAGGAAGGTTTTCTTATTGTCGACGATGTCGGTCCCCCGCTTCTTGCCGGTCTTTTGCTCGTCGCCATAGGTGTCCAGCAGATCGTCCTGCAGCTGAAAAGCAAGGCCCAGGTTGCGCCCGTAATCGTAAAGCTCATTGGCCTCGACCTGGGAAGCTCCTCCCAGTATAGCACCTATTTTGAGACTGGCCGCAATGAGAACAGCAGTCTTTAATTCGATCATTTCCATGTATTCTTCTTCGCTGACCGTGAGCTCCGATTCAAAATTCATGTCGAGCTGCTGCCCCTCGCAAACCTGCATGGCCGTGTGGGTAAAGACATCGTGAACGCTACTCAGGACCACACCGGGTGCCTTGTTGATCAGGCGACTAGCCAGGATGGACATGACGTCGCCCGAAAGCAGAGCCACATTTTCCCCGTACTTAATATGCACAGCAGGATGGCCCCGGCGCATGTCAGAACGATCCATGATATCGTCGTGCAGGAGGGTAAAATTGTGGAAGATTTCAATGGCCATAGCCGGCATCAGGGCGGATTCCACCCCACCCGAATAGAGCTCACAGGCAAGCAGCATCAGTGCCGGTCTGATGCGCTTCCCCCCCAGGGAAAGGACATAGCGGACCGGATCGTACAATCCTGCCGGCTCATCCGGAATGCTAAGGGTCTCTATATGCTTCTCAATTAATTGCTGTGCTTCGGCTAGCGTATACATCTAAGTGCTTATAAGATCGTGAAAAAACAGGGCAATTTAGTGAATTTGAATTAGTATGGCACGCCGATTGCCCAATATGTTTTAAAATAGATTCACTACCTTTGTCCGACTAAAAAGTGCCCTTGTATATGCACAGATTTAACACTTTCTCCTTACTGCTCCTGGCAAGCCTGATTCTGTTCCCAAACAGCCTTGGTGCCCAGGGCCATCGCATCGAAATTCAGCTTAAAGGGCTCTCGAACGACACCCTGGTCCTCGGCGAATATTTTACCACACGCATGGTTCCCAAGGACACCATTGTGGTGGATAAAAACGGACGGGGCGTTTTTGAGGGAAACGAAACCTTCCAGGGCGGGCTCTATCTCATCTATTTCAGCCCGGCCTATTTCTTCGACTTCCTGCTGGGCAACGACCAGGAACTAAAGGTATTTGCCGACACCTCGGACTTTGCAAACAGCCTCCGTTTCGAAGGCTCGACAGATAACCGGGTTTTCGCAGAGTATAAAGCCTTTCTGCAGGCAAAGCGCAACGAAATCAAGGCTGAACAGAGCCATTTGTCCTCGGCCAAAAATGAAGCGGACTCAAGCCTCGTCCTGGAAGAGCAAAAGCGCATTAACCGGGAGATGGAAAGCTACATGGACAGGATTGAACGGGAGTACCCGGACGACTTCGTAAGTACCTTCATCGGTGCCACGCGTGAATCTTTTCCGCCGGAGGACCTGCTTAAGGGTGATAAACAACACGACGACTCCCTGCGCTATTTCTATTACAGAGCGCACTACTTCGACCGCTTCGACCCCTTTGATATCCGCCTCCTTCATACCCCCATTTATGAGGGCAAGATCAAGGCCTACCTGAACCGGGTGGTTGTGCAGCACCCCGATTCGCTGGTGGTGGCCGTCGATGCCCTGCTCAGCGGAGCAAAAAAAGACGAAGACATGTACCGCTACATGCTGATCACCCTTTTCAACCACTTTGCCGAGAGCAAGTTCATGGGAATGGATGTGGTTTATTTCCACATTGCCGAACACTATTACATCCCGGATGCCAGCTGGAGCAGCGAGGAATTCATCACCAAGCTGAAAGACAACCTGGAAAAAAACAAACCAAACCTGATCGGACAAATCGCTCCGAACATTGCCCTTCGGGAGCTTCCCGAGGAGCATTTTCACATGGCCATGCAGGACAGCACCATCAAGAAGGATCCACATATAGGCCAGGATTTTCTGCTGCATGATGTGCATGCACCCTATACCATCCTTTATTTTTGGGAAGGCGATTGCGGCCATTGCAAGAAAGCCACCCCGGAGCTTTACGAATCCTTCTCCAGGCTCAGGGAAAAGGGCGTGAAAGTCATCAGCGTTCATGTCATCAACACCATTGAGGGCAAGGAACTGTGGGTCGATTTCGTGAATGAACACGGACTTTACGATTGGGTGAATTGCTGGAGCCCATACAGCAACGAGTTTCGCCGCCTCTACAATCTTCAGAGCTATCCCCAGCTTTATGTACTGGACAAGGATAAGGAGATTGTGGCCAAACGAATCAGCCCGAAACAGGCCGAAGAGATCATCACCAAGCTCATGAATCAGCAATCTTAAATAGCTATCTATGGATTTCAAGCCCATCAAACTTGTCCTCGAAGACGGCTCCGTCTTTAACGGTAAATCTTTCGGTGCAGAAGAAAGCATTGCTGGCGAAGTGGTGTTTAACACCGCAATGACCGGCTATCCCGAAAGCCTGACCGACCCCTCTTACAAAGGACAAATCCTGGTACTAACCTACCCCATCATTGGCAACTATGGTGTACCCCGGGAAGATGCGGAGAATGAACTGTTCAAGTTTTTCGAATCGGATCAACTCCACATCTCGGCGCTTGTGATCTCGGACTACTCCACCGAGTACTCCCACTGGAACGCTGAACGCAGCCTGGGCGACTGGCTCAAACAGCACAAGATTCCCGGCATCTTTGATGTGGACACACGACTGATTACCAAACTCCTGCGGGAAAAGGGCTCCATGCTGGGAAAGATTGTTTTCGACCACCGGGAACCAGCCGACTACGATCCCAACCTCGAGAACCTCGTGGCCAGCGTAAGCATTGGTGAACGCAAGGTTTACGGGAAGGGAAAGCACCGTGTTCTGCTCATCGACTGTGGGGTGAAGTACAACATTATCCGCTACCTCCTGGAGCGCGATACTACGGTGATCAGGGTCCCCTGGGACCACGACATCAGCCAGGAGGAATACGACGGCCTCTTTATCTCGAACGGCCCCGGCGACCCCAAACAGTGCCGGGCCACCATCGACAACCTCGCCAGGGCCTTTACCGAGGACACTCCCATCTTCGGAATTTGCCTCGGAAACCAGCTCATGGCCCTCGCCGCCGGTGCCGATTCCTACAAGCTCAAATACGGACACCGCAGCCACAACCAACCTGTTCTGGAGGTTGGCACCAACAAAGCCTATATCACCTCCCAAAACCATGGCTACGCCATCAACAACAACACCCTTCCGGCAGGATGGGAACCCCTCTTTGTGAACCTCAACGACAACACCAACGAGGGCATGCGGCATAAGGATAAGCCCTTCTTCTCGACCCAGTTCCACCCCGAGGCCTCGGGCGGCCCCACCGATACCGCCTACCTCTTCGACGAATTCATCGGGAAAATCGAGGCTGCCAAGAAAGAAAAATAATGTGCTTTCTCTACTTTAGATAAAAGTCTATAATATATTGTATACCAGTTGTAAAAGACTTGGCATGTCTATCGAAATCCGGATTCCCGGCAGCGACACAGCGCTGTGACCATCTGTATTTCTGTTTCCATGAAAAAGCTGATCATCCTGTTGCTGCTTGGAGCGTCTTTCTCCTGTTCACCCTACCAGCGATTAATGCTTCATCATGAATCACGTTCCCGAATACTCATTGACAGCTGTGAGATCGCCCTTCTGTCGCAATTTCATGCCGCGCTAAGCCATGACTCCCTGGCCAAGGGGGATCCGGCAAGAATCTTCAGTGAGCTTCAGCGCGAAACAGAATGCAGCTTCCTCCAAAGCCATGTATTCCCTCAACGGCCGACTGATTCGGACATCTGGGTGTACACCATCAAAACCTGCCTTTCGGGACAAAAAGAGGTGTTTATTGGAAGTCTCTTTACCCTGTTCCCGGGCTACGCTGCCGATTCAACTTTCGTCCTGGAACGCAGGATAAAGCAATACAATCAGGGAAAAGAATTTGAACGGGGAAGATACATGGTTTTCCACTATTCACTTATGGGTGACTCCATCCTATCCATCAAAACAGGTGAATCCGAGCACCTGAGGTATCGCTAGTTCTCCTTTTTCAGCAAGCCCTATCGGGTTTGTCCGGAACCATAGATCACGTACTTGCTGGTTGTAAGCTCGCGCAAACCCATCGGACCACGGGCATGCAGCTTTTGCGTACTGATGCCGATCTCGGCACCGTAGCCAAACTCAAAGCCATCTGTAAAACGGGTCGAGGCATTGACATAGACGGCAGCCGCATCGATCCGGTCGAGAAAAACCTGGGCGTGACTGTAGTTCTCGGTGACAATGGCCTCGGAATGCATGCTGCCATAGCGATTGATATGGGCAATCGCCTCCTCCAAATTGCCTACGACCTTTGAGGAAATGATCAGATCGAGGTATTCTGTTCCCCAGTCTTCCTCTGTGGCTGCGATGGCTTCAGGGATGAGCGCACAGGTTTTTTCATCGCCTCTGATAACAACCCCCGCAGCACTCAGGGAGGCTCCGATGCGGGGCAGGACTTCTGCAGCAAGCTTTTCGTGAACCAGCAGACTCTCGGCCGCATTGCATACCCCGGGCCGGTGGGTCTTGGCATTGTGAACAATGGCCACTGCCATGTCCAAATCGGCAGCATCGTCCACATAGATGTGGCAGTTGCCCACACCGGTTTCGATAACCGGAACCGTGGAATTCTGCACCACCGCCTGAATAAGGCCGGCACCTCCCCTGGGAATCAGGATGTCGAGATAGCTGTTCAGCTTCATCATGGCCACTGCACTGTCGCGGGAAGTGTCCTGCACGAGCTGTACCATATTGGGATCGAGCTCGCAGGCCTTTAGGGCTTTATGAAAGATCTCAACAATGGCATTGTTCGAACGGAAGGCTTCTTTTCCGCCACGCAGCACACAGACATTCCCGGTCTTAAGGCAAAGCCCGGCCACATCGGCGGTCACATTGGGACGGGATTCATAGATTACCCCGACCACCCCCAGGGGAACCCGTCGCTTGCCGATCATGAGCCCGTTCGGGCGCTTCTTCATTTCCTCAATCTCTCCGATCGGATCCTCAAGCTGGACGATCTCCCGCAGTCCCCCGGCTATTCCGGATATACGCTCCTTATTCAGGGCCAGTCGATCCATAATGGCCCCCTTCAGGCCCATCTCCTCTCCCAGTTTCAGATCCTCCCTGTTTGCCTCAACAATCTTTTCTGCATGCTGTTCGAGCAAATCGGCCACCTTTCCAATTACCGCATTCTTCTGCTGGGTATTTAAATGCGCTAGCTGTGCCGAAGCTGTCTTTGCCTTCTTACCAATCTCTTCCAAAGCGTTCATCGTTCTATTGTTTTACGTATTCCTAAGGCTGTTCTCAGCAAACGCGACTAATCCGCATCTGCGAAAAACAGATTAACTGAACATCCCCTTGCCCGAAAAGCCGCAAACCCGGGCGCCTGGATCATTAGCTTAACTAGCTGGCTTACTTTGTATTTGTCCTTCCTTCCCCGGCCAGGTTTTCCTCATTCTTCGTAGCCTCGCTAACAAAAAAGGTCCCGAAATCCTGTCCATCCAAAATCTTTGAAATGGTAGATGGGTTGGTACCATCGGCGATCACCACATCGAGGCCCTGCTCCTTGCAGTGCTTCGCAGCGGCCACCTTGGAGGCCATGCCCCCCCTACCCATCCGGGAGGTTCCTTCGACATTGATATCGCGGAGATCGCTTTCTACATCCAGGACCTTATTTACCCTGGTCGCATCCCGATCTACACGCGGATCGGCTGTAAAGACCCCATCCGTGTCGGTTAGAATAATCAGGAGGTCGGCATGGACCAGCGTGGCTACCGAAGCTGAAAGGGTGTCGTTATCCCCAAATTCAATTTCGTAAGTAACCACGGTATCGTTCTCGTTAACAACGGGGACAATGCCCATGTTCATGAGTTCGAGCAGGGTGTTCCGGGCATTTTTCCGGCGGATGCTGTTCTCAATGCCGTCCCGGGTGAGCAGCACCTGGGCAACGGTTGTGCTGTATTCGTCGAAAAATTTCTGGTACAGGCGGATCAGTCCCACCTGTCCGATGGCTGCAAGGGCCTGCCTTTTCACCTTGTCACCGGGCCGTTTGTCGAAACCCAACATGCCGACACCTGCACCCACTGCTCCTGAAGATACCAGAATAACTTCCTTGCCGGAATTATGCAGGTCGGCCAGCACCCGCACCAGTTTTTCCATGCGGGCAAGGTTGATCTTACCGTTTTCATAGGTGAGCAGGCTCGTGCCAACCTTTACCACGATTCGCTCTTTATGCTTAAGGTATTTACGATGTGTCATGATGGATCAAAATAGGTCAGCATTCCTTCCAGGATCTTTTCGGAGCTGGCAAAATCAAAGGCCTCCATAGACCGCTTAAGCTTTGCCTCAATGGACCCGATGCCGGGATTTCCGATGCTTCCCACATGGGAATAGCTATGCTCGCGGCCGGGCCTATAGCGTCCGGTTTCGATCTCAGCAGCTACTTCCTTATAGGCATCACGGAAGGGGATGCCTTCCTGGACCTTTTGATTCACCTCCTCCACCGAATAGAGGTAGCGATAAATGTCGTTGTCGAGGATGCTTGGATTGACCTCGATGCGGGCCATGCTGTATTCCAGCATCTTGATGCAGTCGAGCAGTTCTTCAATAGCCGGATGCAGAATTTCCTTCAGAATCTGGAAATCGCGATGGTAGCCGGAAATCAGGTTTGTGGTAACCGCACCCACCGAGGCAGGCAGTTGGCTCAGGCGGTTGCAGTGAGCACGGATCAGCTCAAGTACATCGGGGTTCTTCTTATGGGGCATGATGCTCGAACCGGTGGTAAGCTCGGCGGGCAGTTTCAAAAAACCGAAATTCTGCCCCATAAACAGCACACTGTCCATGGCCAGACCCGCCATACTGCGGGCAATTGCTGCCAGTCCCGTTGCTACATACCACTCGGTACGTCCCCGGTTCATCTGCGCATTGACCGACGACAGATGCATGCCGGCAAAGCCCAGCAGGTCGGTTGTACGCTGGCGATCGACCGGAAAAGAGGAACCAAAACCAGCTGCCGAACCCAGGGGATTCTGGTTCACAACCCCATAAATGCCCTGTAAGTAGCTCAGATCATCGGCCAGGGCCTCTGCATAGGCCCCCAGCCATAGGCCAAAGGACGAAGGCATGGCTACCTGCATGTGGGTGTAGCCGGGCATGCCAACATCCTTGTATTTCGCGGCCTGCCTGAGCAGGGTTTGCGCCAGTTGCTGAACGGCCTCCGCTACTTCCTGCAGGGCATCGCGCACAAACAGCTTAATATCGACCATGACCTGATCGTTCCGGGAGCGGCCTGTATGGATGCGTTTGCCCAGGTCGCCCAGCTCGGCGGTAAGCTCCATTTCTACCTGGGAATGGATGTCTTCGACGCCCTCTTCCAGGCTGAGTTGACCCGCACGGGCTTTTTCGTAGAGCCGGCCCAGAGATTTAAGCAGGGTGGCTGCACCCTCTGCGGGGAGCAGGCCGACCTCCGAAAGCATAATGACGTGGGCCATGGATCCCAGGACGTCGTAAGGCGCCAGGTCAATGTCGTAAAGCGGATCTTTTCCGGTGGTAAATGCGAGGATGCGTGCCTCGGTGCTGATGTCTTTATCCCAAAGTTTCATGTTTCTTTTTCATATTTCAGCTCAGCAAAACCCGGCTGCCTGGCCAGGATCCTGAGAAAGTGACTATAACCGGCAATGCCTGCCTCAAGTTCGTCGAGCCGGATGTATTCCCCGGCCGTATGCGAGCGTGCCGAATCGCCGGGCCCCATCTTCACGGCCGGAACGGGAATCAGGGCCATGTCGGACATGGTCTGCGAGCCGAAGGGCCTGAGACCACAGGCACGAACCGTCTGCATCAGGACATGATCCCTATCGAGAGAAGAGGAACGCAGACGGGTCGAACGCGGCACCAGCGTGGCAGTGCACCGCTCCCTGATCATTTCGAGCAGGCGTTCGTTGCTGTAAAGGTCGTTGCTGCGCACATCCACCACGAAGCTGCAAAGATCGGGGACCACATTGTGCCGCTTTCCGGCCGAGATCATGGTCACCTGGGCCCCGGGGTCGGGCAACCACGCTGAGTGCTCCCCGAAGCTCAATTCTTCGATGGCCCTGATATCCTTCAGGGCCTTGTAAATCGCATTCTCCCCCTCCTTTCGGGCGGCGTGGCCAGCCTTTCCAAACACCTTTGCATCCAGAACCATAAGGCCCCGTTCAGCCACTGCAGGCTGCATCCCGGTGGGCTCTCCCACAATAACCATGTCGGGTAGCGGCAGGCTGGGCCAGATAGCCGACAGGCCATTGCTGCCCGAGACCTCTTCTTCCGCGCTCAGCAGGAGAAGCAGATGCATATCCTTTGCAAGCTCGTCGTGCAAAGCTATGAAGGTGTGCAGCAGGCTGATGACCGAGGCCCCGGCATCATTGCTCCCCAGCGCCGTAATCCGGCCCCCGGCCATCAGCGGCCTGAAGGGGTCCCCCTCCCAGCCCTCTACCGGAGGTACGGTATCAATATGGGAATTCAGCAGCACTACGGGACGGTCATTTGCAACAGGAAGGTTTCCGGCCAGAAGGTTGTTGTGCATCCGCCGAAGGGGAATGTCGTGATTGGCCATCCACTGCTCCAGAAAATCGGCGCGCGCATTTTCATCCCTGGAAATGGCAGGAATAGCGAGCATGGACAGCAAAAGATCGATATGGGATGTCTTGTCTTTCATGGGCCTTATTTCAGGTCGCTGATGCCGGAATAGGATTTCACAATGCCCCTGATCATAGAGGAACTAAGGCCATGGTGCTCCATCTCGTTAAGTCCGGCAATGGTACAGCCCATGGGCGTGGTAACGCGGTCGATTTCTTCTTCGGGATGGTTGCCCGTTTGCATCAGAAGCTCGGCAGCTCCCCGCGCAGTCTGTGCTGCAATTAATCCGGCCTCCCCGGCATGGAAACCGATCTGTATGCCCCCCTGGGAAACGGCACGAATGTAACGCAAAAAGAAGGCGATCCCACAAGCCGCCAGAATGGTGGCTGCAGGCATGAGCTGTTCCTTGATGACCATGCTGAGGCCCAGTGAATCGAAGAGCTCCTTCACGGTTTCGATGGCTGCCTCGTCATGCCCACTGATGCAGGTCATTCCGGCCCCAAATTCGGACGCCGTATTTGGCATGACCCGAACAACCGGAAGGGCATTTTCGGTCCAGCTTTCAAGTTCGTTCAGGGAGACCGCCGATACCACACTGACCAGAATCTTATCCTGATCTTTCAGCGCAGACAGGAGGGAAGTCAGCAGCTCACGAGCCTGGGATGGAAGAACTGCCAGCACCAGGACATCGCAGTGACGCACCAATTCCAGGCTCTCTCCTACCCCGAAACCCTCCTTCTTGTAGTCGTCGAGCAGGCGAAGCCTTTTGCGAGACAGCCAGATCTGCGAATGGCTATAGCCTCCATGATTAACAAGCCCCTTCGCAATGGCCAGGCCAATATTTCCGGCACCAATTATGCCCACATTCTTTTGCGATGTTTGATTGATCTCTTTCATATTTCCCGATTTTCCCGCCTGCAGCCAGAGGCCTTCCTGTACCTGAATTTCCGGCGGATTCTATGCACCTTATTCCTTTTCCCCGGTGTTCGTGGCCTTTTCGTTGACCGCAAACCAGAGGCGCTGCTGGTTTCCAAGAATGCGGGTAAAGCCATTCACCTCCCCGGCAGTCCAGGCCCTGTTCATCTCTCCATAGGCTGCAAAGTCGGCCTTCATCATGTCGTAAGGGCTTTCTATACCTGTGACGACATGGGCATAGGGGCGGAGGCGGATTTTTGCTGTTCCGGTGACATTCTGCTGCGACGACAGCAGGAATTGTTCCAGGTCGCGCATCACCGGTTCCAGATACTGGGCCTCGTGTACAAACATGCCATACCATTGGCCGATCTGTTCCTTCCAATGCAATTGCCAGCGGGTGAGTACATGCTTTTCCAGGGCCAGGTGGGCATCGATCAGAAGGCGTGCAGCAGCCGCTTCAAAGCCAACCCGGCCCTTGATGCCAATGATGGTATCCCCCACATGTACATCCCGCCCTACACCCCAGGGAGCAGCCAGTTCCTGAAGGGCCTTAATCAACTCAAGGGGCTTCATTTTCTGACCGTTCAAGGATGTTGGCTCGCCCTTTTCAAAACCGATCTCGACCAATTCGCTTCCCGATTTCGACATCGGCACCGGCCAGGCCTCCTCGGGCAGCTCCCCATCTGAACTCAGGGTCTCCTTTCCCCCTACACTGGTGCCCCAGATGCCCTGGTTAATGGAATAAGCCAGCTTTTCCCAGTTCATATCGATGCCAGCCTCCTTCAGCGCTGCAATCTCATCTTCCCGCGAGATCTTCAGATCGCGTATGGGGGTGATAATCTCTATCTCCGGGGCCAGTACCTGGAAGACCAGATCGAAGCGAACCTGATCGTTGCCCGCAGCTGTAGAGCCATGGGCAATGCAGTCGAAACCCTTCTCCCGGGCATATTCCACCAGCGCAATGGCCTGAAAGGTGCGTTCCGAGCTCACCGACAAGGGGTAGCTGCGGTTTCGCAGCACATTGCCAAAGAGCATATAACGGATGCAATGCCGGTAGTATTTTTCGGTAACATCAAGGGCTGTATGGGACTGAATACCGAGCCGTTCGGCATGCCTGGCAATGCCTTCCAGTTCCCGGTCCGAAAAGCCACCGGTATTCACCAGGGCCGAATGCACTTCCATGCCTTTTTCGCGCGCCAGATAAACAGCGCAAAACGAGGTATCCAATCCGCCGCTGAGGGCGAGTAAAACGTTCTTCTTTCCCATTTCGGAATCAACTGTGTTTAATGATCACTTTTTTTCTTTCGGCTTGCACTGCTCCATTCACCTTGTGCTTCGCGGCCGGATCCATGATCATGGCCGTGCAGAGGCAATCGTCGCGTTTAGTACGTACCAGAATATCGTAGTAGGGACAGGTTTCACATCCCTTCCAGAACTGGTCATCGTCGGTAAGCTCGCTGAAGGTCACCGGCCGGTAACCCAATTCGCTGTTGATCTTCATCACGGCCAGGGAGGTCGTGAGACCAAACAGTTTGGCGCCCGGAAAGAGTCGGGCCGACAACTCCTGTGCCCGCTTCTTGATTTCACTGGCCAGTCCATAACCCCTGAAATCCGGAGAGACAATCAGGCCACTGTTGGCCACATACCTTTGATGGCCCCAGGATTCGATGTAGCAGAAACCGGCCCAGACCCCTTCATCGGAATGGGCAATGACAGCCTTGCCCTGCAGCATTTTTTGACTGAGATAGGCGCTGCTGCGCACTGCTATACCGGTGCCTTTCTGCAATGAAGCAGCATAAAGGGCCTTTTCAACATCGTCGAGATAGCCCAGATGTTCTTCTCCGGCAATATGTATTTCAATACGGGCTGGCATCGTGTTTTACTTATCAGGATTTTATGACCTCATTTGTGGTTCCGGGCAGACGCAAACGCAGGAGGTTTACCAGGTCATTCTTACTCACGCCGTCACGGGGAATCAACAGGATGGTATCATCGCCCGCTATGGTCCCGACAATCTCATAGGCATCGAGGTTGTCGATGGAATAGGCAATGCCGGATGCAAAACCAGGCAGGGTCCGCAGAACCGCCATTCCCTGGGCAAAATCGATGGAGGTGAGACCGGGAAGGCCAGACACCCCGGACTCCTGTTCAGCCACCACCTGCTCCTTATCGGGTAGAATGTAAACATAGCCGCTTTGGTCATCGGGCATCTTGGCTACCTTTAAGTATTTCAAATCACGACTCAGCGTTGCCTGGGTCAATTCAAAGCCCTTTTGCTCGAGGAGCTTCATGAGTTCGTCCTGACTGGAAATGTTCCGACTGGAGATGAGCCGTCTTATTTCGAGCAAACGTTCATTCTTGTTCTTCATGACCAGCGTATATTTATTCGTTAGGCATGCAAATTTATACATTTTTTCATATTCCCGTCTTTCCTTTCAGCTTTTTTTCTACTTTTACACCCCGGTAAAACATGGAAGCGGATGCCGCTGAAGGCCCTCCCGATCCACATCTAAACAGACAGTTAGCAAATCATGGTAATTGACGGAATCCACAAAGTCGTGATCCTTGGATCGGGCGCACTAAAGATCGGCGAGGCCGGTGAATTTGATTACTCGGGATCGCAGGCCCTGAAAGCCCTCCGTGAAGAAGGCGTCTCTACCGTACTGATTAACCCGAACATAGCAACGGTCCAGACCTCGGAAGAGGTCGCCGATAAGATCTACTTCCTACCGGTTACCCCCCACTTTGTGGAAGGGGTAATTAAAAAGGAAAAACCCGACGGGATTCTTCTGGCCTTTGGCGGCCAGACGGCCCTGAACTGTGGGGTGGCCCTCTACAAATCGGGCATCCTGGAAAAATATGGTGTACAGGTCCTGGGCACTCCGGTCCAATCGATCATGGATACCGAAGACCGGGAACTCTTCGTTGAAAAACTCGACGAAATCAAGGTGAAGACTGCCCGTAGTATTGCGGTAACTTCAGTGGAAGATGCGCACCAGGCTGCGAAAGACCTGGGCTTCCCCATTATCATCAGGGCAGCCTACACCCTGGGTGGACAGGGCAGTGGCTTTTGTTACAACAGCAATGAACTCGACAAGCTGGCCAAAAAGGCCTTCTCCTATTCCCCCCAGATCCTCGTCGAAGAATCGCTGAAGGGATGGAAAGAAGTGGAGTACGAGGTGGTACGCGACCGCTTCGATAACTGCATCACGGTCTGCAATATGGAGAACTTCGATCCCCTGGGCATACATACAGGAGAGAGCATCGTGGTAGCACCCTCCCAGACCCTCACCAACAGTGAGTACCACAAGCTGCGGAAGCTGTCGATCGATATTATCAGGCACATTGGAATTGTGGGCGAGTGCAATGTGCAGTATGCGCTTGATCCGGAGTCGGAAGACTACCGGGTAATTGAGGTCAATGCCCGCCTGTCGCGTTCATCGGCCCTGGCCTCAAAAGCCACCGGCTATCCCCTGGCCTTCGTGGCTGCCAAGCTGGCACTGGGCTTTGGTCTGCATCAGCTGAAAAACTCAGTAACCAAAACCACCCCTGCCTTTTTTGAACCGGCCCTCGACTACATTGTTTGCAAAATCCCACGCTGGGACCTGAATAAGTTCCAGGGGGTATCCAAGCTGATCGACTCTTCGATGAAATCGGTGGGTGAGGTTATGTCCATCGGGCGGACCTTCGAAGAGGCCATACAGAAAGGGATTCGGATGATCGGACAGGGCATGCATGGTTTTGTGGGCAACCACAACATGGCCGTCGATGACATCGACAAAGAGCTCGCGGAACCCACCGATATGCGCATCATGGTGATTGAACAGGCATTTGCCGAAGGCTACAGCATCGATCGCATTCATGAACTCACCCGCATCGACAAATGGTTCCTGGTGAAGCTTAAAAACATCCATGACCAGCAGCTGAAACTGGAAAAGCTAACGAAGCTTGAGGACCTTGATGAGCAGCTCATGTTGCAGGTGAAGAAAACCGGATTCAGCGACTTTCAGGTGGCCCGTCTGGTTATGGAAGGCGATGTAAGCGAAAACATGCTGAAGGTCCGGGCTTTCCGAAAGGCCCATGGCATCCTGCCCAGTGTGAAGCAGATCGACACCCTGGCTGCAGAATACCCGGCCCGGACCAATTACCTTTATTTGACTTACAACGGAGGGGAACACGACATAGAATTCAGGCACGACCAACGCGCCGTCATCGTCCTTGGCTCTGGCGCCTACCGCATCGGCTCCTCGGTGGAATTCGACTGGTGCAGTGTAAATGCCCTTAAGACAGTGAACGAGGAAGGCTACCGCTCGGTCATGATCAACTACAACCCCGAGACGGTTTCGACCGACTATGATATGTGCGACCGGCTCTACTTTGATGAGCTGTCGTTTGAACGGGTCATGGACATCCACGACCTGGAAAGCCCGCGCGGAGTGATTGTCTCAATGGGAGGCCAGATCCCGAATAACCTGGCCATGCGCCTGCATCGCGAGAATGTGCACATCCTGGGTACTTCGCCGGAGTCGATCGACCAGGCCGAAAACCGTCACAAGTTTTCCATGCTCCTCGACCAACTGGGCATTGACCAACCCAGATGGAAGGAATTGAGCTCGATGGATGAGATCTACGACTTCGTAGATGAAGTGGGCTTCCCCCTCCTCGTAAGGCCCTCTTATGTGCTTTCAGGGGCCGCCATGAATGTGGTTTCGAACCGGGAGGAGCTGGAAGGTTTCCTGACCCTCGCTGCGCGGGTTTCCAAACAGTATCCCGTGGTGGTCTCGGAATTCATCGAACAGGCCAAGGAAATTGAAATCGACGCCGTTGCCCGCGAAGGTGAACTCTTTTCCTATGCCATCTCCGAGCATGTCGAATTTGCAGGGGTCCATTCCGGCGATGCCACCATGGTCTTCCCGCCTCAGAAGATTTATTTCGAGACCGTTAAACGAATCAAGAAGATTGCCCGCCAGCTGGCTGCAGCACTCCAAATCTCCGGCCCCTTCAATATGCAGTTCCTGGCCAAGGACAACGACATCAAGGTCATTGAATGCAACCTGCGGGCCTCCCGAAGCATGCCCTTCGTTTCGAAGGTGCTCAAATCGAACCTGATCGACCAGGCCACCAAGATCATGCTGAAGGTCCCCATCGAAAAGCCCGGCAAATCGATCTTCGACCTGGACTATATAGGCTGCAAAGCCCCGCAGTTTTCCTTCTCCCGCCTGAAGAAGGCCGACCCCATTCTGGGAGTCGACATGTCCTCGACCGGAGAGGTGGGCTGCATCGGCGACAATTACTACGAAGCCATTCTGAAAGCCATGCTTTCCGTAGGCTATAGCATCCCGAAGAAAAACATCCTTCTGTCGACCGGTGGCATGCGTTCGAAAGTAGAAATGGTAAACTCCTGCAAGATGCTTGTGGAAAAGGGCTACCAGCTCTTTGCGACGCATGGCACGCACGAATTCCTGCGCCTGAATGGCATCGAATCGATCGATTTGGCCTGGCCCGACGAGGATGCCAAACCCAACGTAATGGACTACCTGCGCTCGAAGAAGATCGACCTGGTGGTGAATATTCCCAAGGACCTCTCCTCGCACGAACTCTCGAACGACTACAGCATCCGTCGGGGGGCAGTGGACTTCAACATTCCCCTGATAACAAATGCCCGACTGGCCTCGGCCTTTATCTACGCGATTTGCAAAATGGAGATAGAGGATGTCTCCATCAAAGCCTGGGATGAGTACTAGGCTGGAAAGAAGACCCGAGAAGCGGAATAAAGTTCAGCAAGCCCTAACGAATGGGGAAGGCCCGTGTAAACCCGAAGCAGGGGGCACAGCATTCAGCAATAAGGCACAAAAAAGGGGGCACGGTTAAACCGGCCCCCTTTTCTATACGAATATCTATCACTAGCCTTTAAGGGCCTCTGCACCGGAAACGATCTCGAGAATCTCGTTGGTAATAGCGGCCTGGCGGGCTTTGTTGAATTGCAGACCAAGTTCCTTGATCAGCTCGGTAGCATTGTCGGTTGCCTTGTGCATGGCGGTCATTCGGGCACCATGCTCGGCTGCATGCGAGTCAAGAATGGCCTTGTAAAACTGCAGCCTAAGGGAACGGGGTATGAGCTCCTCAACGATGTACTCCTTGCTGGGTTCGAAGATGTAATCGATTTTGGGAGCACTGCCCTGGTCTGAGAAATCGTCGATTTTAATGGGCAGGAACTGCTCCTCCATCAATACCTGTGTGGCTGCGTTCTTGAACTGGTTGTAGATCAGATCGATCTGGTCGTACTCGCCTTCGGTGTAAAGCTTCATAAGCATGGTAGCAATTTGCGCCACACGCTCAAAGCTCAGATCATCGAAAAGCTCGCTGCCATCGAAAATGACCTTATAACCGTTCTTCCTCAGGAAATCGGCACCACTTTTTCCTATAGCCAGAAAGTCGACCTGCTTGGCCATCATCTGGTTGCTGTAGGTTCCCAGTGCACGATGAACAGTTGCCTTGATTGCCGTAGCATTAAAAGCACCGCAGAGCCCCCTGTTCGAGGTAATCAGCACAAGCAGAATGCGCTCCTGGTCGCGCTGCTGGGCATAGAGGTTGTCTTCATCATCCTTCATGCTGTCGCCGACACTGGCCAGGATTTCCTGCAGTTTCTCTGCATAGGGCCTGAACTGCACAATGGCGTCCTGAGCCTTCTTTAACTTTGCAGCAGATACCATCTTCATCGCACTGGTGATCTGCCTGGTAGAGGCCACAGAGGCCCTTCTTTCCCTAATCTCCTTCAGACTAGCCATACAATCTTACTTAAACTTCTCAACAATCTCTTTGGCGGCACTCTCCAGGGTGGAAGTGATCTCATCGGAAAGCTTGCCCTGGGCAAGTGCATCCAGGGTGTCCTTGTACTTGAGCTCCATGTAATCGAGGAACTCCCTCTCAAACTCCCTCACCCTGTTTTCCGGAACCTCACTCAACAGCCCCTTGGTACCACAATAAATGATGGCCACCTGCTTCTCGACTGAGAGTGGTGAATACTGGTCCTGCTTGAGGATTTCGACGTTCTTACGCCCTTTGTCGAGCACGGCCATGGTGGCAGCATCAAGGTCGGAACCAAACTTGGCGAAGGCCTCAAGCTCGCGGAACTGTGCCTGGTCGAGTTTAAGGGTACCGGCAATCTTCTTCATCGATTTAATCTGGGCAGAACCCCCGACCCGCGATACCGAAATACCCACATTAATAGCGGGACGTACACCGGCATTAAAGAGGTTAGACTCCAGGAAAATCTGTCCATCGGTAATGGAAATGACATTGGTCGGAATGTAGGCCGAAACGTCACCTGCCTGGGTCTCGATAATCGGAAGTGCGGTAAGTGACCCTCCCCCCTTAACGATGGGCTTAAGCTGCTCGGGAAGGTCGTTCATGTCCTTTGCAATCTCGTCGGACTGAATGATCTTGGCGGCACGCTCGAGCAGACGTGAGTGCAGGTAGAATACATCACCGGGATAAGCCTCACGTCCCGGGGGACGACGCAGCAGAAGGGACACCTCACGATAGGAAACAGCCTGTTTGGACAGGTCGTCATAAATGATCAGGGCCGCACGGCCGGTGTCGCGGAAAAACTCACCGATGGAACATCCGGCAAAGGGTGCATAGAACTGAAGGGCCGCAGGATCGGATGCGGTAGCAGATACGATTACCGTATACGCCATGGCACCGGCATCTTCCAGTGTCTTCTGAATATTGGCTACCGTAGAACCTTTCTGGCCAATGGCCACATAGATACAGTAAACGGGCTCGCCCTTCTCATAAAATTCCTTCTGATTGATAATGGTATCGATGGCAATGGCGGTTTTACCCGTCTGACGGTCACCAATGATAAGCTCTCGCTGGCCACGGCCGATGGGAATCATGGCATCGATCGGCTTGATACCCGTCTGAAGCGGCTCACTTACCGGCTGGCGGTAAATAACACCAGGCGCTTTGCGCTCAAGGGGCATGTCGATCAGGTCTCCGCCAATCGGTCCCTTTCCATCGATGGGCTCACCAATGGTGTTAATAACACGGCCCAGCAGGCTTTCACCAACCCCGATGGAGGCAATACGCTTTGTCCGTTTCACCGAGTCACCTTCCTTAATCTTTTCGGAAGAGCCGAGCAATACAGCACCCACATTGTCTTCTTCAAGGTTCATCACAATACCCATAACGCCACTGTCGAATTCGATCAGCTCATTGGCCTGAACACTGTTTAACCCATAAATACGTGCGATTCCGTCGCCCACCTGGAGCACGGTTCCTACCTCTTCGAGTTCAACCTCGCTTTTGAACCCTTCTATTTGCTTCTTGAGAATTTCCGATACTTCGGAAGGTTTAATCTGAGACATTTGATCCTATTTTTCGGTGCTTGTTTGTAGTAATTGATTTCGCATCTTCTTGAGGCTCGTTGCCACACTGGCATCGTAACGCATGTCCTCTACGGTAAGGACGAATCCGCCAATCAGGCCGGCATCGACCTCAGAACTGAGTTCAACCTCACTATTGTAGAGCTTGGCGATCAGCTTTTTAATCTCTTCACCTGTGCCCTTATCCATGGCCTCGGCCGTGAACAAAGTAGCTGTTCTGATGCCCTTTTCTTCACGATAGAGCCGGATGAAGTTCCTGGCAATACCGGTCAAATAAAGCTCACGCTTGTTCCTGATGACCAGGTCGATCAGGGCCAGCGATTTGTCGGTCATTTTCTTGCTGAAGATCTCTGCTGTAATCTTGCATTTATCACTGGGTTGCAGGGAAGGCAAAACGAGCATTGCTTCAAAATCCTCCATCTTGCACACCTGTGACAGCAACTCCATATCCGCATAAACCTTATCCAGCTCCTTGCTTTCCAAAGCACTCTGGAACAAGGCCTTTGCATACCTTACAGATATCTGACTTTCATTCATAGTTCCCTAATAATTCTGGTTGATCGCCTAATTCAGGTCGGCTTCGTTAATCAACTTGTCGACCAGTTCCTTCTGCGACTTACTGTCGGCCAGTTGAGATTTCAGAATCTTCTCGGCGATGTCGACTGAAAGCCCGGCTACCTGGGTTTTGAGTTCATTGATGGCAGCTGCTTTTTCGGACTGGATAGACTCACGTGCCTGCTGAACCAGCTTCCTGGCTTCCTCCGATGCCTTTTCTTTCGCATCTGCGATGAGCTTTTCTCTCACTTCTTTGGCATCCTTCAGAAGCGCATCTCGCTCGGCCTTGGCCTCGGCAAGGACCTTTTCATTATCTGCCTGCAATTTGGCCATTTCTTCCTTTGCTGCGTCAGCTGCATCAAGTGCCTTACGAATGCTCTCGTTCCTCACCTTGACTGCCGTCAGAATAGCAGGCCAGGCAAACTTGCCCAAGACAAAAAGCAGGATGAGAAAAAAGAGGGTTGACCAAAAGATCATTCCTATTCCCGGTGTTACTAGATCCATTGTGTATCTTGTTTAAAATGAATGTTCGAAGAAAGGCCTGCAACCAACCGTTGCAGGCCTGTTCAAATTTTTGCCTAGTTCCCCATCATGGCTACCACGATGGCAAAAAGGGCAGCACCTTCAATAAGGGCAGCAGCGATAATCATCGCTGTCTGGATTTTTCCGGCTGCTTCGGGCTGACGTGCCATGGCTTCCATAGCCGATCCACCGATTCTACCGATTCCAACACCTGCACCGATAACGGCGAGGCCTGCTCCAACTGCTGCTAATGTACCAGTCATACTAATTAAATATTAAGGATTAAACACTAATCATGGTGATGCTCGGGCATCGCCATGCCAATAAACAAAGCTGATAATAAGGTGAAAATATAGGCCTGCAGGAAAGCGACAAGCAATTCGATGCAGTCCATAAACAAAACCATTGCCCCTGCGGGCACGGCTACAAAAATCGACTTGAAAATAAAGATCATCGAAACCAGGCTGAGCACGATAATGTGGCCGGCTGTGATGTTGGCAAAGAGACGAACCATCAGCGCAAAAGGCTTGGTGAAAAGGCCGATGAGTTCTACAGGAATCATAATGAGCAGCAGCGGCTTGGGCACGCCGGGGGTCATGAAAATGTGCTGCCAGTGATACTTGTTACTGCTGAACTGGGTAATGAAGAAAGTGAACAGGGCCAGCACCATGGTAAGTGCAATGTTTCCTGTTACATTCGCCCCGAAAGGAAAGAAGGGAATCAGCCCCATCAGGTTATTCAGCAAAATGAAAAAGAAAACGGTAAGCAAGTAGGGCATGAAGCGCGCATACTTCTCTTCTCCGATATTGGGAATGGCCACATCCTCTTCGATGAACAGGATCACAGGCTCGAGAAAGCCCTGCAATCCTTTGGGTTCACTGATGCCGCTTTTCTTATAGGAGTTTGCCAGGCTCAGAAAAACAATGAGAAGGATGAGGGTGGCCAGCCCCATCATAAATACGTTCTTGGTGATGGAGAAATCGAGGGGAAGGCCGGCTGCAACCACTTTGCCCTCTTCATCCAGTTCCACAATTTTGCCATTCACACTTTGTTCGACCAGCTCGCCATCCTTACCCGGAACCAACATGCTTCCATGCCCCAGCTGAAATCCATCGTGACTATGGCCATGGGCAATGTGCTTTGAAGAAAACAGGTGGAAGCCGGAATGCTTGCTATAGAGAATTACAGGCAGAGGGATACTCACATGCTGCCCGTCCTTCGTAGTGAGGATATGCCATTCATGGGCATCGGATACGTGTTCGAGAATGTACTCCGTAGGCTCAAATTCTTCCTCATGCACCGTGCCATGCCCATGCGCTCCTTCTTCTTCGACGAGACGCTCGCCAAAGCCTTCAGAAATCACAAGCTCGTGGCGATCGGCATCATGCCCTTCCTGCTCACCAGCGTGCGTATCCTGGGTGGTGGCATCGCTGTGTTCTTCCTGGTGTTGGTGCTGGGCCCTCAGGCTTTGTCCGGGGATAAATGCCAGGACGGTGAGGACAACGAAAAATGCAAGTGCTAAAACTCTCCTGCTCACGATCTGTATAATTAATTGTTCTTCAGTAATTTAAACAGTCTTCCTACTAGAAAAAATGTAAATATTAAATATAGTGCAAAAAACGTTATGATAAAGTCTTTTGTCAGATTTTTTGTAGCCAGCCAAAACAACAATATATATAAGAGGTAGAGCAGGAATTTCAGGCCTATGCCAGCCATGGCCACAAAGGCTCCGTCCCTGCTCTGCTTCTTCATGCCCCGGACCATGAGCATCCAGGCCAGCAGATTGATGGCAGCCACCACGCCCAGGCTGGTGAAAAAATGTGGAAGGGAAAGATTTGGGAGGAAGGCCGGCAACAGAAGGATGCCTGCCAGCACAAGCAGGCAGCAAATGACCAGCCATTGCCAAAGAAATCTGAGGTGTTCAGCCATCCTTCCTGAAGATAAAATCCTTTAGTACCAGATAGAGGCCGGCACAAACACCAAGCATCGTTAGAATTCCTGTGTAAAGGGGTTTTTCGTTTCCGGAGCGCTGGTCGAGCTTCGATCCCGCCCAGTAGAAAACCAGAATGGTTGCCAGCATCTGGAATCCCATGCCGGAGTACTTCACAAAACTGCTCACGCCCTTAGCGGGTCCGGGTGCTCCTTTGCCTTTCTTCAGCAGATCACGGGCAATGCGCTCGTTCCTCCCCTTCTCATCCCGGGGAACCGGGGCCTGGTCATTTTCTGCCTGATGCCTGCGTAATTCTTGTTCATCCATCACCGGATGATATCAGGTGTAAGCCTATTTGGAACGGGTGCCGGATGGCGTACTTGCCGGAGCTGACTCCTTCCTGCCACCCATGTCGCATTTCCCGGTAAAGGTGGCGCCGGGTTCAATGGCCAGTTTGCCCGTGGCAATCTCTCCATAGAGTTTGGACATGGAACGAAGGGAAAGCAATTCCTCAACCCTTACTTTTCCATCAATAATGCCTTCGACCTCGCAATTCTTGCAACTAATTTCGCCAGTCACTTTACCGGCCTGTCCGATGAATACCTTGCCCTTGCTGGTCAGGTTTCCATTCAGGATACCGTCGAAACGGATATTCTCGCTGGAATTGATGTTGCCTTCGATGGTGGTTCCCACCCCGATCATATTCACTTTGCTGGCATTTTCTGCCTCTCCTACTTTCGCCATAATTCCGTGGTTTTTCACAAAATTAGTGATTATTACTTACCATCATAGGCCCACTTGAGATAAATCGCGCCCCAGGTATACCCGCCTCCAAAGGCTGCAAGGATGAGGTTGTCACCCTTCTTCAGCTGCGACTCCCATTCCCACAAACAAAGCGGAATGGTTGCAGCAGTTGTATTGCCGTAACGTTCGATGTTAATCATCACCTTCTCCTTGGAGATGCCCATGCGCCTGGCTACTGCCTCGATAATGCGCATATTGGCCTGGTGGGGAACCAGCCAGGTCAGTTCATCCGGGCTGATGTTGTTCCGCTCCATGATCTCGACAGACACATCGGCCATCTTTGAAACAGCCACTTTGAATACGGCCTGCCCCTCCTGGTAAACATAGTGTTCCCGATTGTCGACGGTTTCATGTGAGGGTGGACGCAGCGATCCCCCGGCCTTCATCTTCAGGTGCTTCTCCCCCTTTCCGTTGCCCTGCAATATGGAATCGCGCAAACCAAAGCCCTCCTCGACCGGCTCAATCATGACTGCCGCTGCGGCATCCCCAAACAGGGGACAGGTGCTGCGATCGGTGTAATCGGTAATGGCCGACATCATATCGGCTCCCACCAATACAACCTTCTTAAGCAGGCCCGATTCAACCATAGATACAGCGGTCCGAAGTGCAAATATGAATCCCGAACAGGCGGCATTGAGATCGTAACACCAGGCGTTCTGGATTCCGGCTTTCTCACAGATAAGGTTAGAGGTAGCCGGGAAATGATAGTCCGGGGTAACGGTGGCACAAATCAAGAGCTCGACCTCCCCGGGTTTTGTATTGGTCTTTTCGAGAAGGCCTGATACGGCCCTGGCCCCCATGTCGGAAGTTGCTCCCTCTTTTAAAATCCGACGCTCCTTAATTCCAATGCGCTGCATGATCCACTCGTCGGAGGTATCGACCATGGTACTCAGTTCATCGTTTGTAAGCTTATATTCCGGTACCCAACCCTGGACACCCGTAATTCCTGCCACTATCTTACTCATCAGTTCAATTCTTCTTTTAAGCTGTTTACTAATCCGGCCCCGACCACCTCGGCGGTGTGAAGGAGCATATTCTTTATCGCCAGGTCGGTGGAAACCCCGTGACCGATTAATACGCTGCCGTTAATACCCAATACCGGGGTGCCACCAAAATTTTCAAAATTAAACATTTCGAAGTAACCGTTGCCGACCCCTTTGGTTTTTAAGGTCCGGTAGAAGGCCTCGGCCTCCTTTAAAACAATGTTTCCCACAAAAGCATCACTTACGATTACATCTGCGCTGCCCCCGATAAAAAGCTGATTGGCCTCGATGTTTCCAACAAAATGGTACTCCACTGTATCCTTCATCAGCTGATAGGTACTCCGGGTCACGAGGTTGCCTTTGTCTTCCTCGTGACCAATGTTAAGCAAAGCTACACGGGGATCCTTTACGCGGTTCACCAGTCTGGAATAAATGGTACCAATGGTGCCATACTGGTATAGAACATCGGGGCGGGCATCCGGATTCAGCCCGACGTCGAGCATGATGGCGTGCTTACCACTGATATCGGGGATAGGCGCGGCAATGGCGGGACGAATGATGCCCGGAATGGCCGTTACAATTTGCATGGCCCCGATCAGCATGGCCCCGGTATTTCCCGCACTGCAGAAACCATCCAGTTCACCCTGGGCAATCATCCTCTGTCCCAGGAAGATACCGGCATCAGGTTTTTCCTTAAACGACTTAAGGGGATGATCGCCCATCCCCACATTTTCTGAAGTATGAATATGTGCAAGCGCTCCCGTATCGAGTTCATGCTCCTCACAAGTACGCGAAAGAACATCCCGGTCACCTATTAAAGCAATCTCGACTTCTTCGGGGAGTACGGCTTTTGCAAGGAGCGATCCGCGTATAGCGGACAAGGGGGCAAAATCACCCCCCATCATATCTATTCCGATCCGCATAGTGCTGAAAGGCCGCCAGAAAAGCGGCTGGAACAGAACCAGGCCAGACTAGCCCAGCTCAGCCTCGGAATCAATGAGCAGTTTACCCTTGTAATACAGATTGCCGTCCACATAGTAGGCCCGGTGACGCTGGTGCACGGTGCCTGTGGCAGAGCAGGTCGAAAGGGTGGGTGCCTCGGCCTTATAATGGGTCCTTCGCTTGTCTCTTCTGGTCTTTGAGGTTTTTCTTTTCGGATGTGCCATATCGCTTTACTTTTATCCTTTTATACCTTTTAGTGCATCCCATCGGGGATCCGTTTCAATCTCTTCTTTTTCGTGTCGGGCCGAATGCGCCTCAAGCCTCCTGAGCATTTCCGGATCGCATCCGGGCAGCCCGTTTTCATCCTCTGGATGAATACGTTGAACAGGCAGGGCAAGCACGGTAAACTCATACAGCAGCTGGGTTACGTCAATCTCATGGTCGTCGGGATGAATCACCATCACTTCATCGTCCAGCTCGCCGACATCTTCTCCGCTGCGCACAAAAATCCGCTGCTCATTCTCCACCGGAGCCATAAAGGACCCCAGGCAGCGGTCGCAGCAGACTTCCACCTCGCCTTTCAGCGAGAAATGCAGGGCCATAGCACCCGCCTTTTTTTCAAGTACCACAGTGGCATTGAGCCTTCCATGACTGATTTCGGCCTGTTCAAACAAGGCAAAGAACGCATCGTCCAACTCAAATGAAAAATCGTGTAAGCCTTCCCCTAACCCGGAAATGCGCACTGCATATACCGCCTTCTTCCTCACCATCTTTCAATTTGGGTGTGCGAAAGTAGAAAATAATATCGGATTAAACAACCGGGGGCGTCCAAAAAAAGCCCTGAGAATCAACTCAGCACCTGTGAAATGGTTTCGATAAGCGAATCAATGAAGAAGTCGTCCTTGGTCAGATAACGATTGGCCCCGTTCTCCATGAATTCGGTAAGGAGGGTATCATCGTTGTGCCCGGTTAAGATCACAACCGGCACTTCTTTGTTCACCTTCCGAATCTGCTTGAGGGTTTCAAGGCCATTCATTTTGCCCTCATGCTCCCCACCCAGGACATGGTCCAGCACAATGAGCTGGGGATTCTTATCGAGGTTTTCCAAACAGGCCTCCCCTGTCATGTAAGAAACCACATTGTAATCCTGCCTTGCCTGAAGGGTGTACTCCAGGAGATTGAGGATCATTTTGTCATCGTCGATAAAAAAAATCAGTTTACCCATACCGAGAATGCTCCGTTTCCGGAGAATATATCAATGTGGGTGCAAATTTAGCAATTAATTCGACATCGTGAAAAGGAATAGTCCTCCCCAGGCAGCACTTTGTCGCTATGTCGGTTTCCGCAAGTATTTAAGGCTATGGACCTTTATGCCATCACGAACCCCTATGCCATCACCGACCTCTGTGCCTTCACCAACCGCTATGCCTTCACCAACCGCTATGCCTTCACCGACCGCTATGCCTTCACAGACCTTTGTGCTATCACGAACCTCTATATGCCATCATGAACCTCTATATGCCATCATGAACCTCTATATGCCATCATGAACCTCTATATGCCATCATGAACTGCTATGCCTTCACCGACCGCTTTACCATTATAGACCTCTATACCATCACGAACCCCTATGCCATCATCGACCGCTATGCTATCATGAACCACTATGCCTTCACCGACCTCTGTGCCTTCACCGCCCGCTATGCCTTCACGAACCACTGTGCTATAACAAACCTCTATATGCCATCACGAACCGCTATGTGCCATCATGGGCCTCTGTGCCATCACGGACCTTTATACTGTCACCGACCTTTGTGCTATCACCGACCGCTGTGCTATCACGAACCGCTATGCTATCACGGACCTCTATGTGCCATCACGAACCTCTATGCCATCATGAGCCTCTGTGCCATCACGGACCTTTATACTGTCACCGACCTTTGTGCTATCACCGACCGCTGTGCTATCACGAACCGCTATGCTATCACGAACCGCTATGCCATCATAGACCTTTGTGCTATCACGAACCTCTATATGCCATCATGAACTGCTATGCCTTCACCGACCGCTTTACCATTATAGACCTCTATACCATCACGAACCGCTATGCCTTCACCGACCGCTATGCCTTCACCGACCTTTGTGCTATCACGGACCGCTATATGCCATCATGAACCGCTATGCCTTCACCGACCGCTTTACCATCATAGACCTCTATTCCATCACGAACCCCTATGCCATCATCGACCGCTATGCCATCACAGACCTTTGTGCTATCACGAACCTCCGCGCCTTCACCGACCACTATGCCTTCACGAACCCCTATGCCATCACGGACCTCTATATGCCATCACGGACCTCTATATGCCATCATGAACCGCTATATGCCATCAAGAACCGCTATGCCTTCACCGACCGCTTTACCATTATAGACCTCTATACCATCACGAACCCCTAAGCCATCATCGACCGTTATGCCATCACAGACCTTTGTGCTATCACAGACCTTTGTGCTATCTTTGTGTTGCGGAACCATAATGACCATTTCTGCAGAAAGCGATCGGTCGTGAAGGCTTCCCGCATGAAAATGGCATCCTTTATCGGGGCAGAATGACAACGACACAAATCAGGGGAAGCTTTTATATTTCCAAGGGAAAAGTGATGGACACGGCAGGCTTCCTGCCCGATCTCTCGGCCCGTCCCCTCTACGAGGTAATCCGGGTTATCGACAGACGCTTTCTCTTTCTGCAGGAGCACCTCGACCGCCTCCTCCACTCCCTCTCGGCCACACGGCCACACAGCAGCACGCCAATTCAACCCGACGATCTGGCCAAAATACTAAGGGAAAGCCTGTGCAAGTTGTTGAGCCACAACGAGCTGGAAAGTGGAAACATCCGCCTCTGTATGCAGGCCGAGGACCCCTCTCATTCGATAAGTGCCTACTTCATCCCCCACCGCTATCCCTCCGCAGAAATGTACAGGCATGGGGTAAAACTGAAGTGCTTCTCTTATCAAAGGCCTCAACCGGGCATCAAGAAATGGGATGGGGACTTCCGCGCACGGGTAGACCGTTTTATCCGGGAAAAGGAGATTTATGAGGCCCTGCTGCTCGATAAAGATGAGCAAATTTCCGAAGGCAGCCGTTCGAACATTTTCTTCATTGATGCTGACGACTGCCTGCACACACCCCCTACTGCACAGGTTCTTCCGGGCATCACCCGGATGCACCTGTTGGCACTCTGCCGGGTTCATGGCATTGAAGTGAAAGAAACGGACATTGCCCGCCCTGAAATCGGCGGTTTTCGCGCAGCTTTTATCTGCGGCACCTCACCCAAGGTCCTGCCGATCCGACGCATCGATCAGCAGGCATTCGACCCGAAACATCCTCTCTTACTTCAATTAATTGATTATTTTAACACCCTTATTCATCAAAACCTGAGTTCATGCTAAAACGTATTTTACCAGCCGCCTTCCTTCTACTACTCATTCACAGCTCTGTTGGAGCACAGAGGGTCTATTTCACCAACGGTGGGGAATTGATCCTGTCGGGGGCCAATGTTAGCTTCGATGACCAGGATGTGAGCACAAATATGCGTTTTACCATGTTCTTTCACACCCAGCAGCTGGTGAACTTCGATCTGACAAACAATATTGGGCTCTATACCGGGATTGCAATCAGAAATATCGGCCTCATCACTGAAGATGCCTTCCAGAATCAGGGTTTTCTCGACATCGACAACACGCACGAAAACTGGAACAAGGAGGTAAAAATTAAGCGACGCAGTTATTCCCTGGGCTTTCCCCTGGCCCTGAAACTGGGCTCCTTCAGCAAGCATTTCTTCATCTATGGGGGTGCCGAGATCGAATGGATGTTCCATTACAAACAGAAGATGTTTATCGATGGCAACAAATTGAAATTCACGGAGTGGGCCAGCAAACGGGTTAATCCCTGGATCCCTTCCTATTTCGCAGGCCTGCAGTTCCCGGGCGGCATCAATCTGAAAGTAAAGTACTACACCAAAGACTTCCTGAACCCCAATTTCCGGGGCTACGACTTTGGCGAGGCCGTTGACTACAGCCGCTTTGGGTCCTCCGGCATCTGGTTCATCTCCTTGTCCTTCTTCCTGAATCGCGACAAGATCAAAGACATGATCGAAACCGAAACCGAAACCGAAACCACTGCCCTCCGCTAGGGCTTAATCTGGCCTGGAGGAGGACAGCTTGCGCGTCCCTTCTCCCTGCCACAAAAGCTCTCCCTCTCAACTACTCAACCCTCTCCCTCCAGCAGAAATCTTCTGTCTCAGGGGGCCTCCCTATGCGCCCTTTACCCGTGCTCGCTGAGATTCCGTGCTCCGACTTTCCTCTATTAGAGGAGAAGCCTGCATTTAAGCGGGAACTCACACGAACCCAACCCCTATCACCGGAATTCTGTGCCACGGATTTTCTGCTGTTTGAGAAACTCTCCAGTTGAAGGATTCCTCACGAACCTTCACACTCTCACAGGTATTCCGTGCCACGGATTCTTCTGTTTAAGGGGGCCCTGCGCACGCAGAGATCTTCTCTTGTTCCCACCTGGACTCTGTTCCGCGAATTTCTGCTGTTTAAGAGACTCCCCATTTGAAGGATTCCTCACGAACCTTCCGGCTCTCACCGGGATCCCGTGCTCCGACTTTCTTCTATTCGAGGAGAAGCCTGCATTTAAGCGGGAACTCACACGAACCCAGCCCCTATCACCGGGATTCTGTGCCCCGAATTTCTGCTGTTTGAGAAACTCTCCAGTTGAAAGATTCCTCACGAACCTTCCGGCTCTCACGGGGATCCCGTGCTCCGACTTTCTTCTATTCGAGGAGAAGCCTGCATTTAAGCGGGAACTCACACAAACCCAGCCCCTATCACCGGGATTCTGTGCCACAGATTTCTTCTGTTTAAGAGACTCCCCATTTGAAGAGGCCCTCACGCCCCCAATTTCCTCCCCCCTCGCAGTAATCTATCTGTCTTTGGAAACTGACTTGCGCGTCCCTTCTCCCTGCCTCAAAAGCTCTCCCTCTCAACTGCTCAACCCTCTCCCTCCAGCAGAAATCTTCTGTCTCAGGGGGCCTCCCCATGCGCCCTTTACCCGCGCTCGCTGAGATTCCGTGCTCTGGGTACCCATGGGCTCTATGAATAGAGTCCTTTCACGCTGCCGCAAATTCCATGTTTCAGGAAAAGTATTACTTTTGCAGCACCGGGGTGTTAGCTCAGTTGGTTCAGAGCGCATGCTTGACAGGCATGAGGTCACTGGTTCGATTCCAGTACATCCCACCGATTTCCCGCCTTATCGGGATCGTAGAAGAACAATAGGCCGTTTCATATTCAACATGAGACGGCCTCTTTTTTTGCCCTCCCCCCAACGATTTTTCGGCACATAGCACATTAATACCGGGCAACTCCCAAGAAACACCCAAACCCAGGTTGATGAAAAAACATATTCAGCTCTTTTCGACCCGACGCAATCAAATCCCGGTTATTGCTTTCCACATACCCTATGATGAAAGGCTAATTTCCCTGGTTAGGCGCATCCCATATCGCAGATGGGATCAGGAAAACAAATGCTGGTATGTCCCCCTGCTGCACTTCGACCTAAAGGAGACCAGGAAACTCTTTGGCGAGGATGTAGAACTTGATGACTCTGCCATTAGGGAGCCCATACAACAACAAGAAGCCCAAAGATCGCTCTCAAAACTTCGGGAAACCCTAAATCGTAACCTTGATGGATCCCTCACAATAAGGAACTCAACACCCAAAGATCAAAGCTCACCCTGCACACAATCAGCACCCATAAACAAGCATCCAAAAACAACTAAAACTCCCAATCTTCCCCCTCAATACCAGGAGAAACTCATCCGTAAAAACTATAGTCGAAGCACCATAAAGACTTACATCAGCTACATGAAAGACTTCATCTCAGCTTTCAGACACAAAAAACCAGAAGACATTACGAAGGAGGAAATCAACGCCTATATCCTAAACCTTATCAGGAAAAAAAAGATCTCAAACGCCCAACAAAATCAGCGAATAAGTGCCATCAAATTCTATTATGAAAAGGTCCTTGGCCGCGAAAAAACGATGTACCAGCTCGACCGCCCCAGAAAGACACGCGCTTTGCCCAAGGTCCTCTCTGAAAAAGAAGTCCTTGCCATCCTCTCAAACACTACAAACTTAAAGCACAAAGCCATTCTGGCAACCATATACTCGGCCGGGCTTCGCCGTTCGGAACTGATCGGCCTCCGAAAGCAAGACATTCACACCGACCGAAGCATGATCTATATCCGCAGCGCCAAAGGCAATAAGGATCGCAATACCGTTCTGGCCTCCTCCCTGGAGAAACTGCTGCATCAGTACCTCATCAGCTATAAACCAAACTACTGGCTCTTCGAAGGCGTCGACCGAAAACAATATAGCGCCACCTCCATTGCCCGTATCCTTGACCGTGCTGTCCAAAAAGCTGGCATCGAAAGAAAAGTCACCCCACACATGCTCCGCCACTCCTTCGCCACCCACCTGCTCGAACAGGGCCTCAACCTTCGCTACATCCAAAGCCTACTGGGCCATGCCTCACCCAAAACCACCCAGATCTATACCCACGTCAGCAAGGCGCACCTTGCAAAAATCAAAAGCCCGCTCGACACGATTCTCGAATCTAAATAGGTCTCCTTCAAAGCCTTTCCTCCCCACACCACATAGGTTCTTTAAAAAGCACCTATCTTTATCGCGGAGTTAGCGCCAATCGAAGATTTAAGCTCCTGCATTTTATCCGTTATGTCTAATCTCCCCTCACCTTTCGAATACAATCTGTCGCCCTTGAGCTCGCATTT